>Ga0315289_10000075_pt1 | contig 150211 bp, 158 predicted proteins | sample YL17G11_40_MG_FD_203452 | JGI IMG/M metagenome (GOLD analysis project Ga0315289, IMG submission 203452) | Sediment microbial communities from Yellowstone Lake, YNP, Wyoming, USA - YL17G11_40 | ecosystem: Environmental > Aquatic > Freshwater > Lake > Sediment | place: USA: Wyoming | collected... | reverse complement strand
TTCAATTGGTGGCGTGCCGCCCTTTGGTCATAAAACAGAAATAAAAACCTTTATTGATAAAGATCTTTTAAAATATAAAGAAATCTGGGCAGCGGCAGGCAGTGATAATACAGTTTTTAAAATTTCTTCAGAAGAGTTAATAAAATATAGCAAAGGACAGATACTAGATATTACCTAAAAAATGAAAATTAAAGAAATTCAGGCAAAAAATATTCTTTCAAAATCGAAAGTTTATGATTGGACAATTAATCCCTATGTGGGATGCGAACATTCCTGTACCTATTGCTATGCAAAATTCATGAAAAGATTTAGCGGTCACAAAGAGAATTGGGGTGAGTTTGTTGATGTAAAAATAAATGCGCCAGAACTGCTCAACCAGGAAATAAACCCCCACACCAAAAGTTTTGGTGTGGGGGTAAAGAAAAAGAAAAAAGGAAGAGTTTGGATAAGTGGAGTATGCGATCCCTATCAACCAGTTGAGAAAAAATATGAATTAACAAAGAAATGCCTGGAAGTTCTCCAAAGAAATAATTGGCCAGTGACAATTCAAACAAAATCGCCGTTAGTTCTGCGAGATTTAGAGTTATTAAAGAAATTTCAGAAAATAGAGGTGGGATTTACTATTACGACTGGTGATGAAGAAATTAGAAAGATTTTTGAACCGAGAACTGCTCCCATAAACGAAAGAATTGAAACTTTGGACAAATTGCATCAAGAAGGCATTAAAACCTATGCAATGATAGCCCCTCTTTTGCCAAAGGCAGAAAGCTTAGTGACTAAGTTGAAAGGTAAAGTAGATTATGTCATAATTGATAAAATGAATTACCATTATGCTGATTGGGTTTATAAAAAATATCAATTGGAAAAAATACAGAATGGAAATGAGTTAGCTAATCTTTTTAAAAAAGAAAATATTCCTTGTCAGGTTATATTTTAAAAATTAATCCTTTAACTTCGCTCAGGACAAGTTTAAAAAAATAAAAAAGGTCGCTAAAATTTAAATTATATTTTTAAATACAGGAGAACTGTTCTCCTGTAATGGATTAGGTCGAAAAATTAATCAAAGTAATTTATAAAAATATGGAAATATCTTTATTTTTAGCCAGATTTTGGGGTTTTTATTTCATTATAGTGGCCTTAATCTACCTTTTTAGAAGAAAATCTTTGAATTTGCTGATTGAATCAATGGAAAATAAAGGGATATCAATAGTTTTTGGGTTTTTTACTTTATTGATTGGTTTGATTATGGTTTTGATTCATAATCTCTGGGTTAATGATTGGAGGGTGATTCTGACGATTTTCGGCTGGTCCGCTTTATTAAAAGGAATAATGTTGTTAGGTTGGCCAGAGACGGTGAAAAAACACAGTAAAAAAATGATTGATAAGTATTATTGGTTGTGCTTTGTTTTATTTCTGCTTGTAGGAGGATATTTAATCTATTTAAGTTATAGCGTTTAGGGTTAGTGATTTTAACTCAAGGGAAAAATGAAGAAAGATTGGTCCAAAGAGGTTACTTTAAAGAGCAATGCTTTGGTTTTAGAGGAAGGTGTTTTTACTTGGCAGGATCCAAAGCGTATTGCCCGCTCACTTCAAAAATCAGCTGAGGAAAGTACGAAGCGTAAAGTTTCTCCATTTCAATCAGCAATGTCAATGCTCAATTTCTATATTAATCGCGCCGGGAAAAATCTTGATTCAAAGCAACGTCGGATTTTGGAACAAGCCAAAGAAGAATTACGAAAAGAGAAATTCCAGAAAGAGGGGCTTTAAAATTATGGAGAATGATTTCCTAAAATATTTATTTTTGTTTATTATAGGGATGTTGGGAGTTTTTATTGGGAGGAGAATGGCAATTAGGAGAATGATGAAAAAAAAGAAAAGTTTGGTATAATGATAAGATAAGATTTTCTATATGTCCCAATACTATAATTCACAAAGAACGCACGGATTGTATGATTCTGGTTTAAAAGAGCCGTTTAAGATTTCGCGGTCAAAGATTGATTTGTTTTTGCAATGTCCGAGATGTTTTTATTTGGATAGAAAATTAGGGATTGGGCGACCGCCTGGATTTCCATTTACTTTGAATAGCGCGGTTGATACCTTGCTTAAACAGGAGTTTGATATTTATCGCGCAAATGGTGCAAAACATCCTTTGATTGAAAAATATGGCGTTGATGCTCATCCAATACCGCACAAAGATTTAAATGATTGGAGAAATAATTTTACTGGAATACAATACTTACATAAACCGACTAATTTTCTAATTCATGGCGCGATTGATGATCTTTGGGTAAATTCCAAAGGAGAATTAATTATTGTTGATTACAAGGCAACGTCAAAGAATGGAGAAGTGAATTTAGACGCTGATTGGCAGATTAGCTACAAAAGGCAAATGGAAATTTACCAGTGGCTTTTGCGAAAAAATGGTTATAAAGTTTCTGACACTGGTTATTTTGTTTATTGCAATGGTAGAACAGACGTTGAAGCTTTTGACGGCAAATTAGAGTTTGATGTTACTTTAGTCCCCTATACTGGCAATGATTCTTGGATGGAAAAAACCATTTTTGATATTCATAAATGTTTGAATAGTGATAAAATTCCAAAAGCAGATTCTGATTGTGATTATTGCAGCTATGTTGAATCAGTAAAATCGAAAACAATAAAACCATGAACAAACAAAATCTTTTGGTTAGTTTAATAATCATTTTGACTTTCGTTCTGATAGGAATTATTGGATATTTTGTTCTTGCGGGACAAGAAAAAACAGCAGCCGTGAAAGTATTTTTTAGCAATAGCGAGAAGGATCCCCAGGCTTTGGAGTGTGAAAAAGTGTATCCAGTGGAAAGAGAAATTTCCAGAGCTAAACCAATCATCCTGACTGCTTTAGAGGAACTTTTGAAAGGACCGACTCAGGAGGAGCAAGAAAAAGGATATCTTACTAATATTAACCCCGGCGTAATAATAAATGATTTGGTTATAGAAAATAATATAGCGAAAGTTGATTTTAGCGAACAATTAGAATATCAGCTGGGAGGGTCTTGTCGGGTTATTGCTATTCAGGCCCAAATTATTGAGACCTTGAAGCAATTTGCTGAAATTGATGATGTTATAATTTCCATTAATGGTAGAATTGAAGATGTTTTACAACCTTAAAATACATTAATGTTAATCAAGGTTAAAGTCTTTTCTAATTCAAAGAAGCAAGGAATAATCAAGAAATCTGAAGATAGTTTTGAAGTAAGGGTGAAAGAAAAACCGTTAAAAGGCCAGGCGAATAAAGAAGTGATAAAGGTTTTAGCAGATTATTTTGAAGTTTCAGAATCAAAAGTGAGATTAATCAAAGGTTTCAGGCATACCAATAAAATTTTTGCAATTTATGAAGAAAAGAATTAATTTCAAAAGAAAATTATCTTTACCATTACGCCGTCCACCCCGATTAGAGGGGGAAGTTCATAAATTTGGAATTAAGCCAATTAGGAAAAAACCAAAAAAAGGTCGAAAGGTTAATTTAAAAAATAATAATTAAATAAATTCTTATGCTACAATATTTATTGGCAAGTCCATGGTTTACCTGGCTAATCCTTCTTTGGGCTTTGCCCTGGAAAGGCGTCGCTCTTTGGAAGGCAGCCAGAAATGAGCATAAATGGTGGTTTATCGCTTTACTGGTGTTAAATACAATGGCTATTCTGGAGATAATTTATATTTTCTTTTTCAGCAAAAAGAAACGAATTGTAGAAAAGAAACCCTCCTTTACTTCCACCTTTGCTAAAGCTTCGGTGGATAAAAAAGCTACGGAGGGCAAGGAAGAAAAAATAGAAGAGTAGGAACAAGAGGAGGAATAAATTAAAAAACGCCCCAAAAGGGCGTTTTTTATTGGCAATATGGTTGGCACGTTTAACGTGCCCTAACCACGTTTGACGTGGTTGTGATATAATAATTGAGATTATGAATATTAAAGATAAAAATCAGTCGCTGGCTAAAAATAAACCCTTAGCTGACAGAATAAGGCCGGATTCTCTAAATGATTTTTTGGGTCAGGATGAGCTTGTAGGCAAGGGAAAATTATTGAGACAGGCGATTGAATCTGATCAAGTGCCTTCAATGATTTTTTGGGGTCCGCCAGGAAGCGGAAAAACCACCCTTGCTTATATTATTGCTAAACAGACTAAATCTGAATTTAAACGAATCAGCGCAGTTTCCAGTGGACTGAAAGATTTAAGAGAAATTATAAAAGAAGCAGAAGCAAATAAGAGATTAGAAAAGAGAACAATTTTATTTATTGATGAAATTCATCGTTGGAATAAAGCCCAGCAGGATGCTTTGCTTCCTCATATTGAGCAAGGAGTAATAATTCTTATCGGTGCGACAACAGAGAACCCCAGTTTTGAAGTTGTAGGACCTCTGCTTTCCCGCTGTCGTGTTTTTGTCTTAAAACAACTTGATAAATCTCAAATTTCAGAAATTCTTAAAAGGGCGATAAAGGATAAAGAAAATGGCCTGGGAGAATTAAATATTAAGATAGACAAAAAAATTATTGATACTATATCAGAAATGAGCAATGGTGATGCTCGCATTGCTCTTAATGTTCTTGAATATGCCTCCTCGATATCAAAAAATATTACCAAAGAGCTTGTAAAGGACGCTTTTCAAAAATCACCTTTGCTTTATGATAAAAATGGCGAAGAACATTATAATATAATCTCCGCTCTCCATAAATCAATGCGAGGCTCTGATGCTAATGCCGCTTTATATTGGTTAGCCAGGATGCTGGAAGCAGGTGAAGACCCTTTGTATATTGCCCGTCGTTTAGTTCGTTTTGCTTCTGAAGACATTGGATTGGCTAATTCTCGGGCTTTGGAGCAAGCAGTTGCCGCCTACCAGGCGTGTCATTTTATTGGAATGCCAGAATGTAATGTTATATTGGCTCAGGCAGTTGTTTATATGGCTAAGTGCAAAAAAGCGAACGATTTATACATTGCTTATGAAAAAGCGGCAGAAGATGTGAGAAAATACGGAAACTTGCCAGTGCCTTTGCATATTCGCAATCTGCCTCGTCTGCCGGGAGGCAAGGCGGGCGCTCCGACAAAATTAATGGAGGATTTAGGATACGGCAAAGGATATAAATATAGTCCAGATTATAATTATAAAGAAGAACAAGAATATCTACCAAAAAAATTAAAAGATAAAAAATATTTAAAATAATAATTAAGTTAAGGTGACTGATTTAATGCAAAAAATAGAGATTAGAGCTTATGCAAAAATTAATCTCTTTTTAGAAATTTTGGATAAACTGCCAAATGGTTATCATAAAATTCATTCAATCTTCCAGGCAATTGATCTTTATGATAGACTTTTAATTTCTAAAACTGATAAAGATTTTTCTTTAAATACCACGGTGAACTGTTCTGCTAAAGAGAATTTAGTCGCAAAGGCGCGAGAAAAAATGGAGAATTTTATAAAGAGAGATCTGCTATGTAGAATCCATTTATCTAAAAATATTCCAGAAAGCGCTGGATTAGGCGGTGGTTCAAGTGATGCAGCAGCAACTTTAATTGGATTAAATAATCTGTTTAAATTAGATTTAAATCTTAAACAACTTAGTGAAATAGGTGTGCAGGTTGGAAAAGATGTGCCTTTTTTTATATATAATATAGGGACAGCTTTGGTTAAGGGTACAGGTGAAAAAATAAAGGTATCAAATAGAAAACCTTCTAATTTTTATGTTTTAGCAAAACCATATCAAGGGATTAATACATCTGAAATTTATTCATTATTTGATCAACATAATAAAAGCAAAAGTTTTTTTGAATTAGCACAAAAAATTTGTCCAAGCGTGAAGAAACTTTATTCTTATTTTTCTTCAATATCAAAAGAATGCGGAATGACAGGCACCGGCCCAACAATATTTGCAGGATTTGATTCGTATAAAGAGGCATTGAAGGCAAAAAATAATTTTAGGGATAGAAGATTTAAAGGGGATTTCTATATCTGCAGACCGTCTAAAAAAACTTATGAAATTATCTTTTAATAAATGAGAATTCACCGTTTTTTTATAGAAGCTGATTTTTTTCAAAAAGGATTAATAGAATATTCTGAGAAGGAATTTTTAAATCAGATAAAAAATGTCTTAAGATTGAAGCCAGGGGATAAGGTTTTTTTGTTCAATAATGAAATGGATGAGGCTGAGGCAGAAATTACAGAGATTAAAAAAGACCTTGTCAAATTAAGAATTTTAAAAGTTCAAAAAAATATTAGAGAACCAAAAACAAGAACTATCCTTTATTGTTCAGTTTTAAAGCATAATAATTTTGAAATTGTTGTTCAAAAGGCGACTGAAATCGGCATCAAGGAAATTTTTCCTATTGTTTCCGAAAGGACAGTAAAGTTCCTTCTCAGAGAAAAAAGATTAAATAAAATTATAAAAGAGGCGGCAGAGCAATCAGGTCGGGGATTTTTACCAGTTTTGCATAATAGTTTGACTTTTAGCGAAGCGATAAAAAACGCGGTTCAAAATGAAATTAATTTAATTTTTGACAGGGACGGAGAGAGTTTTAAAAAGTTTAAAAGGGAAACCTTTAACAAAAGAGGTATTTTTATTGGTCCAGAAGGAGGGTGGTCTGAAGCAGAAATGAAGTTAGCTAAAAAAAATAATTTTAAAGTTATCAGTTTGGGCAAATTGACCTTACGGGCAGAAACCGCTGCTATTATTGCATCTTTCCTCGTTTTAAATTGATAGTGAAAGGTTGTTATGATAAATTAAATATATGGCAAATTTATTTATTGTTGCTACTCCCATTGGGAATTTAGAGGATATTTCTTTGCGGGCGCTTCGGATTTTAAAAGAGGTTGATATTGTGTTATGCGAAGACACGAGAAAAACAAAAAAATTATTATCCCGTTATAATATTAATACTTCAGTTCTAAGCTATCATCAGCATTCACAATTTAAAAAAATAAATTATATCGCAGATTTATTAGAAAAAGGAAAAAATTTAGCCTTGGTTTCTGATGCCGGCACTCCAGGGATTTCTGATCCTGGAAATAAACTCATAGAGTTGCTTGTTAAAAAGGGCATTGATTTAACAATTGTCCCTATTCCAGGTCCTTCGGCTTTAATAACTGCTGCTTCTGTTTCCGGATTTCCAATGGATAAATTTACTTTTTCAGGGTTTCCTCCTAATAAGAAAAAAAGGAACAAATTTTTTGAAGAATTATTAAAAACAAAACTCCCGGTAATATTTTATGAATCTCCATATAGGATTATTAAAACGTTGGAAGAGATGAATAATAAGGTTCAGGAAAAGAATTGTAAAGCGCAAATAATGGTTTGCAGAGAATTGACTAAGAAATTTGAGACAATTTACAGAGGGACAATAGAAGAGGTGATAAAAAACATAAAAGATGATAAAATTAAAGGAGAGTTTACCGTGATAGTTATTAAAATATGAATGATTTAAAACGAACTACATTTATGAAAAATTTAGTAATAGGGGATAATTTAGCTGAAAAATTAGCCAAACAACTTAATTCAGATTTTATCTTTGTGGAGGACAGGGTTTTTGCCGATGGTGAAATTCAGCCCCGTTTAGAGAAAGAAAAAAAAGCCAACAAGGCGATTTTAATTCTCCAGAAAAAACAAAAGGAAAACATTAACGCTTATTTAATTAAATATTTTCTTTTACTTAGAAAAATAAAAGATTTTGCGCAAGAAGTAATATGTATTATGCCTTATTTTCCTTATGCCCGACAGGATTCTATTTTTCGCGAAGGAGAACCGCTTTCTTCGCTATATATTGCCGAATTAATAGAAAAAGATTCAGATGTTTTTATCACCTGCAATATGCACGAACATAGAAAGAAAATTGGAGATTTATTTAAGGGTCCCGCTTATAATGTTTTTCTTTTCCAGGACTTGGCAGAAGAGTTTCAAGATTTTTGTCCTTTTAATTCAGTGGTGATAGGCCCGGATAAAGAATCAGGAGCGTTTGTGGATGATTTTTGCAAAAAGTTTCCTGCTCAAAAAATAGTTTTTGAAAAGACAAGAGACACTAAAACAGGCAAGATAAATTTTTTCTATGATAAGAATTGCGATTTAAGAGATAAAGATGTTATCATTGTGGATGATATTGTTTCCACAGGCAAGACTATTTTGCAAGCAGCCAAGATCGTCAAAGAATCTAGTCCCAAAACAATTAGTTTTGCCTTTGTTCATTCTGTTTTTGGGGATAAAGCAGTAGAGGGGTTGAGAAAAATAAATCCTAAAAAGATTGTATTTACCAATACCTTAGAAAATTCTCATTTTTCTGTTGATATTATCAAACCGTTGGCAAAGTATCTTTTAGAACATAATTTAATTTGATAATTCATTCTTAAAGGCTCAGATAGTTATTTCAAAAACACGCTATCTCCGAACCCAGCGTGTTCGGAGCGCTCGCGCTCGGTCTCCCCGCACCAATCCTTACGGATGGTACGGGGCAGGCGCTCTAAGCCCGCCTTGTCCATCCGAAGCCCAAAGGGCGTAGGAGGATCGACCTGCGCGACGGTTTTTTCAACAACCTACCCTCGCCTTTTTAAAAGTATTTGTATATTCGTAATTAAACTCGTAATTCGTTGATTCCTATGAAGAAAAAGAAGAATAGTTCTAAAACAAAAGGCATTTTTTCCCTCAAAGTTAAACATCTGGATATTAAAACAGGATATCCTTGGATAGCTATTATTCACGAACAGGATGGAGAAGATTTTGGTATTAGGCCAGGGGATGCATTGGCGCTGAGATGGAGAGAGAAACAAACAGAGATAGCGATAGATACCACAAAAACTCTGGTAAAAAGAGGGGAAATCGGGCTTTTTCAAGACATTACAAATAGATATAAAATCAAGAAGGGAGAATTTTTAGAATTAGAGATTGGTGGAAATCCTGTTTCTTTAAAAATTATTCATAAGAAGCTGAACAGAAAGGGGTTGTCTTATAACGAGATTCATTCTTTAATTTCTGACATCGCAGGATATAGGATTAATGATTTAGAATTAGCTTTTTTCGTTGCTTCTGCTTTTGATGAGAAGAATTTTTCTAAAAAAGAAATTTATTATTTAACAAAAGCTATCAGTGAAACAGGGGAAATGATGAAATTCGGAAATCTTGCAGCTGATAAGCATTCAATAGGAGGAATCCCCGGTAATCGTACCACCCCCATAATTGTTTCTATTGTTGCCAGCTGTGGGGTTTTAATTCCTAAAACTTCTTCCCGGGCAGTAACGTCTGCGGCTGGGACGGCAGACACAATGGAGGTGTTGGCTCCGGTTAGTTTTTCTTCAGAAAAAATAAAAAGAATTGTTAAAAAAACAAATGCTTGTTTGATTTGGGGAGGGGCTTTAAGATTAGCTCCGGTGGATGATAGATTTATTGAAATTACGCGGCGTTTAGGATTAGAGCCTTATTCCAAAATGGTGGTCAGCATTATGTCCAAGCAGGTGGCGACAGGAATTAATTATTTAGTGGTAGATATGCCGATTGGTCCTACTGCTAAAATTTTTAATAAGGAAGACATCAAATACGTGAAAAATTTATTTTTATATTTATCCCGGAAATTCAATATAAAAACTAAAATTATTGTTCAAAAAACAATGGGTCCTGTAGGAAGAGGAATAGGTCCCTGCTTAGAGGCAAGAGACGTGATGAGAGTTTTGCAGCAAAAACAAGGAAGGCCAAAAGACTTAGAAAAAAAATCTATTTTATTGGCCGGCAGTTTATTAGAATTAACAGGAAAAGCAAAAAGAGGAAAGGGACAAAAATTAGCTTTGGAAACACTTCAATCTGGCAGAGCATTAGAGAAGATGCGGGAGATTATAAAATCTCAGGGAGGAAATTTCAGGGTTGATTCAGAGGAGATTACTTTAGGAAAAATTAGCTGGCAATTAAAGTCTTTAAAAAGTGGTTTGATTAAGGGTATCCATAATAAAAATTTAAATAGAATCTGCAGATTATTGGGCGCCCCTTCAACAAAAGAAGCGGGGATTTATCTTAATAAAACTGTTGGCGATAATGCAAAAAAGAAAGATATTCTTTGCACTCTTTATACCAATAGTGAACAAAGATTAATTTTAGCCAAACACGCTTTGAAAAAATTTGAATTGTATAAAATAAAAGTGGTCCAATAGGATAGAGGTCGATTATTCTAAAATTAAAACACGCCATCTGGCGGAAAAAATATGAGCTGGATACTTTATCTTCTTATAGTTTTATGGGGATTTTTTGGAATCCTGGCGCTTTTTTTTCCTAAGAAAGTGAAAGATTTCAGTCTAAAACTTACCCACAGTGCTCCTTATTGGTTATGGGGAGCAGTAGTTTTGGTTGTTGCTGTTTTGCTCTGGCGATCTGCAACTCTGGTAAGAATTCCTCTGGTTGTTCAGATTTTAGCTGTTTGGGGAGGTATTAAAGGATTGTTTTTGTTGGTTTGCCCAAAGAGGGTGATGGAGGGAATTTTAAACTACTGGATGAGCCTTTCTGATATTTTCTACAGAGGGTTAGGTATAGTTTGCTTGCTTTTGGCTTATTTGGCTTATTATATTTTTTAGATGTTGATTTAATCGGTTGATAAATAGATAAAGAAGAAATAGCAGGTGTGTTTTTATTGCACCTGCTATTTTTAAAAAAGATAAAAAAATGATACAATGAATATAAATAATTGATTAAATTTATGTTTTCAGAGATTCCTTTAATTTTTCAACTTATCATTTTGCTATTTTCTGTGGTCGTCCATGAAGTTTCTCATGGTCTGGCTGCTTTATATTTAGGCGATGATACCGCAGAAAAAATGGGACGCTTAACTTTGAACCCAATAAAACATCTGGACCCGATTGGATCTGTTTTTTTGCCTTTAATGTTAGTTTTGCTGCGTTCAGGATTTATTTTTGGTTGGGCTAAACCTGTTCCTTATAATCCGCTAAATCTCAAGATGCCGCGCCGTGATTCGGCGATATTGGCTTTTGCCGGTCCCGTGGCTAATTTTTCTTTAGCTTTTATTTTTGGGTTAATTATGAGAATAATAACAGCAACCTCCTCATTCGTATCACTCCTGCCTTTTTTAATGTTCATCGTATGGATTAATTTAATTTTAGGTGTATTTAATTTACTGCCAATTCCTCCATTAGATGGTTCAAAAATATTATTTTATTTTTTCCCATCGCGTGAATTAGAAATTTTTCTTTACCAATATGGCATTATTATTTTATTCCTTTTTATTTTTTTTGGCGGAGGTATAATTTTGCCTTTTATTTCTGTTCTTTTTTCTGTATTTACAGGCCTTTAAATTTTTTAGAGAGGGGTTGACCCCCACACCAAATTTACTTTTCATTAAGAATATCCACTATTGTTAAAAGATGCTTCACAACAACTCTCTTTAGGCGCTGGCCGAACCCGCCTGCCTTGCTTCGCAAAGCGAAGCGGGCACGGTAGGCCATCCTGATTTTGTCAGGAATGTTTATTCAATAAGCGCCTAATCAGCTATTTGATTGGTAAATTATGGTGTTGGGGGTTGACCCCCACACCAAATTTACTTTTCATTAAGAATATCCACTATTGTTAAAAGATGCTTCACAACAACTCTCTTTAGGCGCTGGCCGAATAGGCCATTCTGCCAAAGGCGGAAATATTTATTCAATAAGCGCCTAATCAGCTATTTGATTGGTAAATTATGGTGTTGGGGGTTGACGAAAAATAACTTATTTGCTAAACTTATTTCCAGTGATTTTATTTTTAATTTTTAATTTTAAATTTACTATTGTGCCTACTTTACACCAATTAATTAAAAAAGGGAGAAAGCCCATTGTAAAGAAGAGCAAATCAGTTGCTCTGTCTTTTTCTTTTAATAACATAAAAAATAGGCCAAGCCATAATCCGTCCCCTCTTAAAAAAGGAGTTTGTTTAAAAGTTTTTACCGCCACTCCTAAAAAGCCAAATTCTGCTTTGCGAAAAGTGGCTCGAGTTAAATTAAGCAATGGGATGGAAATTACCGCATATATTCCCGGTGAAGGGCACAATCTTCAAGAACACTCAATAGTTTTAGTAAGAGGAGGAAGGGTGAAGGATTTGCCAGGAGTGCGTTATCATATAGTTCGTGGAAGATATGACACTGTTGGAGTAGAAGGAAGAAAACAACAAAGAAGTAAATATGGAACAAAAAAATCAAAAGACTGAGTAAAATTTTAAAAGCTAAATTTAAAATTTTAATTGAATGATTAAATGTATTAATTTATAAATTTAATTATTTAAAATTGGTTTAAAATTATAAATTTAAAATTATTAGAGAATGAGAAGAAAACACAGGCAAGAAAAAACTTACGAACCAGATTTAATTTATAAGAGTCCTTTAATGACGCGTTTTATTAATTGTTTGATGAAAGACGGCGAAAAATCAGTAGCCCGGAAAGTTTTTTATAAAACGATGGACATTATTAAGCAACAAATAAAACAAGATCCCTTGAGTATTTTTGATTTAGCTATTAAAAATGTTTCCCCAGAATTGGAAGTTAAAAGCAGAAGAATAGGAGGAGCTAATTATCAGGTTCCTCAAGCTGTTCCTGAATACAGGAAGACTACTTTAGCCTTCCGCTGGATTATTAATATTGCCCGAGCTAAAAAAGGGAAAGCGATGGCAGATAGATTAGCAGAAGAATTAATTTTAGCTTCTAAGAATGAGGGAACAGCTATTAAAAAGAAATTAGATACTCATCGGATGGCAGAGGCAAATCGCGCTTTTGCTCGTTTTCGTTTCTAAAGGGCTTTCTACAAATTTTGGAGCCATAAGGTGAACAAAATTTGTCTAGAAAACCTTTACCCCCTCTTTTAACTCCGACTGGTCAGAAAATTTTAAAATTTTCTGACTAATTACAAAGATTTATTTCATAAATTTTTGTATGTCGGGTGTAAAAGAGGGGGTGCTCAATGTGATAGTAAAATTTACTTCGCATTGGGCTCGTAAATTTTAATCACATTGGCATGACCGAAGGATATCCTATAGAAAAAATAAGGGACATTGGTTTTATTGCTCACATTGACGCTGGTAAGACTACCACAACAGAGCGGATTTTATTTTATACGGGAATATCCCACAAGATGGGTAATATAGATGACGGGGATACTATTATGGACTGGATGGATCAAGAGAGAGAAAGAGGAATTACTATTACTTCTGCCGCTATTACTTGTTTCTGGACGCCTACTTATAGAAATCAAGACCCTAATTATAAAAACAGAATAAACATTATTGATACCCCTGGCCATATTGATTTTACTGCTGAAGTTCAAAGGTCTTTAAGGGTGCTTGATGGAGCGGTGGTTATTTTTGACGGAGTAGCTGGTGTAGAGTCTCAATCAGAAACTGTCTGGCATCAGGCTGATAAATATAATATTCCAAGAATGTGCTTTATTAATAAGATGGACAGAATAGGCGCTGATTTTGAAAAAGGATTAAAATCTATTTATGAAAGATTAACCCCAAAGGCGCAGCCAATTAATATACCTATTGGCGCTGAAGACAAATTTGAAGGAGTTATTGATTTAATCTTAATGAAAGCTGTATATTTTGAAGGCGATAATGGTGAAAAAGTTGTGTTAAAAGAAATTCCTTCAGATTTAATAGACAAGGCAAAAGAGTATAGAAAATTATTAATAGAAAAAGTAGTGGAACAGGATGAAGAGTTATTAAGCAAATATTTAGAAGGAAAAGAACCAGAATCAGAAAAAATAAGGGAAATATTAAGAAAATCTACCATTGAAGGAAAAATAATTCCTGTTCTTTGCGGGGCGTCTTTTAGAAATAAAGGAGTGCAACCGCTTATTGATGCAATTATAGAATATCTACCTTCACCCAAAGATTTGCCCCCGGTAGAAGGAATCCATCCTAAAACAGGAGAAAAAATTGTCAAGCGTCCAGACAACAAAGAACCTTTTGCAGCATTAGTATTTAAGGTTGCCGATGATCCTTATGTTGGCGCCTTAAGTTTTTTTCGGGTTTATTCAGGAGTTTTTAAGAAAGGAAATTATCTTTTTAATGCTACTAAATCCAAACAGGAAAGGATAGGAAGATTATTGCAGATGCATTCCAACCGGCGGGAAGAAATAGAGGAAATACGAGCAGGCGATATTGCTGCTACTGTTGGTTTAAAAGACACAAGCACAGGCGACACTTTATGCGACCCTGATTTTCCTGTAATTTTGGAAAAAATTGATTTTCCAGATCCTGTTATTTCAATAAAAGTAGAACCGCAAACAAAAGCTGATCAGGAAAGAATGTCATTAGTGTTAAGAAAGCTATCTGAGGAAGACCCTACTTTTAAGGTAAAAACTGATGAGGATACTTCAGAAACGATTATTGCGGGAATGGGTGAGCTTCACTTAGAAATTTTAGTAGACAGAATGAAGAGAGAATTCAATCTTAATGTGGAAACAGGCAAACCGCAGGTGGCTTATAAAGAGACTATTAAAAAAATTGTGGAAAGTGAAGGAAAATATATTCGGCAATCAGGAGGACATGGTCAATATGGTCATGTTTGGCTGAGACTAGAACCATTAGAAAGAGGAAAAGGTTTTGAATTTATTGACCTTATTAAAAGCGGAACAATACCTAAAGAATTTATTTCGGCGGTAGAAAAAGGAGTAAAGCAGGCTTTGGAAAAAGGGATTTTAGCCGGATATCCTGTTTCTGACGTAAAGGTTTCTCTTTATGACGGCTCTTTCCACGAGGTAGATTCTTCAGATTTTGCTTTTAAGATAGCCGGTTCTATGGCTTTTCAAAGCGGAGCAAAAAGAGCTAATCCAGTTCTTTTAGAACCAATAATGAAATTAGAGGTGGTGGTGCCTGAAAAATTCTTGGGTGATGTTATTGGTGATTTGAGCGCCAAACGGGGCAATATAGAAGAGATGCATGATAGGGGAATGATGAAAGTAATTGACGCTAGAGTTCCATTAGCAGAGATGTTTGGTTTTGCTACAAAATTACGCTCTATGACTGAAGGCAGGGGGACATTTACAATGGAATTTGATTATTATAGAGAGGTTCCTTTTAATATAACCCAGGAAATTATTGGAAAGACGGAAAAAGAGCCTTCGGCTTGACCCCCACACCAAATTTACCTCCCATTAAGGATATCAATCACTATTATTAAGAGATAATTTCCAATAACATTGTTTTAGGCGCTGGCCGAATAGGCCATCCCGACTTTGTCGGGAATATTTATTCAATAAGCGCCTAATCAGATATTTGATTGGTAAATTATGGTGTGGGGGTTGACCCCGTTAGAAATTTGCCATCATTGCCCTTGGCAAAAAAGTGTTAAAACACTTTTTTGAGAGAGCTGAATGAACTTGACAACGGATATAATGAATTATTCCTTAAAACTATCGCAAACTTCTAACGGGGTTGACAATAAATCAGTTATGCCTTAATATTGTAGATACATAATAAAAGTCAAAATTCAAAATTCAAAAGTCAAAATTAAATAAAATAATAATTAAAAAACATGGCAGAAAAAGAAAAATTCGTTCGTAGCAAACCTCATATGAACGTAGGGACGATTGGTCACATTGATCATGGCAAAACTACTTTAACAGCCGCTATTTCGCATGCGCTGTATTTAAAGGGTTTGGCAAAAAAAGCGCTTAATGTAGATGACATTGATAAAGCGCCAGAAGAAAAGGCTCGCGGAATTACTATAAATGTGCACCATTCTGAATATGAAACAGAGAAAAGGCATTATGCCCACATTGATTGTCCTGGTCATATTGATTACATTAAAAATATGATTACAGGATCAGCCCAAATGGACGGCGCTATTTTAGTGGTTTCTGCTTCTGATGGTCCTATGCCGCAGACTTTTGAGCACATTCTTTTGGCCCGTCAAGTCGGGGTTCCTGCAATGGTAGTTTTTCTAAACAAGGTAGATATGGTTCAGGATAAAGAATTATTAGATTTAGTAGAAACAGAAATAAGAGAGCTTTTAACTAAAAATGGTTATTCTGGGAAAGATGTTCCTATAGTACGAGGCTCAGCATTAAAAGCCTTGGAAGCTAAGTCTGTTGATGATGCTGAAATAAAGCCAATATTTGAATTATTGACTTCAATTGATTCTTATTTTCCTGACCCAGTAAGGGATACTGATAAGCCATTTTTGATGCCTGTAGAAGATATCTTTTCTATAGAAGGACGCGGCACTGTAGCTACTGGAAGAGTTGAACGAGGGATAGTTCGTATTAATGATGAAATAGAAATTGTAGGTTATCACCCAACAGTAAAAACCATTGTTACTGGGCTTGAAATGTTTAACAAATCTCTTGATGAAGCCCAGGCTGGAGACAATGTAGGGGTTTTACTGCGAGGAATTAAAAAAGAAGAAATAAGGCGAGGTCAAGTATTAGCTAAACCAGGCTCTATTACTCCTCATACCGAATTTGAAGCAGAAGTTTATATTTTAGCCAAGGAAGAAGGAGGAAGACATACACCATTTTTCAGCGGTTATAAGCCTCAATTTTTCATTCGCACCGCTGATGTAACAGGAGAAGTTGCTCTCTCCGAAGGAGTAGAAATGGTGATGCCTGGCGATAATGTAAAGTTTAAAGTTAAATTAATCGCCCCGGTTGCGTTAGACGAGAGTTCTCACTTTGCTATTCGAGAAGGCGGACGAACTGTGGGAGCCGGAGTAGTTACAAAAATTGTAAAGTGATAAAGTATTTATTGTGCCAACTACTAAGACGGAGATTCAACAGAAGATTAGAATTAAAATAAGGAGTTATGATTATCGGATCCTTGACAATTCTTGTCAGCAGATTATAGAAACCGTGATGAGATATGGCAGCAAAGCCGTGGGTCCGATACCCTTACCAACAGAGATTCATCGTTATACGGTGAATAGAGCCACTTTTATTAAAAAAGATGCTCGAGAACAATTTGAGATCAGAATTCATAAGAGATTAATAGAAATTTCTAATCCCAACCAGAAAATCATAGAAGCGCTTTCTGATTTGGATTTGCCGGCAGGAGTAGATATAGAAATAAAGATGTAAATCAGAGCAGCTAGTCTAGAAGAAGTAATCTTTAGGAAAACTGGGCTAGTGCCCAGTTTTTCAATGCTAAAACTATGAAATTTATTTTAGCTAAAAAATTGAAAATGTCGCAGGTTTTTGACAAGGAAAAAAAAGTAATCCCGGTAACTGTTTTAGAAGCTGGGCCAGTTAAGATTGTGCAGGTAAAAACCAAAGATAAAGATGGTTATGAGGCTGTTCAAATAGGTTTTGGGCACAAGAAAAGACAAACAAAAGCTTTGGCCGGGCATTTAAAAGATTTAGGGAGTTTTTGCTGGATTACAGAAATTCGCGGAGTTTTTGATTATAAAATAGGCGATGAAATTAAAGCAGACATTTTTAAAGAAGGTGATAGGGTAATAATTACAGGAAAAAGCAAAGGAAGAGGTTTTCAAGGGGTGGTAAAAAGGCATGGGTTTAAAGGAGCCCCGGCAAGCCATGGAACAAAACATCAATTGAGAGCTCCAGGATCAATTGGGTCTACTGATCTTCAACGCGTAGTGAAGGGTAAAAAAATGGCTGGAAGAATGGGCCAGAATCAATTGACGTTAAAAAAAGTGGAAATTATAAAAGTTGATCCAGAAAAAAATCTTCTTTATTTAAAAGGAGCTGTTCCCGGCAGAAGAAACTCGTTAATAAAGATTATTGGATAGAATTATGAAAACGTCGGTTTATAATTTAAAAGGCGAGAGATCAAAGGAAATAGAATTACCTGAGCGTACTTTTGATAAAAAATTTAACAACAATCTTGTTTATCAGGTATATACAAGTTTTTTAAGCAATCGACGAAAACCAATAGCTTTTACCAAGGATAGATCAGAAGTTAGGGGCGGGGGAAGGAAACCTTGGGCCCAAAAAGGGACAGGAAGAGCCAGGCATGGTTCTATTCGTTCTCCTCTTTGGAAAGGAGGCGGGGTGACATTTGGCCCAAGAGCAAAGGAAGTAAATTTAAAAAAAAAGGTAAATAAAAAGATCAGAAAGGATGCTATTAAAATGGTTCTTTCTCAGAAATTTAAAGAAGGAGAAATAAAAATAATTGAGGAGATAAATTTGAAAGAACAAAAAACCAAACTGATGGACAAATTCTTTAAGAATCTTTTTAAAAAAGAAAAAAAACTTCCCAGTATTTTATTTTTGATTGATGCTAAAAACAGGGCATTAAATAAAAGCGCAAAAAATCTATCCTATGTTAAAATTATGAATGTGGAGAATGTTGATTTGATAGAAATATTAAATAATAAATATTTGGTAATATCAGAAAATATTTTACCAATATTAGAAGAAAAATTAAATCAATGAGTATTTTAGATGTTTTTAAAAAAAAGAAAGCTGAAAAGAAACCCTCCTTCGCTAAAGCTACGGAGGGCGAGGAGGAAAAGAAAGTTGAGAAGCAAGAAGTTTCTAAAAGCGCCTCCCCGGTATTTAAAAAGGGCTCTTCAAAAGAGCAAAGTCTGTTAATCAAACCTTATCTAAGCGAGAAATCTACTTTTTTGAAAGAGCAACAGAATAAATACATTTTTGAAGTTAGCTCTAAAGCCACAAAGAATGAAATAAAGAAACTTTTAGAAGATATCTATAATGTGGAGATAAGCAAAATCAATGTGGCTAATGCTTCGCCTAAACCTAAAAGATGGAGGCAGAAAAAAAGTTATATTAAGAGGAACAAAAGAATGATTGTTACTCTAAAAGAAGGTCAAAAAATAGAATTAGGAATATGATAAAAAAACACAAACCGACAACATCATCTCGTCGCCACTATACTGTTCCTGATTATTCTGTATTAACTAATGCAAAACCTTTTAAAAAATTAACTTCTTTTAAAAAGAGAAGAGTTGGACGATCTAAAGGCAAAATAACAGTTCGTCATAAGGAGGGCGGTAATAAAAAATTATATAGAGAGATTATTTTTGGAGAGCAGAAAAAAGGCATTGTTGGTGTGGTAAAAACCATAGAATATGATCCTTATCGCTCTGCGTTTATCTCTCTAATATCTTATGAAGACGGCGATTGGCATTATATATTGACTCCCCAGGGGATGAAAGTAGGGGAAAAGATTATTTGTAATGAAAAGGCAGCTTTAAAAAGCGGGAATAGATTATTATTAAAAAATATTCCAGTAGGGAGTTTTGTCCATAATATAGAAGTAAAAGCAGATGGAGGTGGAAAATTAGTTAAGTCAGCCGGAGCTTCTGCCCAAGTAATAGCCCAGGATGGAAAGCACACCCATCTCAAAATGCCTTCTTCAGAAATAAGAAAAATACTGGATATTTGCTATGCATCAATTGGTCAGCTTTCTAATGTTGAGCATGGAATGACAAGCATTGGAAAAGCAGGTCGGTCTCGTCATTTGGGAAGAAGGCCAAAGGTAAGAGGAAAAGCAATGAATCCCGTGGATCATCCTTATGGTGGCGGAGAAGGGAGAACACAGAGAGGAACTAAAAGACCAAAGAGTATTTACGGCAAGGTTACCGGCGGTAGAAAAACAAGGAAGAGGAAGAAATATTCTGACAAGTTTATTATAGAAAGACGAAAGAAGAAACGTAAAAAATAAGTTCCTTCGCTTCGCCCCGTTTAACGGGGCTTCGCTCAGTCAAATTCAAAAGTCAAAATGCAAAAATCAATCCTTCGACTTCGCTCAGGATTGATGGTGAGCAGAGTCGAACCATCAAAAATACAAATCAAAATTCAAAAATGACCCGTAGGGTCATCCTGAGCCGAAGGCGAAGGATCTCTCAACTTTAATCTGTATTTTTAATCTTTAATATTTAATTTTTTATTTTAATAACATTGGCATGTCTCGTTCACTAAAAAAAGGCCCTTATATTCACCCTAAATTACTGAAAAAGATTTCTGAAATGAAAATAGGCGATAAAACTCCTATTAAAACCTGGTCTAGGGATTCTGTCATTACTCCTGAAATGGTTGGTTTTGTTTTTGCCGTGCATAATGGGAAAAATTTTATTCAAGTGGAAGCCAGAGAAGAAATGGTTGGACATTGTTTAGGCGAATTCGCGCTTACCAGAAAGTTTGTTAAACATGGTGGGAGAATGCAAAAAGAATTAGAAATAAAAGCAAAGACCCAAGAAAAAGAATCAACAGCTAAAAAAACCGAAGTATAATTTATATAAGAACCTCTTTCGCTTCGCCACGTTAAACGTGGCTTCACTCAAGAGAACCTTGTTTCTCGCTTTGCTCGAAATAAGAACCCCTTTCGCTTCGCCACGTTAAACGTGGCTTCACTCAAGAGAACCTTGTTTCTCGCTTCGCTCAAAATAAGAACCTCTTTCGCTTCGCCACGTTAAACGTGGCTTCGCTCAAGAGAACCTTGTTTCTCGCTTCGCCCCGTTTAACGGGACTTCGCTCAAAATAAATTTAGTAGATTATGGAAGTAAAAGCCTCTTTAAAATATTTAAGAATTAGTCCCCGGAAAGTTCGTTTAGTCGTTGATTTAATAAGAGGACTGCCTGTGAAAAACGCAGAAGCTTATTTGCTTCATCTCTCTAAAAAAAGCAGTCATCCTTTATTAAAATTATTAAGATCAGCGATGGCGAATGCCGAGCATAATTTTAACTTAGATAAAAATAATCTTTATGTTCGGGCGATGAGAGTAGACGAAGGACCGGCATTAAAAAGCGTGCGAGCCAGGGCGCGTGGAGCAGCTTATCCTATAAGAAAAAGAAGTTCTCATATTTTTCTTACGTTAGAAGAAATTAAAGAAAAGAAGAAAGGGATAAGGAAAGTAAAGGAATCTAAGAAGATAAGTGAAGCAGAAAAAGAAGAGGAGAAAAGTGAGAAACAAGGTTCTGCCGATTCAAGGTCGGCAGGTTCTTATACCAAAAAACCAGAATTTAGAAAAGAAGGAAAAATATTGAAGAGGCCTGTTCAAAAACAAAAAATATTTCGTCGTAAAACAATATAAATCTTAACAACATTGACATGGGTCAGCAAATTCATCCGAAATCTTATAGGTTAGGTATTAATAGACGATGGGAGTCTCGTTGGTTTAATTTGAAAGAGGCCCCAAAGTTATTGGAGGAGGATTATAAAATTCGCCAATTTATTTATGAAAAAGCTAAAGCCTGCAGGATAGAGAGCATAGATATTGAAAGAAAAACAAAGGATATTAAAATCATTGTTAAAACCGCTCGCCCAGGATTGCTTATTGGTCGTCAGGGCCAGGGGATTGAAGCTTTGCAAAATGGTTTGGCAAAATTATTAAAAACAAAATCACGGATTGATATTTCTATAGAAGAAATCAAGCATCCGGAAATATCAAGCAAAATAGTAGCCCAGAACATTGCTGAAGACCTGGAAAAAAGAGTGTCATACAGGAGAGTTCTTAAACAGTATTTAACCAAAATAATGCAGCGCAAGGAAGTTTTAGGAGTTAAAATTATGGTTTCAGGAAGATTAGGCGGCATAGAAATTGCTCGTAGGGAATGGTTAAAAGAGGGAAAATTGCCATTATCCACATTAAGAGCGGACATTGATTATGGTTTTACTGAAGCGCATTGTACTTATGGAATGATAGGAATAAAAGTATGGATTTATAAAGGAGAAAAGTTTTTAAACTCTGACAAACAATTAAATACTGAAAAATTAAAAACCCTTCGGCAGTGAGGAGTTCGGCTGAGGCTCACTCGAAGCCCTCAGGGCTGAACTGTTAAAAATTAAAAATTATTTACAGTTATGTTATTGCCAAAAAAAGTAAAACATAGAAAAATGCAAAAAGGACGAGGGAGATTTCGCCAGATAGAAACCAGAGGAATAGAACTTTGCTTTGGCGCTTTTGGGTTGAAAGCTTTGGAGGAGGTTTGGTTAACCTCGCAACAAATAGAAGCTGCTTATCGGGTGATAGCTCGATTTCTAAAAAAAGAAGGAAAAGTCTGGTTACGAGTGTTTCCCGATAAACCCATTACTAGAAAACCCGCAGAAACTGGCATGGGGAAAGGAAAAGGATCTGTTGAGTATTATGTCAGCCCAGTAAAGCCCGGAAGAATTCTCTTTGAATTGGACGGAGTTTCTTATGAAAAAGCGCGAGAAGCCTTCCGTTTAGCTAGTTCAAAACTACCTATTAAAACGTCATTTATTAAAAAATAGATATTATAAAATGGCAGAGGCAAAAGAATTGCGTCTAAAACCTAATGAGGAGTTAAATCAATTATTATCTGAATCTCAAAAGAAATTGCGAGAATTGAGATTTAATTTAGCAAGCGGAAAAGTTAAAAATGTGCGCGCAATCCGCGTTTTAAAAAAAGATATTGCCAGAATTTTAACTATTTTAAGTGAAAAATCTCAAGGAATCGTTTAAATGAATCTTAATATGAAAAAACAAATAAAAAAACAAAAGAGGACATTAAAAGGAGAAGTGGTTTCGGATAAAATGGACAAGACGATTGTAGTAAAAGTATCAGGATTAAAACTGCATCCAAAGTATAAGAGGCACTATAAAATTTCCAGGCGTTTTAAGGTTCTTGATGAGAAAAATCAATATCATGTGGGCGATAAAGTAAAAATACAAGAAACCAGGCCTTTGTCTAAGGAAAAAAGATGGAAAGTAATTTCCTTGCAGAACAAGTTTGCTACGGGGCAGGCAAAAGTCAAAACGACAAATTAAAATCCAAAAGTTTTTAATTTTAATCTGTATTTTTAATCTTTTATATTTAATCTTTTATTTTTGTTAAAATGATTCAACCGCAGACAATTCTAAAAGTAATTGATAATAGCGGTGCGAAAGTTGTTCGCTGTTTTCGAATTTTAGGAGGAACAAGAAGAAGGTATGCAGAAATAGGCGATATTATTGTTGCTTCTGTTCGAATAGCTGAGCCGCGTAGAGAAGTAAAGAAAAAAGCAGTTGTGAAGGCTATAGTCGCGCGTCAAAAAAAAGCTTTTAGAAGAAAGGATGGAAGTTATATTCGTTTTAGCGAAAATTCTGTTATCCTTATCAATGACAAGAAAGAACCTCTGGGCAATCGTATTTTTGGCCCTATACCACGCGAAATAAAAGAAAGAGGATATAATAAAGTAGTAGCTTTAGCCCCAGAATTAGTATAATTTTGTCTCAAAACCAAAATATCAAAACTAATTTCAACGAATCTCTATGTATATCAATGTATTTCAAGAAATTCATAGAAATTAGCTTCGCGAGATTCATTGAAATTCGTTGTTATTAGTTATTAGTTTTAAGTTAATCAATATGAACATAAAAAAAGGCGATATAGTTGTAATAAAAAAAGGGAAAGATAAAGGAAAATCAGGCAAGGTTATAAAAGTTTTATCCAGGGAAGATAAATTAGTTGTGGAAGCGTTGAATTTAGTAAAGAAGATTCAAAAACCCAAAAAGGCGGGCGAAAAAGGACAAATCATTTCCATTCCCAGGGCCATTTTTAGGGCTAATGTTATGTTAATCTGCCCAAATTGCAAACACCCCACACGAATTAATTATAATAAGGATAACAAAACGAAGTACCGAGTTTGTAAAAAATGCGGCTCTAAAATCTCTTAAACTTCAAAATGCGATACCAATCAAAAGGTTCGGAATATTGTTTCAAAAACACGCTAATCGCTATCGTTTTTTCAACAACATCCCCTCACCTTTTTCTTGACTAAATTTTCCCGCTTTATTCGCATCATTAGTATTAATTCGTATTATGAGCCGAAGGCGAATAACAAGGTTCTTACGAAGCAAGGTTCTTATATTAGCATCGATATAATTATGAAATTTCCATATAAAGAACAAATAAAAAAAATAGTAATTCCTGGAATGAAAAAAGAATTTCGCATCAGCAATGATTTCAAGGTGCCAAAGATTACGAAAGTGGTAGCAAATGTTGGCATCGGTCGATTAGTGACTAGCTCTAAAAACAGTTCAGAATTGATTAAGCAACTTTCTGATGTTATGGCAATGATTTTTGGTCAAAAACCAGCTCTCTGCCCATCAAAAAAATCCATTGCCAGTTTTAAAATAAGGGAAGGAATGCCGGTTGGTTTGAAAATTACTTTGAGAGGCAAAAGAATGGAGGATTTTATTTATAGATTTGTTAATTTGGTTCTTCCAAGGATTAGAGATTTTTGGGGGATTCCTTTAAAAAATATTGACGAGAATGGAAATTTAAATTATGGTATTAAAGAATGCAATGTTTTTCCAGAGACAGAAAAAATGCAGAATATTCCTTCTTTTGGCTTAGAAATCACTTTTGTTACCAATACAAAAAAGAGAGACCAGGCAATAAAATTATATCAATTATTAGATTTTCCTTTATGGCAAAAAAATCAGTAATAGCAAGAGCCAAAAAGAGCCCTAAATATTCCACACGAATAGTGCGGCGTTGCTGGCGTTGCGGGAGGAAAAGGGGATTTATGCGAGATTTTTCTCTATGTCGTATATGTTTCCGTGAATTAGCTTCTAAGGGAGAAATACCAGGAGTAAAAAAATCCAGCTGGTAAGTTTCTTCGCTTCGCCCCGTTTAACGGGGCTTCGCTCAGTCAAATTCAAAAGTCAAAATGCAAAAATCAAAAGTACGATCCGCCAGCTGGCGGAAAAATTCGCTCCGTCGCCAAAGCTTTGGAGCGTCGGCGACAAAATCTTTTAATTTTAATCTGTCATTTTTTCTATTAGTACTCTTATTTTTAATATTTTATTTTTTATTTTACTATGACTGACCCAATCGCAGATATGTTAACAAGAATACGCAATGCTCAGGCAGTTGGAAAGAAAACTGTTATTTTTCCCCATTCAAAAATAAAATGGGAAATTTTGAGCGTTTTATTAAAAAATGGTTTTATTGGAGGATTGGATAAATTAAATAAAAAAGATAAAAAGTCTCCAGGTTTTAGCAGAGAAAAATTTATTGAGATTATAATTAAATATAATAAAGATAAAACTCCAAAAATCTCTGAATTGAAAAGAGTTTCTAAATCTTCAAAGCGTACATATACCAAAACAAAAGACATCTGGTTTTTTAAAAAGGGTTTAGGATTAAGAATTTTATCAACTCCGAAAGGCATTCTTTCTGAAAAGGAAGCAAAAAAATCAAATGCTGGCGGTGAAGTCTTATTAGAAGTATGGTAAATTTCTTCGCTTCGCCCCGTTTAACGGGGCTTCGCTCAGTCAAAATCAAAATGCAAAAAGGACCCTATGGGGAGTCGCAAGCGACTACAAAAATCAAAATGACAAATCAAAATTCGCGCCGTCGCCAAAGCGGCTATGGCGCGTCGGCGACAAAATCTTTTAATTTTAATCTGTCATTTTTTCTATTAGTACTCTTATTTTTAATATTTTATTTTTTATTTTAGTAACATGTCTCGCATAGGTAAAAAACAAATTAAGATACCGGATTCAGTAGAAGTGATTTTGGAAGGAAATAAATTAAAAGCCAAAGGTCCTAAAGGCGAGGATTTTTTAATTGTTAAACAGGGATTTAAAATTGACATTAAAGATAATATTTTATCAGTCGTTCCCCAGGAGCAAAAAAAAGATACTTCTGCTCAATGGGGCACTATGAGAGCGCTAATTAACAATCTCATAAAAGGCGTTGAAGAGGGATTTGAGAAGCGATTAGAAATTAATGGGGTAGGTTATCGGGCTGATCTTGAAGGCAATAATTTAAATTTAAAATTAGGATACAGTCATCCTGTGATAATTCCTGTTCCAGAAGACCTGGAGGTAAAAATAGAAAAGAATATTATCATTATTAATGGCGTTTCAAAAGAGAGAGTGGGCCAGTTTGCCGCGTTAATAAAGTTTCAAAGGCCTGTAGAGCCCTATAAGGGCAAAGGCGTTCGCTATGTCGGTGAAAAAGTATTAAGAAAAGCCGGTAAGAGAGTAGCCGGCACTACTGAATAAAATAACAACCTTTCGCGGAGCTTGTGCTGAGCAGTTCGGCCCTGAGGGCTTCGAGTGAGCCTCAGCCGAACTCCTCACTGCCGAAGGGCGATAGCGAAGTGCTCAAAATAAATTTTAAAGAGTAAATGAACAAAAAGAACAAAAAGACACAAAAAGAAAAAAGGCACAGAAAAGTGAGGGCAAAAATTCAAGGAACAGAAGAAAGGCCCAGGCTTTGCGTTTTTAGGTCTAATAAGCATATTTACGCCCAGATTATTGATGACGAGAAAGGCTGGACGCTTGTTTCTGCTTCTGATTTAGAGGTTAAAGATTCAAGAAAAAATAAAAAAACAAATCTGGCGCAAAAGGTAGGTCAATTAATCGCCCAGAAAGCAAAAGAAAAAAAGATAAAAACAGTGGTTTTTGATAGAGGTGGATTTAGATATCATGGTCGAATAAAAACTTTAGCGGATGAGGCTAGAAAACAAGGACTGCAATTTTAATTTTGAATAATTATGGCATTTTATAAAAGACCAAAAACAGAGAAGAGTGAATTTGAAGAAAGTCTTTTGGACATTTCGCGGGTAACTCGAGTAGTTGCCGGAGGAAAGCGTTTAAGTTTTCGCGCTACAGTAGTTATTGGCAATAAATCCAAGCACCAAGTTGGCGTTGGTGTGGGTAAAGGAAAAGATGTGTCTCAGGCAATTCAGAAAGCAGGCAATAAAGCAAAAAAAGGCCTTATTACTGTTTTTATTGTTAATGAAACCATTCCTTACGAGGTGGAAGCAAAATATAAAGCAGCTAAAGTAATTATAAAACCTGCTCAAAAAGGCAGAGGAGTAAGGGCAGGAGGAGCAGTGCGGATTGTGTTAAAATTGGCTGGCGTTCCAAATGCCAATGCTAAAATTTTAAGTCACAGCAGCAATGCTATTAATAATGCGAGAGTAGCTATTATTGCCCTTTCCAAATTAAAGGGCTTTGTCTGCGAAGGCGAGCTGAAAGCGAAGCCTGAACAGTAACAAAACCTTTACCAAGCACTCAGATTAAATTATCTTACCAAAGCATTATATAAAGAAATTTTATTCCTTAAGAGTATCTCAGATCTATAATCGTTTGCTGAGTGCTTGGTGCTCAATGTTGTGGTAAAATTTACTTCGCTCAACATTGAGTTTCGCTCATAAATTTTAACAACATTGGCATGCAAATTCATCAATTAAAACCAAGTCATAAATTATCTAAAAAAAGGAGAATCGGCAGAGGCGGCAAAAGAGGAACTTATTCAGGAAGAGGAATAAAAGGCCAAAAATCACGAGCCGGCTCAAAAATAAAACCACAGATAAGAGAATTAATATCAAAGTTTCCAAAGAGACGAGGTTTACATTTCAAAACTTTTAAAAAAGAAGTTTTTGTTGTACGATTAAAGGATGTAATAAAAGCTTTTCCAAAAGGAGGGATTATTAGTCCTAAAAAATTGAGAAAAGCAAATTTAATAAAAAAGGCAAAAGGAAAGCTTCTCCGTGTTAAAATTTTAGGAGCGCTGTCTTTATCTGCGAAATATACCATTAAAAATTGTTTAGTTTCCAAGAAAGTAAAAGAAGAGATTATAAAAGCAGAAGGAAAGATAGATTCTAAAATCAAATAAATTTATATGTTTAAAAATCTTTTAGCTTTGTTGCGAAATCCTGATTTAAGAAAGAAAGCGTTCATTGTTTTGTTGCTTTTAGTGGTTTTTCGAGTAATGGCTACTGTTCCTTTGCCTAATGTTGATAAAGAACAATTGCAGCTCTTTCTTACTTCTAATCAGATGTTCGGGCTGTTTAATGTTTTTACAGGAGGCGCTTTTAGCAATATTTCAATTGTCTTGCTTGGTATTGGACCCTTTATCACTTCTTCTATTATAATGCAGCTTCTTTCAATGATTTTTCCGGCGCTAAAAGAATTACTAAATGAAGGCACTGATAAAGAAAGAGCAAAATTTATGCAATATTCCCGTTTATTAACAGTTCCTTTAGCCATTTTACAAGGATTTGCTTTTTTAAATCTATTAAGCAGGCAAGGCGTAATTGTTCTTGCTAGTCCGTTGGATTTAATAAGAGACATTATTATTGTCACCACGTCTTCAGTATTTTTGATGTGGATTGGCGAATTAATAACGGAACAGAAATTGGGCAATGGAATCTCTTTAATAATTTTTACCGGGATTGTTATAGGTTTTCCCCGGCAGATTTTGCAGACAGTAATAACTACAGACCCTACGAGAGTTCCTAATATGATAGCTTTCTTTACTTTAGCTCTTTTAATGATTTTAGGGGTAGTTTTCATTTCCAGAGGAGAGAGAAGAATTCCTGTAAGTTATGCCAGGCAGGTGCGGGGAACAAAAATCTATGGCGGCGCTTCTACGTATTTACCTTTGAAAATCAATCAGGCTGGGATGATTCCTATTATTTTTGCCCTTTCAATCTTGATGTTTCCTCAAATGATTGGTCAGTTTTTAGCAAGTTCTCAAAGTCCGTTTTTGCTTAAAATAGCGCTGCTCTTTAAAAATTTTAATCAGCAATCCTTTATTTATCTCGTTTGTTACTTTGCTTTGGTTCTTTTGTTTACTTTTTTTTATACAACGATTACTTTTAATCCTGAATCTATTGCTGAAAATTTACAGAAAAGAGGTGGTTTTGTTCCTGGTTATAGGCCTGGCAAGACAACATCGCAGTACCTTGTTAATATCAGCAATAAAATAACTCTTTTTGGAGCCATATTTTTGGGGATAATAGCCATTCTTCCAGTAGTTATGCAGCAGGTTACCGGAATCACTACTTTTGCTATAGGCGGCGCTTCTATTTTAATTATGGTCAGTGTCGCCATAGAGACCATGGAGACAATAGAAGCACAATTAATAATGCATGAATATGAAATCTCTTAATATTATTTTTTTAGGGCGTTCAGGTTCGGGAAAAGGCACTCAGGCGGAATTATTATCAAAGAAATTTTCTTTAATAAATATAGACACGGGCGATGTCTTAAGGGCGTTGGCTAAAAAGGAAGATAAATTTGGGACCACGATTTTAAAAACCATTACTCAAGGGCAATTGGTGCCTGTTTGGCTGGTAGTTTATTGCTGGTTAAATCGACTTTTTAGGATTGCTCCTGAAAAAGGAATAATTATGGAAGGAAGCCCTCGCCAATTGGAAGAAGCTAAAATTTTGGAAGAGGTTTTTATTTGGCTCGGTCGGGAGAATTTTAAAGTAATTTATTTACGAGTGCCAGAAAAAGAAATAACTGGAAGATTATTAGCGAGGCGGATTTGTTCTAAGTGCGGTAGAGAATTTTCTTTAAATTTTACTCCCCAGCTGAAAGAATGTCCTTATTGCCAGGGGAAATTAATTCGCCGCCAAGACGATTATCCCGGAGCCATTAAAAACAGGATGTTGTTCTTTCAGAAAAAGATTTTGCCTGTAATTAATTATTTTCGCAGAAAGAAAATTTTGATAGAAGTTGATGGCGAAGGTTCAATTGAAGATATCCATGAAAGAATTGTTAATTTTTTATTGTGATTTATTTTGAGCAAAGCGAGAAACAAGGTTCTGGAGCGAAGCGAATAGGTTCTTATTTTAAAACCAGCCAAGAGATTAAAATTTTACATCAAGGGGGGAAAAAGCTGGCAACAGTTTTGAAAAAAGTAAAAAGAGCTATCAAACCTGGTATCTCTACCGCTGATTTGGATGAATTAGCTTTTAATCTTATTAAAAATTACGGGGGCAAGCCCTCGTTTTTAAATTATCAACCAAGTTTTGCCCGGAAACCATTTTTGGCAAGTTTATGCGTCTCAATTAATAAAACCATAGTGCACGGGGTTCCTTCAAAAAAGGAGATTTTAAAAGAAGGCGATGTGATTTCATTAGACTTAGGAATGGAATACAAAGGACTATTTACTGATATGGCAATAACCGTTGGAGTGGGCAAGATAAAACCAATATATAAAAAATTAATAAGAGTGACGGAAAAATCTTTAATGCTTGCAATAAAAGCGTCAAGAGCAAATAAAACTTTAGGAGACGTCGGTTATGCTATTCAGAGTTATGTGGAAAAAAATGGTTTTGTTGTTGTTAAAGATTTGGTAGGGCATGGGGTTGGTTATTCTCCTCATGAAGATCCTGTTGTTTTTAATTACGGCGTTCCTAATCAAGGCTTAAAATTAGAACCGGGTATGGTAATCGCGATAGAGCCAATGGTCACTTTTGAGGACGGAGCAATAAAAGAAGAAAAAGATGGCAGTTTTGTTACGGCTAATGGAAGGGTGTCTTGTCATTTTGAACATACAGTGGCTATCACCAAAAGAGGTCCAATAGTGCTTACGAGATAGCGCTCTCTTTTCTATTTAATAAAGCTCAGAATATACTTTCTTCAACCCGCTCGTTCGCTCCAGTCCCGCAACTATCCGCGAAACTGGAAGTTGAGCGGTTATAGTTGCGAGGATCCCGTTTATCTCCGAACAAACAATTATAAAATAGTTCTCATTGCGGATAGTACGGGATCCCGCAAATCTTGCCTCAGGCTTCGCCTTTCGGAGATTTGCGGGACGTGCTCACTCGCTTATGTCCTCGCCTCGCTCGTCGCCTTCGGCGACACCTTGCCCGCTCGGCTGCGGATGGTTTCAGAAAGTATATTCTTCGCTTTATTGATAAAAATTTACGGGGTTGACTTTTCAGCTTTAATATGGTAACATATAAATGTCTTTTAATAGACATTTTTTGAATGGTTGTTATTTGAAATAAGAATAAATAAAAATATAGAAAGGAGGATTAGAAACATGAAAGAGATATTTCCTGTAATTATGGATAATCATAAGGTAGAAATCCCTTACGGAGAATTTAAGGCAAAGAGGTTAAATCGGTTTTTCAAGAAAAAATTAATATCGAAAGCAGAATGCGACGGGGACAAAAAGTGCATAAAAATCAGTTATCGTTTTAATTATAAGCAATATTGTTCTCAGCGGTAGGAAAGGAAATAGTATATTGGAAAGTTAAAAAAATAACAATTGGAGGTGAAATTTAGTGTCTAAAATGAAAATGATGTTTGAGAAAATGTGTTCAATAGTGGTTATTGTATTTTTTTCTTATCTTCTTTTTTTTGTAAATGTACGGAAAGAAATAATCTCTCTTTGTCAAAGGGCTTGGATATCTTTTTGGATGATAATTAAATTAGATTCAGTAACTATTATTATTTCTTCCCTTATTGCTGTCTATGTAGTGCTTCTCCTTATAAGCTTGATATTGGAAGATAATGTAAAAAAAGGAAAGAAGAAAATAGAAAAAAAGAAAGAAAAGAAAGAAAAGAAAGAACAAGGAAAGACAGAAGCATAAAAGATAAACCCTCATGCTTATTTAAATAAGTTAAATAGGTATGAGGGTTTTTTATTTATCAAAACTTTGCTATTTCTGAACGAAGTGAAGAAACAACGTTCTTGAGTGATAGCGAAAAGGTTGTTATAATTAATAAAATGAATGAACTTTGGACTATTATTATTGCCGCTTCCCCGATAGTTGAATTGCGGGGAGCTATTCCTGTGGCTATAGGAATTTTTTATTTTTCCTGGCCAAAAGCGTTATTTTTAAGTTTGATTGGAAATATTTTACCAATAATTCCTATAATCTGGTTTTTGGATAAATTGTCTATATATTTAAGCAAGCAATTTGGCGTTTTTAATCGTTTTTTTAACTGGCTTTTTGAAAGAACCAGAAAAAAGACAGAAAATAGTTTTAATAAATGGGGAAAATGGGCATTAGTGGCATTTGTTGCCATCCCTTTGCCTTTTACCGGAATTTGGACTGGTTCAGTAGCGGCGTTTTTGTTTGGTGTTAAATATAAGGACGCTTTTTGGCTCATTAGTTTAGGCGCGTTTTTGGCAGGGGTTTTAGTTACTACTTTAACCATTTTAGGCATAAACATATTTTCATGAATAAATTTATTGTTTTTAATTTTAAAATGGCACCGGTTTCTCTTTTAGAAGCAAAAGAAATTTTTCAAGTCTTTAAAAAATTTTCAGAAAATCTCAAATCTTATAAAATTGTCATAATTCCTCCTTATGTTTATCTCCCAACAGCAGAAGAAAATCTTGAAAAGAAATATGCTTTAGGAGCTCAGGATGTGTTTTGGTTTAACCGTAATTCTATTACTGGAGAGATTTCGCCAAAAATGTTAAAATCCTTGGGAGTGCAATACGTTATTATCGGTCATTCTGAAAGGCGAGAGTATTTAAAGGAAACAGACGCTATTATTAATTCTAAAATAAAAGCCTGTCTAAATAGTAATTTAATTCCGATTCTTTGTATCGGGGAAAAAGATAGAAAAAAAGGAGAACCTTGCTTGTCTTTGCGAATAAAAAAAATTCTTTTTGAGCAATTAAATTATGCCCTGCGGGGGATTCAGATAAAAAAATCATCTGATTTAATAATTGCTTACGAACCAATTTGGGCTATTGGCAGCGCTCAATCAGAAAATTCCGAAGAGATGCAAGGAATCATTGCCCTTATTCGTTTTTGGCTTGCCCGGCGATTTTCAGAAAAAATAGCAAAAAATTTAGTTATTCTCTATGGTGGTTCAGTAAATTCACAAAATATTTCTTCTTTTTTATCTTCGAAAGAAATTAATGGTGTTTTAGTTGGTCGAGCCAGTACAAATAAAACAGAGCTTACAAAACTTCTTAAAAAATTAATAAAATAAATAAAATTATGAATGAAAAAAAACAAAAACAATTGGTTAATACTTTAATATCCTTCTTGGTAATTTTAAGTTTAGGTGTTTTAAGTTGGGCTTATTATAATTATTATAATGCCCAGGGGATTATTAATCAGGGAGAACACACAATTTCTTTTACAGCAGAGGGAAAAGTTTTCGCCAAGCCTGATATTGCAGAAATTGCTTTTTATGTAATCAATCAAGGGGAAAAAGCTGAAACAGTGCAGAAAGAAAACGATAAGAAAATGCAGGAAGCGGTTGCGTTTGTTAAAAGCCAGGGGATTAATGAAGACGACATAAGAACGATTCAATACAATTTAAGCCCTCAGTATGATTATAACTGGTGCAGAGAAGGCAATGAAGAGTTATATCCTTCTTGTCCGCCCAAAATTATTGGTTATAAATTAGACCAAGGGGCTGAAGTGAGAATTAGAGATTTTGATAAAATTGATACAATTGTAGGAGGTTTGTCTGAAAAAGGGGTAAATCAAATTTCTGATGTCAGTTTTACTATAGACGACGCTGAAAATTATAAAAATGAGGCTCGCATTCAGGCATTGGAAAAAGCGGAAAAAAGGGCAAAATTATTGGCAAAAGAAAGCTCAGTTAAATTAGGAAAAATCATTAATATTTCAGAAGGTGAAGGAATTTATCCTGTTTATCGTTCTCTGAAAATGGATGCAGCAACTGGTGCCTCTGAAGAAGTACCAGCACCGATTGAGCCTGGAACTCAGGAAATTACTGTAACATTGACTGTTACTTATAAATTAAGATAAGAAACGTGCGAGCAAAATCCCTCAAGTCCGCAAATATTTTTGGGCAGCGTATTTTAATGAGAGTGGATCTTAACGTTCCTGTCAAAGATGGAAAGATTTTAGATGATTTTCGTGTTCAACGCGCTTTGCCGACAATCAAATTTTTAAGAGAGAAAAAAGCGAAGAAAATTATTTTAATTTCTCATTTGGGCCGGCCCTTAGCAGAAGACAAAAATAAACCAGAATTTAGTTTGGAGCCAGTAGCTTTTTATTTGGAGAATCTTTTAAAGCAGAAAATATATTTTTTCAGGTCCGCTTCGCCGGAGCTTCAGCGAGGCGAGCCCGCCTTGACTCGACGAGGCAGGCCCGCCTTGACTCGGCGAGGCAAGGAAGAGATTGGTCCTGAATTGAGAAAAAAAATAGAAGATTTACCTGATGGTTCTATAATTTTTTTAGAAAATATTCGTTTTTATAAAGGGGAGGAAGAAAATGATAGAAATTTTGCCAAGGAATTGGCAAAAATGGCTGATTTTTTTGTTAATGAAGCTTTTGCGGTTTCTCATCGGAAAATAGCTTCTTTATGCGCTATTACGGAATTCTTGCCTTCTTATATAGGAATTTTATTTGATGAAGAAATAGCTAATTTAGATAGAATCATTCAAAACCCCCAAGAACCATTAGTTATAATTTTAGGCGGAGCTAAAATAAAGGATAAACTGCCGGTAATAAAAAAATTCTTAGATAAAGCAGATTATATTTTATTAGGCGGGGCGATGGCAAATACGGTTTTAAAAATTAATGGTTTTTCTATTGGTAAATCGCTTTATGATGAAGCTGCCTTTGATCAGGCAAAAAATTTAGGCTCTAAAAAAGCAGAATTAATTTTGCCCGGTGATTTTGCGGTTTTAGACAAACATAACCAAAAACAGGCAAGAGAATTAGGGGAGATAACTGAAAATGATAAAATTATGGATATAGGGCCAGTGGCTCGCGATACTTTTTGTCAGATTATTTCTAAAGCAAAAACCATATTCTGGAACGGTCCGATGGGAAAATTTGAAGATGAGAGGTTTGCTAATGGAACCAATAAGATTAGCGAGGCGATTATTGAGAATATAACGGCTTTTTCAGTAATTGGCGGCGGGGAAACGATCGCTTCGCTCAAAATCAAAAATCAAAAATCAAAAATCAAAGATAATGCGAATATATTTTTTTCTACGGGCGGCGGAGCAACGCTCAAATATCTTGCCGGGGAACCTTTACCAGGCTTAGTAGCATTAGAAACAAAAAATTAATTAAACTTTTGAACTTTAATTTGTAATTTTGACTTTTGATTTTTGAATTTGAATTATGGATATTCTCGTTTTTTATCACAAAAATTGTCTCGATGGACTTGCCTCTGCTTGGGCAGTCTGGAAAGAATTCAAAAATAAAGCTGAATACATTTCGTTAAATTATCAAACTCCTTTTGATAAAAATATTAAAGGGAAAAAGATCTATTTTTTAGATGTAAGCCCTAATAGGAAAATCTTAGAAAATTTGAAAAAAAATGATTGTGAGATTGTTATTATAGACCATCATTTAAGCGCTAAGAACAATTTAGATTTAGTTTCTCCTGGGTCATTTATTATGAGGCTTAATATGAAACATTCAGCATCAGTTTTAACTTGGCAATATTTTTTTCCCGAGAAGAAAATTCCAAAATCACTGCTTTACATTGAAGATATAGATTTATGGAAATTCCGAAAACGCTTTAGCCGTGAAATAGTGGCATCTATAGATTTATCAGACATTGATTTTAAAAAATTTAATAAATTAACGTCTGATATTGAAAACAAAGAAAGGAGAAAAGAATATATTAGAACAGGAAAAAAAGTTGTTGAAGATCAAGATAAATTAATAGAACAAATAGTAGAAAAAGCAAAAAAGGTAAAAATAGGCAAGATAAAGACCTTAGCGGCTAACTCTTCAATTTTGATTTCCGAAATAGGCGATGCTTTAATTAAAAAATTGCCTCCGATAGCGATAATATGGTTTAAAGCAGGGGAGACAAGAAGAATATCTTTGCGTTCTAACGGGAAAGTAGACGTTTCAAAAATAGCGGAAAAATATGGAGGGGGAGGCCATAAATGCGCCGCAAGTTTTATCATTGATATTGGCGATTCTCTTCCCTGGAAAGAATAATTTGAGACGGTTGATTAATCCAACACTCTCATCCTGAACACATTCGCTTCGCCCTTCGGCAGTGAGGAGTTCGGCTGAGGCTCACTCGAAGCCCTCAGGGCCGAACTGCTCAGTGCAAACTCCGTGAAGGATCTCATAAATAGCTCCAATATTATGAAAGAAAAACCAATGAACAAATTAGAGGTTTATACTGACGGAGGGGCAAGAAATAATCCCGGGCCGGCAGGCATTGGAATTGTAATTGGCGATAAAGAATATGCTGAATATATAGGCGAAGCTACCAATAATATAGCTGAATACAAAGCGGTGATTTTTGCTTTAAAAAAAATTAAACATTTATTAGGAAAAGCAAAGCTAAAAAACGCAGAGGTAATTATTAATCTTGATTCTGAATTAGTGGTTAGTCAACTGAATGGAAAATATAAAATTTTAGAAAACGAACTTCAGTCGCTTTTCATGGAAATATGGAATTTAAAATTTGACTTTCCTCGATTAAAATTTAATTGCATTCCAAGAGAAAAGAATAAAAAAGCCGATTATTTAGCAAATCAAGCCATTAACAGGGAGGTCCAGTCGCAATCATTTAACTTTTTTAAAAATTAACGGTATAAAAAATCTGTCTCGTTTAGCGAGACAGATTTTATTATGCGAATTGATTGAACCTATAAGCCGAATTCTGTACCAATTCTGTTCGAACGTAGTGAGATAACAGAATTGAGCACCCGCCATAGTTCGGAGAACGACGGCGGGTCCACCTCCGCATAAAGCTTCGGCGGACGCTCGATTTTGTTTTCACTCACTTTGTTTGTGAACAAAATCGGCGGTAGTCATTTATCTAGCCCTGAAATTACTCTCAGGGTCAAGCGGCCACTCTGCCAAAATTACCCGCAGCGAAGTCCCGTTAAACGGGACGAAGCAAGGTTATAATTTTGAGCATCCGCCATAGCTCAGAAAGCGACGGCGAACCCGCCTTCGCTAAAGCTCCAGCGGGCTCTCAATTTTATAACCGTTCGTCTAACTCACGGATAAAATTGGAGCACGAGCCTTGCACCCAGTAAGGATTTAGCCGTTTCATCGTAGCCTTTGGCGAAGATCCGCCGAAGCTTTAGCGTAGGCGGACTACCTTATAGCCACGCTCGCCCTCCTTCACACGAGGCTTCGGAGGGCGGTTTTACCCTTTCGGGTAAAACCGTCTCTGTTCGCACCTCGATCAAGCCCTTTTGTTAAAGCCAAAAGAGCTTGATGGTGGTTGTTAGCCACTACCTTTGCCGATTTTGTAGTTCCTCGCTAAATGCTCGGAAACAAAATTGGCAGGAGTTCGGACTTTCCTCCAAGCACTCCAAGCGCGGAATGCTCGGCGACTACCCGGTTCAATCGTCAATATTATACACTTTTTTTTGATTAATTCAAGTATCTATAGTAAAATGAAAATGTGGAAACAATGGGAAAAAACAAGAAATCTTTGTTTATCAGGGTCCTTCTTTTAATGTCAATCTTATTATTGGTAAGTTTGTTTTTTTTTACTGCCAAACAGATAACTCAATATAACCAGGTTAATAAAGAAATAATTAATTTTTTAAGAGAGAATAGGTTTGAAGAAGCAATCAATTTAATTGATGGTTCGGCTTCACTCACCATCAATCCTGAGCGTAGTCGAAGGATTGATGATAACAACCTTTCTTTTTTTTCCATCCTTCCTGTAATTAAAAATGAAATTGAGTTAAGAAAACATCTAAAAGATATTAACGATGATTTAGAAAAAATCAATGGCGGTTTTCTTATGATGGCAATGGTTCAGCAGGAGGAAAATCCTTTGTATTATTTGGAAAATATCAAGAAGAATTTAAATTATTTAGATAAATACGATATCAGTTACCTAAAAGACAAAGAACGTTATATAGAGAATTGGCTCTTGTTTTTTGGCAACGAGGAATCAAAGAATTATCTTGTTTTATTTCAGGAACCGGCAATACCAAGACCTACCGGCGGTTTATTAGGAGCCTATGCTTTTTTATCTTTTAATAAAGGCAAAATTGATTTGTCAGGAAATAATATCTTTGCTCTGGAAGATGTTTTCTTGGAGAAAATTATCCCTCCGGATCCATTGCAACCCATTAGCGATAAATGGTTTTTTCATGATAGTAACTGGTTTTTTGATTATCCTTCCAGCGGCCAAAAAATATTAGATTTTTATTCAACCACGGGAAAGGAACCTTTATTAGATGGAGTGATTGTTGTTAACCCGTCCGTATTAGAAAATATTTTGGAAATTATCGGACCAGTAAACATTAATGATAATGGCTTGATTATTGATCAGTATAATTTTTACTCTTTTTTTCAAAATCAAATCCAAGAAGGAGCCAAGCCTGCTCCTCTGCGCCAGGAGCGTGAACTTTTTTCCGTATTTTTAGAGAATTTGCAAAAGAAGGCAAAAAAAGCTTCCCCAGAAACCTTTTCTCAAATTCCTGATTTTTTAACGGATGGTTTTGTTAAAAAAGACATTCAACTTTACGTCACTGATGATAATCTGCAATATTTTTTTGATTCTTTAGATTGGACTGGCAAAATAGGAGAAAGCAAAAACGATTATTTAGGAGTTGTTTTTAATTTACTCAGAAGGGATTTTTCTGAAGATAGACGAGAAAAAATAATTGAGTTAAAAACTGAATTTGCTGCTGATGGTCAAATAATAGATACTTTAATTATCAGCGCCTCCTCTTATTCTTCTGAGGAGAGAGGTCAAGAGAATTATTTAAAAATTTATCTTCCCAAAGGAATAATCGTAAAAGAAGTAAAAAATGGTTACCTAAAAACAGCCGAGGATGCTTCTCAATTTTATAAAAAATTAGGATATAGAGAAGATGAAGACTTGTCTTTGATAAAGAATATCAAAATAAGAAACGAGAAAGATGGAACAGAAATATATGAGGAAGCTGGAAAAACAATAATAGGCACCTGGGCAAAGTTGTCTTTAAACCCTTTTAAATTGGTTTATAGATTACCCGCTAACTGGATTGATTTTTCATCCTGGGAATTAAAAGTTCAGAAGCAGAGCGGACAGGATATAAAGTTTTCTTATGAACTTGTAGTGTCTGATGACGTGAGAATAATTCCTACTCTCTTTCCTTTTAACCAATTGGTTCCATTAGACAGGGATCTGATTATCAATTTTAAAAGAGAATAGAAGAATAATTGAAACGTTCTTAAGCGATAGCGAAAGGTTATTACAATGGTTAGTTTTAAAAAAATATTGAATCATAAATCCGAGACAATTTTTGGCGCCGCAATGTTGACCAGCGGCTTAACTTTGCTTGGCAGTTTTTTGGGTATTTTAAGAAACGCTCTTTTGGCAAGTCGTTTTGGGGCTTCTGGCAATTTAGATATTTACTACGCTTCTTTCCGTTTGCCTGATTTTATTTATAATATTTTTATTATGGGCGCTATTTCTGCAGCGTTTATCCCTCTTTTTAACGAATATCTATCCAAAGATAAAAATAAGGCTTGGCAATTTTCAACTTTAATCATTTTTTGTATCGGTTGTTTTCTTACAATTTTCGGTTTGATAGTAGTCATTTTTGCTAAACCTTTATTATCAATGCTTTTAGTAGGATTTGATCAAGAGAATTTGCGATTAGCCATACTCTTGACCAGAATTATGATGATTCAACCCATACTTTTGGGTATTTCTTCTATTTTTTCTGGTATTTTAAGAAGTTTTCGTTTGTTTTTTGTAAGTGCTTTAGCGCCGGTAATGTACAATCTTGGTATTATTATAGGAATTATATTTTTTGTTCCATTTTTTGGTTTAAAAGGGTTAGCTTTCGGTGTAGTTTTAGGAGCCTGTTTTCATCTTCTCGTTCAATTACCGTCTCTTTTAAAAATTGGCTGTCGCTTTCGATTGTCTTCAATTTCTGGATTTTTTTCGTTTTCTTCTAGGCTCAAAAAACTAATTGCCATAATGTCTTCTGGAGCCTCGAGTATTATTATTTCCCAACTTTTTCTGGTAGGAATTACCTCAATAACTACTCTCTTAAAAGAAGGCACCCTCACCATTTTTAATTTTGTTGATAATATTTTACCGTATACAATTTTTGCCTTGCCTTTTGCTGATGCCGCTTTTCCGCGACTTTCAAGATTAGAAGCAGAACAAAATCAAAGAGATTTTATGAAAGTTTTTGAAGATACCCTTAGTCATATTTTATTTTTTATTATTCCGTTAGCTATTTGGTGCATTGTTTTTCGAGAACCAATTGCGAGATTACTTTTTGGTTACGGGAAGTTTGATTGGCAAGCCACTACCACTACTATGAAGGTTTTAGCATATCTTGCCATAGGAATGATTTTTCAGAGTATTAATTATTATCTTTTAAAAACTTTTTTTGCTAAAAAAGACGCTAAGAGACCATTTTTTGCCAGCCTTATTGCCTATCCTATAGGTTTCTTCTTTTGTTATAAATTTGGATTAAGATTTGGAATAGAGGGTTTGGCTGGAGGAATAATTTTTACTTATATCTTATATTTTTTGCTGCTTCTGTATTTTCTTCGGATTCATGTAAATTATTCCCTTGCTTCTTCAAAAGAATTCTATATGAAATTGATTAAAATAATCGTTGCCTCCGCTATCAGCGGTTTAGTTGGTTATGTAATTCTCTCTCTTATGACCAATATTTTATCCCTGGAAAGAGTGATTCATCTAATCATTGACGCTGGCATAGCTTTTCTTTTTACCCTGACTACATTTATTATCCTTTCAAATCTTTTTCAAATCAAAGAAATTCAAGAGCTAAAATCTCTTGTTTTTAAAAGATTCTATTTTGAGCGAAGTCCCGTCTGCTGGACGGGACGAAGCGAGAAAAAAGGTTCTGCCGAGCGAAGCGAGGCGGGTTCTTATGACAAAAGAAATGGTAAAAATTCGTAATTTCGTTATTATTGCCCACATAGATCACCCCGCACAATTTGCCTTTGGCAAATTAGACGGGGCGAGACTCAGTATTTTGTAATGTTATCTTATTTATGAATAATATTCGCAACTTTGTAATTATTGCCCACATAGATCACGGCAAATCCACTTTAGCTGACAGGTTTTTAGAATTAACAAATACCATTGCTCGGGATAAATTAACCCCCCAGTATTTGGATAGAATGACTTTAGAAAAAGAACATGGAATCACTATTAAGATGCATCCTGTTCAGATGGTTTATAATGATTTCATTTTGAATCTGATTGACACTCCTGGCCATGTGGATTTTACCTATGAAGTTTCTCGCGCTTTGGCAGCAGTAGAAGGAGCAATCCTGCTGGTTGACGGCACTCAAGGAATTCAAGCCCAGACACTCTCTAATCTTTTATTAGCTAAAGAGCAAAATCTAAAAATCATCGGCGTTATTAATAAAATAGATTTAAAGAATTATAATTTAGAAAATAAAAGAAAAGAATTGGCCGAGTTATTAAATACAAAAACAGAAAACATTGTTCCTGTTTCAGCCAAAACAGGCGAGAATGTAAAGTTATTATTAGAGAAGGTAATTTCAGAAATTCCTTGTCCGATTGTTGATAAAAAATTACCTTTCAGAGCGTTAATATTTGATTCCCATTACGATTATTATAAAGGGGTGATAGCCTATATCCGCGTTGTTGATGGAAGCGTAAAAAAAGGGGAAAAAATTGTTTTTACTGCCAGCAAAACAAAAAGCGATGTTTTAGATTTGGGTTATTTTGCTCCGCAGTTAAAAACAAAAGAAAGCTTGGAATCCGGAGAAATAGGTTGGCTCGCAACAGGCCTGAAAGACCCCGGCTTGGTAAGGGTGGGAGACACCATAGTAAAATCAAAAATCAAAAAGGACCCTACGGGGAGTCGCAAGCGACTACAAAAATCAAAAATTTTTAATTACCCCCTCGGCCTGAGCTCGGGACGAAGGCAATTACCAATTACTGGGTATAAAGAGCCAAAGCCAATGGTATTTGCCGGTTTTTATTTAGCTAAAACCAACCCGTCATCCCTAGCAAAGAGAGCTGAACAAGATTTTGAGAATTTTCGTTATTCTTTATCGCAATTAAAATTAAATGATTCCGCGCTCTATTTTACTCCTGAAAATTCTGAAGTATTGGGCAGGGGCTATCGGTTGGGGTTTTTGGGAATGCTGCACTTAAAAATCACCCAGGAGCGTCTTAAAGGCGAATATGGATTGGATTTGATTGTTACTCACCCTACTGTGCCGTACAGGGTTTTATTGAAAAATAGCAAAACTCCCAAGATTGTTACTAGCCCTGGTGAATGGCCGTCTTCAGACCAAATTCTTTATTGCGAAGAACCCTGGGTGAAAATGGAAATTATTACCCCAATGCAATATTTATCAGCGGTCTTAAAACTTATAAACGATTCTCGTGGAGAAGATATTACCACCCTTGATATTTCTGATAGACTGATTATCAGTTGCCAGGCTCCATTAGAAGAAACAATTAAAGATTTTTACGATAATTTAAAGTCTATTTCTTCTGGTTATGCTTCTTTAAGTTATGAAATGTTCGGATATAGAAAAACCGAGTTAGAAAAGTTAGAAGTAATGCTGGCAGGGAAAAAATTTGAAAGTTTATCCCGGATAGTTTTTAAAAAAAGAGCGGAAAGAGAAGCTAGAAATTTAGCTTCAAAGCTTAAAGAAATTTTACCTCGCCAAAATTACGCGGTTCCTATTCAAGTAGAGGGCTTGGGGAGAATTATCGCGCGAGAGACTTTATCAGCGTTAAAAAAAGACGTTACCGGCAACCTTTATGGAGGGGATAGGACCAGGAAAATGAAACTTTGGAAAAAACAGCAAAAAGGAAAGAAAAGATTGTTGGGCCAATCTAATATTCAAATCCCTCCCGAAGTTTTTCTTAAAATTTTTTCCAAATCAAATTAATCCCGCACCTTTTAGCCACAAAAACTTATTATGAAAAAATTTTTATTAATTATAGTTATTTTTGCCATTGCTTCCTTTTTGCTTTTAAGAATTAAAGGAGACTGGCAGACGTATCAATTATTAACCGATGAAGCAGAGAGTTTAGGACAAAAAAAAGAAAGCCTTGAGCAGGAACAACAAAGATTGGAACAGGTTTTAGAGAAGGGGAGGCAGGAAGAGGTGTTGGAAAAAGAAGCGCGTTTAATGTTGGGATTAAAGAAAGAAGGCGAGAAAGTAATAATGGTTTTACCAGCCGAAAGTTTATCTAATAATTCCGAAGTTTCTATCAGCACTTCTTCTGATGATTTAGTCCAAAAGACCGCTGGCTCCTTCCTTTCTAAAGTTTTCCAAATCTGGTATGATATAAAAAGGTTTTTTGAAAAGGCTATGCGAGAGTAGTTTAATGGTAAAATAGTTCCTTCCCAAGGAACGGTCGGGGGTTCGATTCCCCTCTCTCGCTCAAATGATTTTTCCTCCGCCCAAACAAATATTTCCTTGGTAAAAAACGCAAAATTGGCCCGGAGTAATTGCTTTTTGCGGTTTATTAAAAACAATTTTAGCTTTGTTTTTGCTTAAAAGATAAAGAAAGGCTAAAGCTGATTTACTTCGATATCTAATTTTAGCGCTTACTTTTAATTTTTTTTGAGTCATTTTTCCGGAAATTAAATTTAAAGGCGAGAGAAACGCCTCTTTTTTGTATAAATCTTTTTTGCTTTTTGAAACCAAAAGAATATTCTTTTGTTGGTTAAAGCCAATAACATAATGAGGGCCATTTGGCAGATTTAATCCTTTTCTTTGGCCAAGAGTAAAAAAATATAATCCTTTGTGTTGGCCTAAAATATTTCCTTTCATATCCATTATTGGTCCTGGATTTTCTCCGATTTCTTTTCGAATAAAAAAAGGTAACGCTTTATTAGAAACAAAACAAAAATTTTGACTTTGTTTAATTTTTTCAAAAAAAGGAAAACCTTCTTTTTTCGCAATTTTATAAACTTCTGCCTTAGTGTAATTACCAAGAGGAAGAATGATATGTTTTAATTGTTCTTGAGTCAAGAAACTTAAACTATAGCTTTGATCTTTATTTTTATCTTTAGCCCTTAATAATTGGTAATTTTTGACTTTTGTAGTCACTTGCGACTCCCCATAGGGTCCTATTTGATTTTTGATTTCGCGCAGCCGCGCGTAATGGCCAGTGGCCACATAAGGAATTTTCATTTTGTCTGCTGACTTTATCAAGAGCTGAAATTTTAAATTCCGATTACAAATCACACAAGGATTTGGAGTGCGGTAATTTTTTAATTCTTTTACAAAATAGTTAATAACTTCTTTTTTAAATTCTTTTTGAGCATCAACTACAAAATAGGGGACTTGAAGTTTTTTACAAACAGCCTCGGCAATTTTTATAGACTCGGGAGTACAGTAAACATTATCGCGGCAAGCATTAACTTTGTTTCCCCAAACAGGTAATTTTAGAGTCACCCCAATTGGCTCAAATCCCTGCTTTTTTAATAAAATTAAAGCTACTGACGAATCCACTCCTCCTGACATGGCAACAACCACGTTAAACGTGGCAACAACAACTTTTGTCATTTTACCCCGTTAGAAGTCTGCCGCTTCTGTTAATTCAGAGATTAAGCAGATTATTAACTTAATTCTTATGTTTATTTTAAAATCTCTTTTTCAAAGGCTTGAAACCCTTTGTATCTTTTTTCCAACTCCTCCTTTGTTTTTGTAATTCTTTGGTGTTCTTTCTCTAAATCCTCTGGAATTTCTAATTTATTTTTTAAATAATAATCATAAATTGCCTCTTTTAAAGCATCAATGGCCAAAATTGAACAATGAATTTTAAATGGGGGCAAGGGTTGACCCAATCTTTTTATCAAACCCTCTTTTTTAATCTTTAAGGCATCTTCCAATTTCTTTCCCTTTACCATTGTTGTGAGTAAACTTGTGTTGGCGATGGCGACCGTGCATCCCATGGTTTCAAATTTCACGTCTCTAATAATTTTTTCTCCCTTTTTATTTTTTCCAATTTTTAAATAAAGTGTCATTATATCGCCACATAAAAAATTTCCAGCCTCACCTGTCCCATCAGAATTTTTAATTTTCCCTACGTTTTTGGGATTTTTAAAGTGTTTAATTATTTCTTTTGAATAAATTGGCATAAAAAATTATTTCTGAACGAAGTGAAGAAACAAGGTTCTCGCCAAAGGCGAGGTTCTTATCTCTTAAATGGCGAAATTTCTCTTAACCTTTTAACAACTTTTGGCAAAACTTCCAAAACATAATCAATGTCTTTTTCTTTTGTCCATCTGCCCAAACTTATTCTTAGAGAACCGTGAGCCTGTTCTGGCCGCAATCCGCAGGCCAAAAGTACGTGGCTTGGTTCTAATTTTTCAGAAGAACAAGCAGAACCAGTAGAAACGCCAATTCCATAAGAATCTAAATTCATTATAATAGCCTCGCCTTCTACATAAGAAAACCAAAAATTAGCATTGTTGGGCAATCGTTTTTTTGGATGGCCATTAAGATGAGAATTGGGTATTTTTTTTAAGATTTCTTTAATTAATTTGTCTCTTAATTTTGTTAATCTTTGACTTTCTTTTTTTACCCCGTTAAATAATTTCGTCTTTGACGAAATTCCCCCCCTAGAGGATTTAACGGGGTGAATTTCCTTTTGGCAAATTTCTATCGCTTTTCCAAATCCTATAATTGCCGGAATATTGACTGTTGATGACCGTAATCCAAATTCATGACCTCCGCCATGGAGCAGGGGCTCTATTTTTGTTCCTTTTTTGATATATAAAAGGGCGGCGCCTTTAGGACCATAGATTTTATGCGAAGAAGCAGTTAATAAATCAATTTTCATTTTTTGCACATCAATGGGGATTTTTCCAAAACTTTGGGCGGCGTCTGTATGAAAATACACTCCTTTTCTTTGGCAGATTTCTCCTATTTTTTCAATTGGCTGAATTGTCCCTATCTCATTACTGGCATGAATTATTGACACCAGGATAGTGTCTTTTCTTATGGCTTTTTCCACTTCTTTCGGAGCTATTAAACCCTGCTTATCTACTTTTATTTTTGTAACCTGAAAACCTTGTTTTTCCAGCCAAAGGGCGCTATTTAAAACACAATCATGCTCTATAGAAGAGATAATAATGTGCTTACCTTTGTTTTTATTGGCAAAAGCTATTCCCTTGAGCGCAAGATTATTGCTTTCTGTTGCTGAACTGGTAAAAATTATTTCTTCAATATTCTGCGCATTAATGGCTTTTGCCATTATCATCCGAGTTTTTTCCAGGGCTTTTTTTGCTTCTTGGCCAAAACTATGCAGAGAAACAGAATTTCCAAATTTTTTTGTAAAATAGGGGAGCATTGCTTTTAACACCCGGGGATCAACAGGAGTGGTAGCAGCATAGTCCATGTAGACCCCCACACCATAACGAGGACTGGCTTTACTAATTTTGTCGCCTTCGGCGACTTGTCCTCGTTTGGTGTGGGGGTAGATTTCTTTTCTCATATTTTTAAATTCAATCAATTTTAGCACAAAGAAAATAAGTTTACAATTTTTGTTATTTCTGGTAATTTATATTATAAAGAAAGCCTGGATGGCTCAACTTGCCCCGCCAAATATTTTGCCGCCTTAGCTCAGTGGTAGAGCAGTGCTCCCGCCCCCACACCTAAAATGCCGAAGTAGCTCAGTGGTAGAGCAACGGTTTCGTAAACCGTAGGTCGTGGGTTCGAATCCCGCCTTCGGCTCCTGAAAATAGGTGTGGGGGTGAATAAAGCAAAGGTCCTGAGTTCAAGTCTCAGAGGCGGCTCCTCTATAATTTGGCGGGGTGAAGTAGAGCAACTACTTCGTAAGTAGTAGGTTGTCGGTTCAAGTCCGACTCCAGGCTCTATAATTTTTACCCCTTGACTTAGTTTTACTTTACTCTATAATTACCCATCAGGGTAATGGCAGGATTAAAAAGGAGGTGTTTGTTATGAGAGGAATTTTAGGGTCAAGAAAAAATACCTCTTCTACATATAGACAAGAGATGGATAGAAGCAATAAGGAAATAAAGAAAGTTTTAAAAGAAAATAATGAGCAACAGATGAAGTATGTCTTATCTGTTGCAGCATTAAAGGCTGAAGGCAAAGATCTAACTATCACCACGTTAAAAAAGCTTTTAAATAAGGCAATGATAAAGGAAGAAGTGGTACTGAAGAAAATGAGACTGGTGACTCTCTATCTGAATAGTTTAATGCCAAAGGAAGCGCAGAGATTTATAGAGAAAGAGAAATTTGAAAGATCCTGAAAGGAGATTAAAAATGCAACTTTACAAAAATAAAAATCCCTGCCATTGCCTCCTTCCATTTAAGCTGTGGGGTTGACATTTTTTATACGTTTGCTATACTAAAAATATAGTTTCCCAAGATATTAGGTTTACCCTGTTAAATCCCGCGAAGCGGGAATTTCACTGAAAGTGAAATTATTTAACAGGGCAAGTAAATCCTAACGAGGAAAAAGGATTTTTTGCTTTTGTCTGTGGGAAACCGCAGATTTTTATTTTTATGATATCTAAAGAAAAAAAAAGACAAATTCTTAAAGAATTATTAGAACAAATAAAAAAAGCCAAAGCGATTTACTTTGTCAATTTTTTAGGATTGAAAGTTTCTGAAATAAACGAATTACGCCAGAGATTAAAGCAAAATAATTCTGTGGCAAAAGTGGTAAAAAAGAATTTAGCCGGGATAGCTCTTTCTCAGGCAGGTTATGAAAACAGGATGGCTGACGATAATATAGATTCTTTAATGATTAATTTTGCTTTTGAAGACCCGATTAGTACCGCCAAAGCGCTTTGGAGTTTTTCCAAAAAAAATAATAAATTCCGGGTTCTGGGAGGAATTCTGGATGGAGCGTTTTTAGCTTCAGAAGAAGTGATAAAATTAGCAAAAATTCCATCAAAAGAAATTCTCTTAGGTCGATTAGTTGGTTCTGTGGCTTCTCCAATCCAGCGATTATTATATACCTTAAATGGAAATATCCAGAAATTGGTCGTGGTGTTGGAAGGCATAAAAGCAACAAAGCAATAAAACAATTTAACAAGTTTAATTACTATGGCAGAAAAAAAAGAACCCTCCGTCGCTCCCGCTTCTGCTCAATCTTTGGTGGATAAAAAAGCTATGGAGGGCAAGGAAGAAAAAGTTTCCGAAAGATTACAGGAAATAATAAAAAAAGTTGAAGAGCTGAGTGTTCTGGAGCTGGTGGATTTGGTCAAGGCTTTGGAAGATAAGTTTGGCGTTTCTGCTACTCCTCAAGTAGTTGCTTCAGCTGGTATTGCTGGCGCTGCTGAAGGAGAAGGAGGCGCTGGAGAAAAGAAAGAATCAGTTTCGGTAATTCTTAAAGATGTTGGTCAGGCAAAAGTGCAGATAATTAAGGAAATAAAAGAAATTATGGGATTAGGATTGAAAGAGTCAAAAGATTTAGTAGATGCTGCTCCAAAAGCATTAAAAGAAAATATTTCTGTATCCGAAGCAGAAGAAATTAAGAAAAAATTAGAAGAAGCCGGGGCTACAGTAGAGATAAAATGAAATCGTTGAATAATTATTCAACGATTTCATCCCGAGGCGTGAGCGAGGGATTTTATGTGCGCGTGTAGCCCAGCTTGCCCCCACACCATATAGTCTTTAGATATATCTATGATTTGAGTTAATTTATTTGGTGTGGGGGCTTGCCCTCCAACCTTTGGGTGATTAGCTCAGTGGTCAGAGTGCGTCGTTCACATCGACGAGGCCGCTGGTTCAATTCCAGCATCACCCACCCAAAATTTAAACGGGTGAAGTTGGAGTGCCTGCTTCACAATTCTTTTAATCAGAAATTTTTTTGAATTTCTGATTTTTTATTTCGAGCACATTCACTTCGCCCTTCGGCAGTGAGGAGTTCGGCTGAGGCTCACTCGAAGCCCTCAGGGCCGAACTGCTCAGTGTAAACTCCGCGAGAAACAAGGTTCTCCTGAGCGAAGCCACGTTTAACGTGGCAAAGCGAAGGTTCTTATTAAAAGATTGATAAAAAATTAAAAAAGAGTAAAATTAAAAAAAGATAAAAATTCTTTGGAGGTCAGGTCTCGTAAAAACCAAAAAGTCGAACCCTTCGACAAGCTCAGGGCAAGAAATTAATTAAAAATAAAAGTCAAATATAGTATGCAAAATGACATCCCACAAGAGCTAAAATATTTATATAAAGAATTTGATAAAAGGTATAAAAATAGTAAGAATGAATTAAGATCTATCTTAGGAGGTGGGAAATGTCATAGTCCTAAGTTTTTATTTCTTTTTATCAATCCTACTCATCTTAATATATCGAGTAGCAAAAAGTATAAAGGAAAAAGAAGGTATCCATTTATTGGGGTACGTTATTTTTGGCGCTTCCTTTCTCAGGCTGGTTTTATTGATAAAACAATAGTAGATGACATTTATAAACATGGGTGGCAGATTAAAGATGAAATAAGGATAGAAAAGAGTCTATCCAAACATGGAGTCTATATTACTAATTTAGTTAAGGGCACTCGAAAAGGGCCAGAGAATCCATCAAAAAATCTTATTCAAAACGACTTTTCATTATTGGAAAAAGAGATTGATATCGTGGGCCCAAAATATATAGTAGCTTTTGGATTATTGGTTTTTAAAACATTAACCAATAAAGAAATTAAATTGCAAAGATGTTTGAATGATATTAAAATAAGAAAGTACAAACCATACAAATCCAAACAGATTTTAGACAAAGAATACAATGTTTTACCTTGTTATTTTCCTATAGGAAGGGGAAACCCTAAAAAAGCTCAAAAGATGCTATCATATATAAAATCACATTTTGAGTAATTTGGATATTATAATTGTTTTGAGGTCGGGCCTCGTAATAAATCCTTCGATGGTTCGGATTTACTCACCACAGGTAGATTCGATAAACTCACTACAAGTAAATTCAGGACAAGTCCTTCGGCAAGCTCAGGACAAGTTAAAAAATAAAAGAAATAGTATTTACCAAAGCTGATTATGAGTGTTCATAGCGCAGGTATACTTATATACAGATTTAAAAACAATGAATTAGAAGTGATGTTAATACATCCCGGTGGTCCTTTTTGGGCAAAAAAAGATGCCGGTGTCTGGTCAATTCCCAAGGGTGTTTTTGAGGAAAACGAAAATTCACTAGAAGCGGCTAAAAGGGAGTTAAAAGAAGAAACGGGGTTTGATATTGATGGAAAATTTATAGAACTCGGTGAGCTTATACAGCCGAGTAAAAAGATAATTCATGTTTGGGCCATTGAAAGCGACATTGATATTTTGAAATTAAAGAGTAATACTTTTAACTTAGAATGGCCTAAAAATTCCGGTAACTTTAAAGAATATCCTGAGGCTGACAAAGGAGAATGGTTTAAGATAAATGCAGCAAAAGAGAAGATTTTAAAGGGCCAAAGAGCGTTTTTGGAGAGGTTGGTAGAAAAAATAAAAATCAAGTAATCCTTTGGAGGTCGGACCTCGTAATAATGACTTTACCCTTCGGCTTCGCTCAGGGCAAGCTCCTTCGGCTTCGCTCAGGGCAAGCTCCTTCGGCTTCGCTCAGGGCAAGCTCCTTCGGCAGTGAGGAGTTCGGCTGAGGCTCACTCGAAGCCCTCAGGGCCGAACTGCTCAGGGCACGGCCATGAGCCCAACGTGGTTTATGGAACTATTGACTACCATTTATCTTAATGGTATAATATGAATACCCTGTAATAGGGTATTTTTAGTTCTTTGAAAAATTGTTTTACTACTTGGTATATAACTGATCATTAACTTAACTAGTGGTTAGTTATATGCCAGGTAGTCTAATATATTAAATAAAAATTAAAAGAAAGGAGAGTTTTTAGATGAAGAACCTTTACATTTCAAGAGCTTTAGAGAGACAAGGCGTAACAAGAGAAGAGGCTTGGGAGATTATTAATCAACTTGATAAAGAATGTGTTTTGCATCAAAAATACAAAAAAGCATCGTTACTACGAATATCATGGATGCCAGCAGATTGTACAGAAACACCGACTTTTGTCGTAATTCTCGTATTAACAGATGCCAACGGAAAGAAAGATATTGAACTTCTCTATTTTTATGAAGATGGAGTATTTTGTAGTGATGGAAAAACGAGAAGATTCACTTATCTTTACCAGCTTCATGCGTATAAGGATAAAGAATTAGATTGTGTGGGAAAATCATTACCAACATATCTTCAAAAGCATCTTTAAGTAGTATAAGTTTTAAAAGCCTTTTTCTTATAACAAGGAAAGGGCTTTTTATTATACAAAGCAGGTTCTAATGCCGTTCAGTACACGGAGTTCCATATTGACTTTTAATTTATAATCTGGTATCGTATTGATGATAAAAAATAACCTTCTAGGTTGTTTTTTAAAACTCGCAAGTACTCTTGAAAATTAAAAAAGTTTAGAAAGGAGAGAAGAGATGAAAAGAACAAGAGCTGCTTATTGGAGAAAATTCAAAGAAGTGGCAATAGATACTAAGATAGCAAAGGAATTGCCATACGAGATTATTGAGTTGTTGGCACCAGTTGGTGTTCCGGTGCGGTGGAAAGAAAAAGTGACCAGGAAGCAGGGTAAAGTTTGGCGGGAATATCCTGGGTTAATTGAGTACAAACCCGGAGAGGTTCTTCATCGAGAATGGAGATCAGCCAGCCAGTGGGAAATTGAAGAATGGAAAGATTTACCTGAAAAGAAACTTAAAGAACTGGGAGTTTTTCGGAAAGATAAGGAATTTTCCATCCAGATTGTGGAAAAGATAAAAGACCTCCCGGCAGCAATTAGACAAAGGGGAAGGCATGTTCCGGCTAGAAAGATTGGAAGAATAAGAAAAAAGTTTACTTTAACTGGAGATGCCCAATTACTGGCAGATTATGCTAGGAGACTTTCTCATCTTCTCGAGGATTTTTTGAAGAATTTTAAGCCTAGCCCTCAGTTAATGGAAAAAGCGTCGGTGGAGTTTGCTCAAATTCCTCTGTTTCTGGAAAGAAGTAGAACTTCCCTCAAAAAAGGGGCCTTGGCAGAAATTAAACTGGCTCTCCAGGGAAGGTTTTGGGAAATTCCAGCTAGAACGAGTGAGGCCATTACCAATCTTTTGAACCAGCGAGTTAAGGACTACGAGATAGCAATGAAAAGCATTGAGCTAGCTGAAAAGTGGCGCGATTTAATGGCTGAGATTGAGAGGAGATTCCGCAATTGTTACAATCGACTTGGTCAGTTAGGGGAAAAACTTCAAGGTTTATTGGCTACAGGCGAAGCTATTCAACCCAAAGATCTTTTGCCAATTGCCAATGAAGCTTACGGTATCTGGAAACATCTGACTGAAAAGGTCCCCAATTTCAATCCTTATTACCAACGGCTTCAAGAACCAGAATTTCAACGGCTTTCCCGAATAGTACTTCATGCCGAGAAAGGTAAAGCAGAGACGGTCTTCAATGATCTTATGGAAGCTGCAGCTAAGTTAGAAGCTATAGCAATAGGCGAAAAACCCACTCGGGTTGAAATCCGTCGCCAAAAAGAAAGATTCTCTATGGGGCCTTCTAAAGAATGAGGGCCCTTTTTTCAAAAAGATGATTTTTTGGTCCTCTTTCGCCCTTGCGGGCTTCGGACGGACACGGTAGAATAGAAATACAGTTGGCTTATGAGGAAATCTCTAAAGCAGGTATTAATTATTTTAAGCATCCTATTATTGATGGGATTTGTTTTTTTTCTTTACGAATCCCAACAAAATGAAAGTCAGCCCGAAGAAGGGTATCAAAAAATAACTACCAAAGAGACGTCAAAAGAAACACTCCGGCCCCAACCGTTGTCTTTTGGTATTTTGCTTTCCACAACTCAGCCCCAACAAGGGGATACTCTTGTAATTGAAGCCTTGAATGTGCCAGCCGGAGAAAAAATAACAGGCGAATTTGACGGGCAATTATTTGATTTTTTTTCGATTGGAATTGACGGGAAACAGATAGGCATTGTAGGAATTGATATCAGGAAAACACCGGGAAATTATTCTCTATCTGTCTCTATCCTTGGCAGAGATAATATAACAAAGACAATTACGATAAAAAAAAGAAATTTTCCCGTAACAGAACTCGCCCTTACTCCGGAACTTGAAGAAAAAGGGTATACTCCTTCTAATATCGTGGAAAATATCAGTACAAAAGAAGGTGTTCTTATCTGGCAGGTTCTTGAAAAATATACTTTGGAATCATATTTTGATGGACCTTTTTTGTATCCGTTAGATTCGATTATTAATGTCGGAGCTTTCGGGAACATCAGAAAAAAGGGAGATGTCACCCTTCGGCATTTGGGGGTGGATTTGGATGCTGTTGTTGGCACGCCGGTTTATGCTGTCAACGATGGCATAGTGAGCTTTGTCAAAGAATTAACAGTTTACGGAAAGATGATAATTATTGACCATGGCCTCGGAATCTATTCTCTTTATCTGCATCTTGAGGAATTTAAAGTTGCTAAGGGAGACAAGGTAAACAGGGGAGAGGTAATTGGTCTTTCAGGAAGCACCGGTTATTCTTTAGGACCCCATCTTCACTTTTCTATAAAAGCAAAAGGAGCAAGCATTGATCCGTTGAGATTTATAAATACTCTAAATAGTGCTTTTTAATAAAGTTTACCCCGTTAGATAGTTGCGAAGCAAATCTAACGGGGTTTACAACAGGATAAAAAAGCAGTCAGGAAACTTGGTGGACTTGCAAAAAATTGTTGATGGGTAAAGATCCCGCTGGGTGGGTAAAACATTCCAACATTCTTGAGAATATTGGAATGTTTTGTTAAGATAAAGATATGAAAACAAAAATTTTCCGCCTCGGGCGGGTCAGCCCTTGGCTGATAATCATTTTAATAATTTTGATTGGTTTGGGTATTGGAGGGTTTTTTGTCTGGAAAAATTTTTTTCAGCCCGAGATAGAAAAAGGGTTGGTAAAGCCAGGCGAAGAAGAAGAGGCGCCTTCTCCTCCATTAGTTTTTGATACCGAAACTGTATGGTTAACTGACCAAAAGGCAAATACTATTTTAGAGATTTTACCGCTGACTAAAGACATTAATAAAAATTCCCAATCTCCGCTGATAATTTATGATTCTGGCGCTAAACTCGAAATAATTGATTTCTTAAAAAAACTAACTCCTTCTCCTAAAAAAGTATATGTAATTGAAACAATTTCTAATACTATTCCAGAAAATTTTCTTTCCGAAATTAAAACTCTAGGTATCGAAGTTACTCGCCAAGAGATTGTTGATGATTACGTTTTAAACTTTTTGGCTACTACTACACCTTTAATTGTAAGCGTAGCTAGCCAAGAGAATTTTATGCCTTATGCCAGTGTTTATGCTCACAGATTAGGTGGGGCATTTTTCAACACCTATCAAGAAGCAGAAGTCTTGGTTAAGAAAAACTCTAACGTTTCAAAAATAATTTATTTCGGAGACGATATCAGTTTACAATCCCAGCTCTCTTTACTTGCTTCAAATTATGGAAAAGATTTTCAACAATTTTCTAGTATCGCTGAAGCAGAAATAAGTTTAACCCCCAAAAAATTACCTAACACTAAAAAAGTAGTAACTGTAATTCATGAGAATGATAACAGTGCTCTTGATGATGATAAAGAGTACTGGAAAGTAGCTCCTATTTACGCCGCTTTTAGAGAAACAATGTTAATTACTGTCAGTGGGGCGACGGCTGAGGAGGTTGATGAAAGTATAGATTCAGAATTAGAGCAAAATATAATTCCTTATAATAAGGGGAAAGAGCCAGATTATTTGGTAATTTGTGGTCATTGGACAACTATTCCTTATGATTTTGTTGTCAAGGGAGAAATCATTCCTGGGACAGCTAATGTCAAAGAGCCCGACACCACTGTTTCTGCTGACAGTCGATATGCCGACCGAGATGAAGATGGTTATTATGTGCCAGATGTAGCTTTCGGTCGCTTCACGGCTTATAATCTCGGAGACGCAGTCTTATTAATGAATAGAGGCCCCTTCTTTAGCAGCAACCATATGAAAAGTTCAGAAAAAGGAGTCTGGGTAACGGGTTCCGATAATTTCATTTTTTATAATGTAAAAGAAAGATTAGAAGAAATGTTTGGTAAAGAAAATACTTATTCCAAATTTAAGCCTTCTTCCCCTGAATTTTTAGAGGGACCGAAACCAATTGATATTTATCCCATTGAGTTTTCAGAAAAAGCAAAATCAGCAAAGCTTGTTTTGTTTGAAGGCCATGCTTCCCCTACCGGGATATCGACAGCTTTCGAAATTAACGGGGATGCTATTCTAAACAATAAATTCTATTTTCCCAGTCTTTGGTCCTTTGGAGGTTGCGATACCGGCCCTTATTCTCCGAGAGAAGACGGCAATGTTTCTTTGGTAGAGGCAGCAATTCAATCTGGAGCAGTGAATGTCTTATCCATGGTCGGCAAAGCAAGCACAGGTTCCACATGGACTTCTTGGTATATAACCTATTTAGTTAGAGGATATGATATAGGAAAAGCTTATTTAAAAGGACAGAAAGATGCTGAAGTGTATTTTTTACCCGAAAACAGGGCAATGGGACCGAAAAACAAATATCCTCAATTTTACCTCATTGGAGATCCTTTGGTGGTTTATGGCCCATTTCGTGGTGCTATTGCTTCTCCTAGTAATGGTGACAGTTGGCTAGAAGGTATTGAAATTGGTGGAGCCACGCTCAGGGGGACACTTTTGAGTTTGGGAGGTGATACCTCGGTTCAACTTGGGTTTGAATGGGGCGAAACTGCTTCTTATGGAAAGATTACTCCTTTCCAAACTAAAACTTCTCCTGGTAACTTTTTCGCCACCATTGCTGGCTTATCTCCTAAGAAAACTTATCATTTCAGAGCAGTAATCAAAAATAGCGTCGGAACTTCCCATGGGTCTCCTCAAACCTTTACCTTTCCAGAAAAAGCCCTTAGTCTCATCTCTCCCAATGGCGGAGAAAAATGGGTGATGGGTCAAACTTATGACATTACTTGGAATGCTCTAAAAGTAGAAAAAATAAATATTCAAGTAGCGGTGTTTCAAGATGATACTAACCTCGGGGGGATGGGAATAGATCTTAATGTTCCTGCTTCTCTCGGTAAATATTCTTGGAAAATACCAATTAGTCAACATTTTAGAGAAGGGAATAATTTTAAAGTTGAAATTGAAGATGCAGCTCCGCGACCTAGCGGCGCTTATGACCCAACCACCTTAGCTGCAGATAAAAGCAATGATTATTTCAGTATTGTAGAACCATAGGATAAAGTTTCACTTTAACTATGGGGCAGGCAAAAAAGCAAAAATTGGAGGGCGGGTCTCGTAATCAATATAATAGAGTGATGTCTTTAGATTTATTAAAATTAAACAAAGAACAGAAAGAAGCTGTGGTCCATGGCAAAGGGCCGCTTTTGATTGTGGCAGGGGCTGGAACCGGCAAGACGACGGTTATCACCCAGAGAATAGTTTATTTGATAGAAAAAGGGGAGGCAAAGCCAGAAGAAATACTGGCCGTAACTTTTACCGAAAAGGCGGCCGCGGAAATGGAAGAAAGAGTTGATATTCTTTTGCCCTACGGCTATGTAGATTTGTGGATTTCTACTTTTCATTCTTTCTGCGAAAGAATCTTGCGCGATTATGCTTTAGATATCGGTTTGCCGGCAGATTTTAAGATTTTAGACAACGCAGCTGGTTGGCTTTTGGTTTATCGTAATTTGGATAAATTTGACCTTGATTATTACAAGCCCCTGGGGAATCCGACGAAATTTATCCAAGCCTTAATTTCTCATTTTTCCCATTGCAAAGACCAGGCGATTTATCCTGAAGATTACCTTGAGTATAGCGAAAGGCTAAAAACCAGGGACGATATGCCAGAAGACAGTGAAACGGAGAGAATAAAAGAAGTGGCTAACGCTTACCGGGTTTATCAGCGTTTGCTTTTAGAGAACAGTTTTTTGGATTTTGGCGATTTGATAAATTATTGTTTGAAACTGTTTCAGAAGAGGCCGCTGATTTTGAAAAAATACAGGGAACAATTCAAATACATTTTAGTTGATGAATTTCAGGATACAAACTGGGCGCAATACGAGCTTATAAAAATCCTTGCTAAACCAAAAAACAATCTGACTGTCTGCGCTGACGACGATCAATGCTTGCCCGGAGATTCAAAAGTAGATGTTTTTGAAAACGGCAAAATACAAAGAAAAGAAATCAAGGATATTAAAATAGGCGATAAAGCGTTAACGGCAGTAGGGAAAGGTCATATAGGAGTTGCAAACGTGGATAATATTTTTGTCAATAATAAAAAAGCGCAAATACTGACTGTCAAAACGGAAAACGGTTATTCAGTAAATGTAACGGATAATCACAAAATGTTTTGTTGCGTTCCAAGAACTGCTCGGCAGGGTTATCATTATGTTTATTTAATGTTCCGTAAAAATTTGGGGTGGAGAATAGGAGTGACAGATGATTTGGTATTACGGTTGAGATTAGAACGTTCGGCAGATAAGATTTTAGCAATAAGGGCATTTAATAGCGATACCGAAGCCAGATATTACGAAACTTTATGGTCGTTAAAATATGGAATACCTACTAATTGTTTTAAAAATAGAAAGAGAATCGTTATTAAGGATTCCTGGGTGGTGAAATTATATAAGGAAATTGATGTTGAAAATAATATACAGAGATTAGCTCAAGATTTAAATATTGACTTAGATTCGCCCCATTATTGCCTAGATGCCGTTAACCGTGGAAGAAGCGTCAGGATAATCATCAATTTACAAATGTGTTACAGAAATTACCGAAGCAAGGCTCATGTTAGAAGCGGCAAAACTCTGCTTTTAAATGGTTTAATAAGGCACAAGCTTTATTTGGAAACGTCAGATAAGCAAACGATTAAGAAGCTGGAAACAGCAGGATATATTCTTCATAAAGCGAAGAAGGGAATGAAATTAAGCATAGAAGGAGATAATGTAAAAGATCTTGAAGAAAAGGCAAGAGTAATAGAAAAAATTACAGGCGGTTTCGTGGAATATAAATTTAATGCCGCAAGTAAGTATAGTAAACCGTCAAGCGCTGCGCGAAATTATATGTCTTTGATTATGCCCGCAAAAAATTTAGTTTTAGGACACTACCTTCCGGTAAAAAAAGGCACTGAAATAATTTACGATAAAATAATTTCAATTAAAGAAGTTGATAAAAAAATAAAAGTATATGATTTGGAAATTGACAGAACCCATAATTTTATAGCCAACGGAGTGGTAGTTCATAATTCCATTTACCGTTGGAGGGGAGCTTCTTTTACCAATATCGTTAATTTTAAAAAAGATTTCCCGAAAGCCAAACAAATTTCTTTGGTTAAAAACTACAGGTCTCGCCAGAATATTCTGGATTTGGCTTACAAATTCATAAAAGCCAATAATCCTGATCGCCTTGAATACGTAAACAAGATAAGCAAAAAATTGGTTTCAATGGTAGGGAAACCCGCCTCTGCCAAGGCTTCGGCGAGGCAAGGGGGCATCATAGAACATATTTCAGCAAAAAGCTCAGAAGAAGAAGTTAATAAAACGATGAGGAAGATACTGGAGATTCTTAAAGAAGACAAGGATGCCGATTATAACGATTTTGCGATTTTGGTCAGGGCAAATGACTCGGCAAATCTTTTTATCAAAGCTCTGGAGCGGACAGGCTTGCCTTACCAATTTTTGGCTTCAAAAGGGCTTTATTCAAAACCCGCTGTCTTGGATGTAATTTCATATTTTAAGCTTTTGGATAATTACCATGAAAGCCCGGCAGTTTACAGGATTTTGAATCTAGCGGTTTTTGAAATCCCACCCCAGGACATAATGAAGCTTACCCAATACAGCTATAAAAGAACAAAGTCGCTTTATGAGGCAATGGAAGAACTTCCCTTAATTCCGGGAATTTCGCCGCCAACGCAGGAAAAAATCGTTTCTGTTTTGAATTTAATTAAAAATCACACCATTCTTGCCCAAAAAAAATCGGTTTCAGAGATACTGGTTGCTTTTTTACAAGAGTCAGGATATATAAAATATCTCATAAAGAAAGAGGATAAAGGACAGCTTGATTTGCTTAATCAGTTCTATAAAAGAGTGAAGAATTTTGAGAACACTACCCAAGAGCCGACTTTAAACAATTTTATGCGGGAAATAAATTTTGAAATAGAGTCTGGCGAAGAAGGAAAGCTTGAATTTGATCCTGAACAAGGCCCTGATATGATAAGAGTAATGACTATTCACGGAGCTAAGGGTTTGGAATTCAAATATGTTTTTTTGGTCAATATGGTAGATAAAAGATTTCCGACAATTGAAAGGAAAGAATTAATTGAACTTCCTGAAGATTTAATCAAGGATATAAAGCCAACAGGAGACGTCCATCTGCAGGAAGAGAGGCGTATTTGTTATGTTGCCATTACCAGGGCTAAGAAAGACATCTATTTCACTTCAGCTGAAGATTATGGCGGAATAAGAAAAAAGAAATTATCAAGATTTATGATTGAAATGGGATATCAAAACGAAATTCAAAAATCAAAAATCAAAAATCAAAATGAACTGCTATCAGAGAAACTGCTAGTCGCTAAGCCTAAATCGAAATCTGAACAAAGTTATTTGCCAGAACATTTCTCTTTTTCGCAATTGGCAGCCTTTGATAAATGTCCGTTACAGTATAAATTTGCTTTTATTTTGAAAGTTCCGACAAGGGGTAAAGCGGTATTTTCTTTTGGAAAGACAATGCATAATACTTTTTATAACTTCTTAAAATACGCTAATGAGAGGCAGGAGAAAGAGCAAAAAAATTTGTTCGGTTTTGAAGAGAAAAATGCGGGAAAGCCCTCCTACGCTAAAGCTACGGACGGGCAGAAGCCCTCCTTCGTCCCGCCAAAAAGCGGGACTTCGGAAGGGCTCGTAAATTTTGACTATTTAGTCAAAATTTACGAGAAAAATTGGATTGATGAATGGTATGAGAATAAAAAACAGAAGGAAGAGTATTATAAGCTTGGCAGGAAAATAATTAAAGATTTTTACAAAGAATTTTCAAAGAATCCTCCGAAAGTTTTAAAAATCAATAATACTTTTGCCTTGGAAATGCCGTTTAATCTGAAAATAGGAGGCCATACCTTATACGGCGTAATAGACAGAATTGATGAAAAAGAAGGGGAAGTGGCAATCATTGATTACAAAACAGGGGGCTCCAAAGACAAGCTGAATTTGGATGACAAAGAACAATTATTGATTTATCAGATAGCGGCTGAAGAGATATTTAAGCTCAAGCCAAAAAAATTGATTTATCATTATTTAAACGACGGCAAAAAAGCGTCTTTCCTTGGGTCGGAAAAGGAAAAGAAACAGCTGAAAGAAAAAATAATTCAGGAGATTGAGGAAATGAAAAAGAGCGATTTCAAGCCGTGTCCTGGCTGGCAATGCGCTTTCTGCGATTTCAAGGATATCTGCGATTACGCTCAAAGGTAAAACATTTGGAGGTGTTTGGAGGTCGGACCTCGTAAATAAGATATGGGGTTGACCCCCACACCATAACGAACTTCAGAATTATGTTCTATATGTATATTCTAAAAAGCTTAAAAGATGATAAAATATACATTGGCTCTACTAATAATCTCAGAAAAAGACTAAAAGAACATAATTCTGGTCTCAATAAATCAACTAAAACCCGTTCACCTTTCAAACTTATCTATTATGAGGCCTATGCTAACGAAGAAGATGCCAGACACAGAGAGCACAATCTTAAATTAAGGGCTCGAGCTCTCAAACAGTTATTAAAAAGAGTTGAAAAAAGTTTGGCATCATAAGTTCGTTTGGTGCGGGGGTTGACCCCCACACCATAACAAGGACTGGTCTTACCAAATTTATGCCTTCGGCATTTGTCCTTATTTGGTGTGGGGGTTGATTTGTTTGAAAAAAAGAGTATACTCAGAATATAGGAATATTTAATTAACCTGCCTAAATCCCGCTTGGCGGGACTTTGGCAGGTAAAGGTCGACAAAAACTTCAAAATATATTTTTAAAAAATATGAAGAATAAAACATGGTTGTTCGTAGCAATTGCAGTATTGGTAGTGATTGTTATTATGATTATTCGTGCTTCTGGAACACCAGCTGAGGTTCCTACAACAACAACTACCACTGAAGAGATTGTAATTCCTACAACAACTACCACTGAAGAGGTTGTTCCTCTTGAATAGTAGATTATTAAGGTTATCCACAATTAGATTTGACCCCCACACCATAACGAGCACTAAGTGCCTTTGGCACTAAACCCCCACACCATAATAAGCTTTAGAGATATTAGGATTTGAGCTAAAACTTATTTGGTGTGGTGGGTAAGATACAAAGTATGTGCTCATTTGGTGTGGGGGTTGACAAATTATTTTTGTTTGCTATAATAGGAATGCTACTGTCTAGAGATGTTTTATAGCTTGCTATTTAACATCAAAGGGCGGTAGCATTTTTTTATACTCACATAATAACAAAAAATGCGGAGAATCGTTCTTCGTATTTTTGATTGACTTTATTAATAAGATGTGATATTCTAAAAAACACTCTTAATTGAGTATTTTTTTGCACTTTGACATTTAAAATATATAGCCGTAACAGGAAAAATTCTTTGTTATTGGAGATAAAAGATAGATTATTAAATGATTTGATTAGTAAAAAATAAATTTAAATAAGGGAGGAAAGAAAGATGAAAAGGAAGTTAGTGTTAGTTTTGGTTTTGTTTATTCTAGTGCTGAGTTTTACTCCGGTTTTCAATCGTTGGTCTTCAGAATGGGAATTCAATGCCCCGGTTTTATTGGACAGCGTTCAATTATCGAATGATTGCCGTATATTATTAGGACCGCATCATTCAAGCGAGGTAATTTATCAGAATAATTCTTTTGAATTTATTACTGATTCATCCGATGTGTTTTTTGACGTAAATGGTTTTAGACCTTATCCTTGGGGAGGAGAAGTGTTCTCAGGAGAAATATCTTTTTTATGTTCCCGGGATAATTATACAGGATTAGGATCATTTATGATTCAGGGAAAACAGAAAGATGATCATGGTGCCATTGCTGTTCCTGATTTACCATTAAAACCAAATGTAGAACCAGGAGAATTATACTATCTGTCGTTTTGGGTGAAATATGGTATTCAAGAAGGGGGATTTAGGCTTACACAACAATTTTTTTGTAAGGAAGACGGGAAATATCCTCATTATGCTTGCTATGGTTCTTGGATTAAAGGTAATAGTAATGAACGCTGGGAGTATGTAGGTTTAGTTGTTCAGGCACCAATTGATGCTTGGAAAGGAGATCCAGTATTAGAATTGAAAGGCAAAGGATTTGTTTTAGTTGATGATGTTTATTTCGGAAAGATAGAAATAATAAAGGAGGTGAATAAAGGTGAGATTCTTTAGAAAATTAGGTATTTTTTCTTTTGAGGATTTTGTCTATGCCGGTTCTACTTTTGTGCTCGCGATGTATGTCATTTGTATTCTTGTAATTACTATTTTCCAAATAGCAGGGCAATCAGTAATTTTTAGCAGCCGTTTTTCACTCTGTTCTTTGGATATTCAATTTCCTTTTTTCTTAATTATTTGCATCATCTTGATGTATTTAAGTATGTTTATCTGGATCTTTATGGGATTCGCTAGCATATTTTATAGAAAAAAGGTAGATTTGGAGCAAGAAGATGATTCTATTCTAATATCAGTTCTTATTCCTGCGCATAATGAAGAAGATGTTATAGAAGGTATTTTGGGAGATTTAGTAGCGCAAGAATATAAGAACTTAGAGATTATCGTATTAGCTCATAATTGTACTGATTTAACGATATCTCGAGCGCAATCAGTAAATGATTCAAGGATTCAAGTATTAGATGTTAAAACTCGTAAGTCAGGAAAGGCATTAGCCCTTAACAGAGGATTAGAAGAAGTAAAAGGAAAAATTATTGCTCAGTTTGATACTGATAACAGGATAAAAGATAAAAAACTTTTTAATCGAGCAGTAGTATATTTCAGAGATGAAACCGTTGATGCTATTCAAACTGAACTTTCCACTAGTAACAAATCTGCCTCTTTGTTGACTTTTCTTCAGGAAGTAGAATATGATACTTTTTCTTCAATATCATGGCGCGGCAGAGATGTTTTACATCTTCCTTGTTTTTTAGCAGGAACAGGTATTTTTATCCGAACAAAAACCTTAAGAGAGATGGGTGGATGGCAAAATTCCTTGGTGGAAGATTTTGAACTTTTTACTAGATTGACTTTGAAAAAGAAAAAGATAGTTTTCGCTGATAATCTTGTTGTTTATGATGAAAAACCACCGTCTTGGAGTGGAATAATGAAACAAAGATCGCGTTGGATAAAAGGTCATTTGAAGGTTACTTGGGATAATCTAGATAGGTTTGGAAATTGGTTGGACTATATTTATCGCTTGACCCCTTTAGCTGTTTTTGCATGGTGGGCATCAAATTTCCTATACTGGTTTTATTATCTAACTGGCCAAATTTCTATTTTTAATGTAACGGGATGGATTTGGTTAAGTTGGACTTTTACCTTCTTTGCTTTTCTTACTTATAATAGTATCAAGAAACGCGGGTGGAAAAGAGCTTCATTTTTGCCTGTTTATTGGTTATTTGGTTTTCACTGGTTATGGGCAAGTTTATACAGTTTGGGAGTGAAATCCTGGCAGGAAACAAAAACGACTCATTTTGGTGGTTCTAAAGTTGCTTCTAAAATTAGTTTGGTAGGAGGTGACAGAAATGAAATTTAACAGGAGAATTGTAACAACGATAGTAATACTGATTTTTCTATTGATATCTTTATCTGAAATCAGAGCAACGTTTGATTCTTTTTTATCTCAGAACGGGAAAACTAGTAACTATATTTACGATGAGAAAATTATGGATGAGAAAGTTATAGAAGGTGAAAGACAAGAGATAGAGAACACTCAAATCAGTTTTAGAGGGATAGATTTCTATCCTGCTCCTTATCCTTATGCTACTTCAGAAGCTTTTGATGCTTTAGAACATCTCCTTAATTTTCAGGGAACAAATTTTATCCAATTACGTTTTTTCCTAAGCCAAGATTCTATAACTTCAAATGGAGTGGTCTATGATGAAAAACAGGATATTATCCTAGAAAGCATGATTGTTATGATTCATCAAGCAGGAAAGAAAGTATCATTACTGCCTGATATTATCATTAAAACAGGGGATTATGTAGCTAATCTTTGTCCTGAAGACATTGAGCAATGGTTTGCTTCTTATTACCATGCTTTAATGCACTATGCCATTTTGGCGCAGACCTATGATGTAGAATTATTCTGTATTGGTAATGAGTTTAATTCTTTATGGACAGAGGATCAAAAATGGATATACATTATTGATAAACTAAGAGAGCAATACAAAGGTTTGGTCATTACTAAACTTAATTGTTGGTGGCAGGAAAAAACATTCCAAAAGGTATTAACTTTTAGTTGGTTAGAAAAACTTGATTATATTGCTATTGCTCCATATTTTGATCTAACGTGGGAAAATAATCTTTCTTTAGAAGAGATAAAAAGCAGCTGGCAAAATAGCCGTCATGGACTTAATATAGTAGCAGAATTGGAAGAAATCGCTAAAAAACATAAAAAAAAGATGATTTTTTCAGAGATGGGTTATAGAAGCATTGATGGAACTACTATTGAACCTTGGAATGGCGATCCTATAGTACCTCGTTCAGGAGGAAGTGGCAGGGTAGATTTAGAGGAACAGTCCATAGCTACTCAAGCTCTTCTTGATGTTTTTAAAGATAAAGATTGGTGGGCAGGAGCGATCTGGTTCTATTGGCCAACTATTAAACCAAATGAAGAAGACCGAACTTGGGCTATATGGAATAAACCGGTAGAGCTGGTAATTCAAAATAATTTTTGCGACAAAGGGGGAGACTAATCTTCCCCTTTATTTTTTATAAAATATATAGTATGTGCTCATTTGGTGTGGGGGTTGACAAAAGATTTTATGGTATAATATGAACACTATAAATTTATTTTAATAAAGGTCGACCCCAGTAGTAGAACTTCGGCAAGCTCAGTTCACTACGGGGCAAGAAAATTTAAAATTTAATTAAAAATCTTTCATGAAAAAAATAGGTTTAGGAATTTTAGTTGTAGTTGTGATTTTAGGTCTTTCTGGAGCAGCGGTAGCAATTTCAAATCAAGGAGCAGAAAAATCAAAAGCACCAGATCTGGAAAAGATAGAATTCATTCACTGGAAGAAAGGATATGGTAAGCCTGAGGCGGCCAAAGCACTCAAAACACCAGCTTGCTATGCCTTCTTAGGTAAATACGGAAAAACCTATTTGAAATGGACAACTCTACCAGTAGATTACGCGATAAACCCAACTAATCCTCAAAATCTCGATGCAGGTTTTGTTACTAACGCTGTCTTTAATTCAGCTGGAACCTGGGATGCTGCAACAGGCAAGGAATTAATGAACGATGCCTACTCTATTAATTATACGATAGGTTATGGAACTCAGGATTATAAGAATGCCATTGTTTTCGGAAATTATCCAACTGCCGGAGTAATTGCCGTGACAACCGTCTGGTACAATCCAGCAACGAAAGCGATAGTTGAGTTTGATGTAATGTTTGATACTGATTGGACTTGGGGAGATGCGACAGTTAACCCATCAGTTATGGATTTGCAAAATATTGCCATTCACGAGCTTGGACACGGCGTTGGTTTAGGAGATGTCTATGAGACAGCTTGCAGCAAAGTGACAATGTATGGTTATTCTAACTACGGAGAGACCCAGAAAAGAACTCTTGAGCAACCAGATACTACAGGTCTTCGGACGCTCTACGGAATTTAATTAATAACATTAGAAATCAAAGACAAGAATCAAACAACATAGATTTGAATTAATAAACAGGGCTGATATTGTTATCAGTCCTGTTTTAGTTTATAATTGAAATGGTTACATTTTAATTGAAACGTTCTTGAGCACTTCGTCCCGATAAATCGGGACTCAGCACAGGCTCCGCGAAAGGTTGTTATAATATGAATACTATAAATTTATTTTAATAAAGGTCGAAAACATAAAAAATAAAGTAAAAATAAAAAATATGAAAAAAATATTTAGTACTATTCTTGGTTTAGCAATTTTATTTAGTTTTTTATCTGTACCAGTTTTTACTCAAGCAATTTCCAGCACCTCAACAATAGAGGAACTAATTGTCTCTTTTCAAGAACAAATCGATAAATTAAAAGCCCAGATTACCGAGTTAAATACTCAATTAGAAGCCTTAAGACAGGCACAGAGCGAAGTAAAAGAAACAGCCAAAGAAGTAAAAGGAACGTTCCAACTTATAAATCAATTAAGAAGAGGCATGACTAGTGAAGAAGTCAAGCGATTGCAGGAGATATTAGCCACTGATCCAGACATTTATCCTGAGGGATTTATCACCGGCTATTTTGGTAGACTAACCGAGAAAGCAGTGAAAAAGTTCCAAAAGAAAGTTTGTCTTGAACAAGTTGGCATAGTAGGACCAAAGACGCTTTGGAAAATAAATGAATTACTCACAGAGGGAGCAGGTTCTTCTGGAAAAATTCCGCCAGGACTCTTAATTGCTCCGGGAATTCAGAAAAAACTTTGTACTCCTATTACCACCACTACTACAGTTCCAGCTACCACTACTACCACAACAGTTCCATCTACTACAACTACCACAACAATTCCACCTACTACAACTACAACTACTACTACTTCAACTACAACTACTACCACAACTACTAGCACAACTACTACCACAACAGAACCACCTGCAACTACCACCACACTTTGAATCAGTAAATCCCGTTAAATAGTCGCCTTGCGGAATTTAACGAGGGTAAATGTAAATATAGAGTTGGGGCTTGACCCCCACACCATAATGAGCACTAAGTGCCCTTGGCACTAAACCCCCACACCATAATAAGCTTTAGAGATATTAGGATTTGAGCTAAAACTTATTTGGTGTGGTGGGTAAGATACAAAGTATGTGCTCATTTGGTGTGGGGGTTGACAAGATTTTGGTTTGTGGATAACTCCGCTTGACTGAATTTTAAAGCTATGGTATAAAAAACTATTAATAGAAAAACGGTGGGGACAGGGCTGATATTGTTATCAGCCCTGTTTTGTTTTATAATGAATATGATATTAATAAGGTGAGGAGATGTTGTTGAAAAAACCGTCGCGCAGGCCGAAGCGGGTATGGCTCGAACGAAGCCACGTTTAACGTGGCGAAGTGAGAGAGCGAGGCCGAGCGCGAGCGCAAATTCCTCGCTGGGGAATTTGATAGCGTGTTTTTGAAACAATATCCCGAACCTTAAATTGTATATCTATGAATCTCTCTATTGGCATTATTGGCTTGCCAAATGTAGGAAAATCTACTCTTTTTAAACTTCTAACAAAGCAGGAAGTTAATATTGCCAATTATCCCTTTACAACCATTGATCCTAATATTGCCATTGTCCCTGTTCATGATGAGAGATTGGAAAAAATAGCTGAGATAAGCAAACCTGAAAAAGTAATTCCTGCGGTGATTGAGTTTTTTGATATTGCCGGTTTGGTCAAAGGAGCGAATAAAGGAGAAGGTTTAGGCAATCAATTCTTGGCTCAAATTCGCGAAACAAACGCCATCGTGCAAGTAGTTCGTTGTTTTTCCGGAGAAACAGTGGCTCATATCCAGGGCAACATAGACCCTCAAAGGGACATTGAGATAGTCAACAATGAGTTAATCTTAAAAGACTTGGAAACCTTGGAAAAAAGAATAAACAAGACAGAAGGGGAAGCTCGGGCAGGAAATAAAGAAGTGGTGAAAGAATTAGAAACGCTAAATCAAATAAAGAATTTATTAAATCAAGGAAATCTTTTGGTAAATTCTTTAAAAGATGAGTTGTTAGAAGAATCCTTTGTTAACAACTTAAATTTTTTAACGGCAAAAAAACAGATTTATTTATTTAATGGAAAAGACGAAGAGACGCCTGGAGAAGTTATTAATTTTGTTGAAAAATTAAAAAGCGAACATCTTATGGCTGATTTAGAAAGTAATCCTGATTTATCAGGGCTTATTTCGAGCAAAGCGAGAAACAAGGTTCCCCTGAGCGAAGCGATGGGGGTTCTTATCAAAAAAGCTTATCAGGTTTTGGGGCTTATTAGTTTTTTTACTATCGTAGGGGAAAAAGAGGCGCGTGCCTGGCCCATAAAAAAAGGCATTAAAGCCCAGGAAGCAGCAGGGATGATTCATAGTGATTTTGCCGATAAATTTATTAAAGCAGAAGTGATAAATTGGCAAAAATTATTAGAAGCAGGCAAATGGAGTATTGCCCGGCAAAAAGGATGGATTCGTTTGGAAGGCAAGGAATATGAGATACAGGATGGTGATGTTATAATATTTAAACACGGATGACACGATAAACCCTAAACTCTAAATTCTAAACTCTAAATAAGCTCAAATGTTAAAAACTCAAAATCCCAAACAGTACAACTTAGGAGAAAGAACATTTCAATTTACGAAACGGGTAATCGCTTATGTTAATAATTTGCAAAAAAATATATCAAATATTGAAATTGGCAAACAACTTATTAGGTCTGCAGGCTCAGTAGGTGCTAATTATATAGAGGCAGAAGAATCGTTGAGTAAAAAAGATTTTGTGATGAGGATAAAAATATCACGTAAAGAAGCTAAAGAGAGTAGGTATTGGCTTGCGCTTAGTGAACCTAAACAAGAAAAACAACAAGAAAAAGGAAAGTTAGTTCAAGAAGCTACAGAACTTATGAAAATTTTTGGTTCTATAGTAGAAAAATCAAAGTAGTTTTGAATTTTGTGTTTTGTGTTTGTTTAGTATTTAGTATTTAGTGCTTAGTGTTTGATATTATTATGCGTAAAAGAATTATTTTCTACGGTGATGTGCAGGGGATTGGGTTTCGTTTTCGGGCGTCAAGGTCAGCCAGAAAACATAAAATAGCTGGTTGGGTAAAAAACAATGATGACGGAAGCGTTACTTTAGTAACAGAGGGTTCAGAAAAAAATATAGAAAGTTTAATAAATTACTTAAAGAATTATTTTCAAGGGAAGATTGAAAATATAGAAGAAAATATAGAAAAAGAAGAGGGATTGGAAGGTTTCAAAATATAACAAAATATAACTAAAGAAAATTTGTGACAGATAAAGAAGGTTTATTTGTTTGGACTAAACATTCTCAAGCCAAGATACAACAATATATGCTTTCTGAGAGCAGGGTAAAGCGAATAGTAAGAAACCCTCAAAGATTGGAAAAAGGCATTGCTCCGAAAACTTTGGCTTCAATGCAAAAAGCCGGCTCTAAAAAGCATCCTTATGAGATTTGGGTGATGTACCAGATAAAAAAATCAAAAATCCCCGCACCAGAACAAGTTCGGTACGAGGCAGGCAAAAATCCCCGGCCTCGCCAAGCGAAGCGGGGCGGGCAAAAATCAAAGTTAATAGTTATTAGCGCGTGGAAATATCCCGGAATTACTCATCCCGGAGATCCTATTCCTATACCGCCGGATATTTTTGAAGAAATATTTGAAATCATGAAACATGAAATATAGAAATTCATAGAAATACATTGAAATTCATAGAAATACATAGAAATTTTATTCGTATAATTCGTATCAATTCGTATATTAGTATCGTTATCAAACTCATGGAAAAAGAAAAATTTGAAAATTTAGTAACCCAGGCTTTAAAAAAACTTCCTTATCGTTTTTTAAATAAGTTGAAAAATGTTGCGGTTATAGCGCAGGACAATCCCACTGAATTTCAAAAACAACAGTTAGGTTATTCCTCAGGCAAGTATATTCTGGGATTATATGAAGGCGTTCCCCAGATTAAAAGACAGCATTATAACAGAGCCGCTCCTGATAAAATAACTTTGTTTCAGAAAAATATTGAAAGAGCGGCAGATGATGATGAAAAGAAAATTAAAGAAATTGTTCAAGAAACAGTTTGGCATGAAATAGCTCATCACTTTGGCATGAATGAAGAGGAAATTCAAAAGCGAGTTCAAAATAAAAAGCCATTTTTCGAAAAAGAGATGATTACTTTTGAACAATTTAAACAATTAGATTTACGTGTAGCCAAAATATTAAAAGCAGAGAGGGTCAAAAACACAGACAAGCTTTTTCTTTTGGACATTGATGCAGCTGAAGAAAAACGCCAAATTGTTGCCGGTATTGCTCAATTTTATTCTCCTGATCAATTAATAGGAAAAAAGATTATTATCGTGGCTAATTTAGAACCTAGGAAAATAAAAGGATTGGTGAGCCAAGGGATGCTTTTAGCGGTTAACTCCCCGCAAGGGCCGGTTCTTTTGGTTCCTGAAGGGGAAGTGTTACCAGGAAGCAAAGTAAAATAAAAAATAGATTTTTACCAGGAAAAATATGAAAAAATTATACATTATTAACAATTTGGGGCGGAGAGAACTTTTTTCTCGGATGAAGGTTTATAAGAGCGCTCGGCGAGTGGGCGCCTCCAGAAAATTGGCTGAGGAAATTGCCGCTGTTATAGAAAGAGAGGTCTATTCAGGAATGCTCACCAAAGAAATTTTTCAACGAGTAGAGCAAATTTTATCAAAAAAATACCCTCGCGGAGGAATTCGTTTTAGACTAAGGGAAGCGATGGGGCGTTTGGGTCCGAGCGGTTTTCCTTTTGAAAAATATATTGGAGGCATTTTTGAACAATTAGGTTTTTCCGTTCAGCTTAATCAGTTTATTAAAGGACAGTGCGTTTCGCATGAAATTGATGTTTTGGCTAAAGAGAAAAAGTATCTTTTAATCGGGGAATGTAAATACCATACTTTGCCGGGAGGAAGAGTGGATTTGAAGATTGGCTTAAATCATTATGCTTGTTTCTTGGACATAGAATCAGGCGATTTTTTAAAAAAAGCAAAATTAAAAAATTTAAAAGCGCGGCCCATTATTGTGACCAATACTAAATTCACCAGCAAGATAATCAAATATGCTGAGTGTGCAGGAATGGATTTATTAGGATGGAAATATCCACAAAAGAGAGGGTTGGAATATGTTATTGAATCAGAAAAATTTTATCCGATAACCATTCTTCCTTCTTTCAAGGGCGAGTTATTGGAAATATTTTCTCGGGAAAAATTGATGTTAGTCCAGGATTTCTTAAAGTTAGATGTATCAAAGTTTTCTAAAAAAATGAAAATAGCCCCAAAAAAGCTCTCTGCCCTTAAAAAAGAAGCAGAGATATTATTGAATGAGGGGTTTACTTCCAAAAAAAATGCTACTGCCCGTCGAAACTAAATAGCAAGCTATCTAATCTCTCTAGACAGTAGCATCCCCATTATAGCAAATAGAAAAACTTTGTCAAGTCAAATTGTGGATAACTAAAATCGTTATAATTATGAAGAAAAAATATATTTTGTGGTTTAAAGAAATAAACATTAAAGATGTTCCTGTTGTAGGCGGGAAAAATGCTTCTTTAGGGGAAATGTATAGTCGCTTCGCTAAAATCAAAAATCAAAAAGGACCCTACGGGGAGTCGCAAGCGACTGCAAAAATCAAAATTAACGTACCTAATGGCTTTGCTATTACTGCCAAAGCTTATTTTGATTTTTTAGAAAAAGGGGGGATTAAAAAAGAAATAGAAATACTTTTAAAAGAATTTAATCCAAAAAGTATCAAGAGTTTACAAAAAACCGGAAAAGCAATTAGGGCTTTGATTTTAAAAACTCCTTTCCCAAAAGAATTAGAAAAAGAAATTATTCAAAGTTATCTTAAACTTTCTCAAGAATATAAAGAAGAAAATACCGATGTTGCTGTTCGTTCTTCGGCTACAGCCGAAGATTTACCTTCAGCCAGTTTTGCTGGCCAGCATGAAACTTATTTGAATGTGCGTGGGGAGAATAAATTACTTAAGGCAGTTAAAAAAAGCTACGCTTCTTTGTTTACTGACAGGGGAATAATGTATCGCGAAGAGAAAGGATTTAAGCATATGGACATAGGGCTTTCTACAGGAGTGCAAAAAATGGTGCGTTCTGATTTAGGTTCTTCAGGCGTAATGTTCACTTTAGATACCGAATCCGGTTTTAAAAATATCGTTGTTATTAATGGTATTTATGGTTTGGGAGAATTAATTGTGAAAGGAAAAATCATTCCTGATGAATTTTTAATTTTTAAACCCACCCTTCGACAATCTCAGGGCAGGCTCCTTCGACAAGGACATTCGGCTGAGCAGTTCGGCCCCGAGCTCACTGCCGAGGGGCTCAGTCGAAGCCCTCAGGCTAAGCTTTACAAGCCAATTATTAGAAAAGATTTAGGTAGAAAAGTAAGAAAATATGTTTACAGTAAAAAAGGCGGGATAAAAGAAGTAAGCGTTTCTCAAAGAGACCAGTTAAGATTTTGCATTAATGATGAAGAAATTTTAACTTTGGCTAAATGGGGAATTTTAATTGAAAATCATTATTCTCAAAAAAACAAAAGATGGACTCCTCAAGATATAGAATGGGCGAAAGACGGGAAAACAGGAGAATTATTTATTGTCCAGGCCAGACCAGAAACAGTGCATTCGCTTAATACTTCCAAATTTTACCAAGAATATGAAATTCAAACCAAGAAAAAACCTCTCTTAACCGGGATTGCTATTGGTAATAAAATTGGTTTTGGAAAAGTTCACATTATCGAAAATATTAATAAGCTTTCTCAGTTTAAGAAAGGAGAAATTTTAGTCACTAAAATGACTGATCCAGATTGGACTACGGCTATGCCCTTAGCTTCAGCCATTATCACTAATGAAGGAGGAAAAACCTGCCATGCAGCAATAATCTCTCGAGAGTTGGGCATTCCTTGTATCGTGGGCACCAAAAAAGCAACTAAAATTCTTAAAAACAGTCAAGAAATAACTGTTGATTGCACATCTGGAGCAGAAGGAAAAATCTTTCTTGGCAAAATTCCCTTTAAAAAGAAAATCTATGAATTGAAAAAAATTCCTCGGTTAAAGACAAAAATCTCGGTTAATATTGGAGCGCCAGAAATCGCTTTTAAAACTTCCTTTCTTCCTAATGACGGCGTCGGTTTAGCGAGAGAAGAATTTATTATTGCCGAAAAAATAAAAATCCATCCCTTGGCTCTTTACCATTTCCGAAAACTAAAAGACCAAAAATTAAAAAATGACCGCAAAGCGGTCATCCCGAGCGTAAGCGAGGGATCTCTGAGCTTGTCTCAGGGGAAATTACAAAAAATTATTAAACAAATTGATGAACTAACCATTGAACATAAAGATAAAAAAGAATACTTTATTAAAGAATTGGCAGAGGGAATTGCCCAGATAGCAGCTGCGTTTTATCCGAAAGAAGTAATAGTCAGATTTTCTGATTTTAAAACAAATGAATATCGCAATCTAATTGGAGGTGAACTTTTTGAACAAGAAGATGAAGCTAATCCAATGCTTGGATTTAGAGGCGCCTGCCGATATATTGATCCTCAGTTCAAGCCAGCATTTTTAATGGAGTGCGATGCAATTAAAAGAGTGAGAGAAATTTTTGGATTGAAGAATGTTTCAATAATGGTTCCGTTTTGTCGTACTATAAAAGAAGCAAAGCAAGTAAAGGCATTAATTCAAAAATCAGGTTTATTAAACCCCGTTAGAGATTCATCTCTAAACCCCGTTAGAAATCGCATTTCTAACGGGGTAAACGGGGTAAATAGTAATAAACCGCCAAAACTATATGTGATGTGTGAAATTCCTTCAAACGTGGTACTGGTAAATGAATTTTTAGATATTTTTGATGGGATGAGTATTGGGTCAAATGATTTAACCCAATTAGCATTAGGAATAGATAGAGATAATGCTGTTGTGCAAAAAATAGGAGATGAAAGAGATGAAACTGTTAAAAAAATGATTTTAGAGGTAATTAAAGCTTGTAGAAAAAGAAAAAAATATGTGGGGATATGCGGCGAAGCTGCTTCTATGCCTGATTTCGCTAGATTTTTAGTCAATTATGAAATAGAATCTCTTTCTGTGAATCCGGATTCTGTAATACCAACAATTTTAGCGGTGGCAAAAGCCGAAAAGAAATAAATTTATATATGAAAATTGACAATATTTTTCTTAAAATAATTTTTGATTCACGAGGTAAAGAGACTTTAAGAGCCACAATGAGAAGCAAAAATATTGAAGCAAGTTCCAGTATCCCGCAGGGAAAAAGCAAAGGAGAAAAAGAGGTTTATATTTTAGACCCTCATTCAGCCATCAGAAAATTTGAGATAATTAAAGACCGAATTATAGGCACTGAGTTTTCCGGGTTAAAGGATTTTGATAATTATTTATTAAGATTGGATGGAACAGAAAACAAGAGTAATCTTGGTGGAAATTTAATCTTGGTCTTATCCCAAACATTTTGCCGATTAGCGGCAAAAAATGAAAATTTAGAACTTTGGCAGTATTTGAAAAGAGAATTAACAATTTTTGATGAAAGAAAACCGCCGTATTTTTTATTTAATCTGATTAATGGAGGCAAGCACGCTGTTTACGGGCCAAAAATTCAGGAATATATGGTTGTTCCCCAAGTTGATGACCCGAAAATATCTTTAGAAATTGCTCAGATATTTTTTTCCGGATTAAAAGCGTATTTTAAAAAAGAATACGGAAAGAATGAATTTGGCGATGAAGGTGGGTTATTAATTCCCGAAGATGATTATGAAAGACCTTTAAAAATTTTTGAAGAAATCAAAAAAGAATTAAATTTACAGAATAAAATAAAATTTTCTCTGGATATCGCCGCTTCTTCTTTTTATGACAAAGAAAAACAGGCATATTTATTGGAAAAAGATAAATTCTTTTCAGCAAAGGAAATGAGCCAAATATATAAAAAACTTATTTCCCGATACGATATTTTTTCCTTAGAAGATCCTTTTGAAGAACAAGATTGGGAGAGTTTTCAAAAATTAACCTCAGAAATAAGGGATAAGACCATAATCATTGGCGATGATTTGACGGTGACTAATCCTGAATTAGCGGAAAAAGCCGTGAAAATGAAAGCGATTACCGGAATAATCATCAAACCCACTCAAATAGGAACAATTTCTGAAACCTTAAAAACAATTGATTTGGCAAATAAACATAATTTAAAAATTGTTATAAGCCATCGCAGCGCAGAAACAAATGATGATTTTATAAGCGATTTAGCTTGGGCAAGCAAGGCCTGGGCATTAAAAGCTGGAGCTCCCAATCAAGAGGAAAGAATGGTAAAATATAATAGGGTAATAGAAATCATTTATTTAAATTTATTTTAAGGAATGTTTAAATCTATAAACAAAATTCTAAAGATTTTAATCTTTTCTGACATATTACTTTTGACCGGTTTTGGATTTTTTACTCCAATTTTTGCTATTTTTATTGCTCAACGAATTACTGCCGGCAATATAATAGAGGCAGCAAAAATAGCCGGATTTTCTATGGGAATTTATTGGGCTCTAAAATCAATTTTACAAATCCCTCTTGGAATATATTTAGATAAGACTAAAGGTGATAAAGATGATTTGTGGTTTATAGTTATTGGTAATGTTTTAGCCGCTTTAGCTGTTTTTGGCTACATTTTTAGCTCATTACCTTGGCATATTTATTTATGCCAGGCAGTTTATTCTATTGGAATGGCGATGAATATTCCCGCTTGGAGCGCTATTTTTACCAGACATATTGATAAGGGCAAAGAAGCATTTGAGTGGTCAACAAATAGTACTTTGATTGGAATTGGGGGTGCGGCCTCAGGAGCATTAGGAGGAATTATAGCTGCTGAGTTTGGTTTTAATGTTCTTTTTTGGGGGGCAGGAGTCTTTGCTTTAGCTTCTGCCTTTTTGCCCCTTTCAATTTATAAGATATTTAATTCTAAGGATAGGGGTTTTTCACGAACCCCTGAAATAAAAAAATTTCAACAATTTTAATCTTTTAATAATTATGAAAAAAGTGATTTTTTTAGAAACAGCTGGTTGGGAAAAAGAAATTCTTCAAAAATATCCTGATTTTTTGGAGAAAGCAGAGCTTTTTTCAGAAAAGCTTACTTTGGAAAACGCTCATAAATTTAAGGAGGGCGAAATTATTTCCACGTTTATTGGTTCTCAATTGTCGGCAGAGGTCTTGAAACAGCTGGAAAATTTAAAATTTATTGCCACCCGTTCCACCGGTTTTGACCACATTGATTTGGATTTTTGCAGGGGAAAACAAATTTTAGTATCCAATGCTCCGGATTACGCAAAACATACGGTTGCAGAATATACCTTTGCTTTACTCTTATGTTTAATGAGGAAAGTTTATAATGCTTATCATCGTATCAGAGAAACAGGAAGTTTTTCTCTTGAGGGCTTGCAAGGTGAAGAATTATTTGAAAAGACATTGGGAGTGATAGGAACAGGAAAAATTGGCACTGAAGTGATAAAGATAGCTAAAGGGTTTTCAATGGAAGTGATTGCTTATGACAAGTATCCTAAAGAAGATTTAGCTCGGGAATTGGGTTTTCAATATGTTTCTTTAGATGATTTATTATCTCAGGCAGATATAATTACCTTGCATGTTCCCTATAACAAAGAAACGCATCATTTGTTGAATAAAGATAATTTACCAAAAGTAAAAAAAGGAGTTTATATTATTAACACTGCCAGAGGGGGAGTAATTGAAACAGGCGCTCTTTACCAGGCGTTAAAAAATGGTCAGGTAGCCGGCGCAGCGCTGGACGTTTTAGAAGAAGAAGGTGATTTGATTGAAGAACAAAGAATGCTTCTGGAAAAAGAAGACATTCCTCCAGAAAAATTAAAAACACTTTTAGCCAATCATATTTTCATTGATTTGGATAACGTGATTATTTCTCCCCACAATGCTTTTAATACAAAAGAGGCGCTTCATAACATTGTTGTTACCACGATAGAAAACATTGAAAGTTATTTGAAGGGAAAACCAATAAACCTTATTTAAATAATTTTTAATTCTTAATTTCCAATTTTTAAATAAACAAACACAATTTTTAATTTCTAAACAGTTTAAAAAATTAAAACATTTAAAGGATTATTTATAAAATTAAAAATTATAAAATTATAAAATTATGCCTCAAGGAGATTGTATTTTCTGCAAAATCATCAAAGGAGAAATTCCTTCCAAAAAATATTACGAAGACGATAATTTTTTGGCTATTTTTGATATTAATCCTATTAGTAAAGGGCATTTAGTAGTATTTTCTAAAAATCATTATTCTAATGTTGAAGAAATGCCTGATAAGGAATGGCAAAAAATTTGTTCTTTAGCCCGTGATTTGGCAGAAGAACATATAAAGAAAATAAAGGCTGATGGTTATAATCTTTTAATCAATCAAGGCGAAGCAGCTCAATCAGGTGTTGCTCATCGTGCCCATATTCATATCATTCCCCGTTATTTCGGCGATGGTTTTAAAATAGACCCAAGGTAGTTTTAAGTTAAGGTTTGAAACATTGTTTCAAAAACACGCTAATCGCTATAGTTTTTTTCAACAATATTTCAAACCTTATTATTTGATAGTTTAAAAATTGACAACAAAGTTGTCATCCTGAGGAGCGAAGCGACGAAGGATCTCTGAGCTTGTCTCAGATATCTTTTTAAAAAATTATTTAAAAATTAAAAATTGTTAAATGTATGTGCGGTATTATCGCTTACAAAGGAAAAGAAAATGCTACCTCCATTGTGATAAATGGTTTAAAATATTTGGAATACCGGGGATATGATTCTTGGGGAATAGTTTATTTGGATAATCAAAAAGCCCATTTATTAAAACGAGTTGGAAAAATTGGAGAGTTTGATGGAGAAAATAAACTTCTAAATTCTTCTGTTGCTATGGCGCACAATCGATGGGCAACGCATGGCAAAGTTTCAGTAGCTAATGCCCATCCTCATTTTTCCTGCGATAAAAATATTTTTGTGGTTCATAACGGAATTATTGAAAATTACGAGATTTTAAAAGAAGAATTGATAAAAAAAGGCCATCATTTTGTTTCTCAAACCGATACTGAAGTTATCCCTCATTTAATTGAGGAGTATAGAAAAAAGAATAGTTTTGTTGCTGCCTGTGAAAAAACTTTTCACGCTTTAGGTGGTTTGTTTGCCATAGTGGTTCTGGATAAGCAAACTGGGGAAATTATCGGCACCAGAAAAGGTTCGCCTTTGGTGATGGGAATAGGCGATAAAGGACTTTTTTTGGCTTCAGACGTGCCAGCTTTTCTAAACAAGACAAACAAAGTTATATTTTTAGACGACGGAGAGACTGTCCATATTATTGACTGGCAGACGTACCGCATCAAGAATTTATCTTCTAAAATTTTGAAAAAGAAAATTAATACAATCAAATGGAGCAAAGAAGAAGCAGAAAAAGGAAAGCACCCTCATTTTATGATAAAGGAAATAAAAGAGATACCAGAGGCGATTAAAAGAGCCGCCTTACAGGACAATAAGAAATTACGATTAGCGGTTAATTTAATTAAAAAAAGCCCTTGTTTATTTTTTGTGGCTTGCGGCACTGCCGGTCATAGTTGTTTAGCAGCTCAATATCTATTTTCTTCTTTATTAAAAAAGCCGACTGGTTTTAGCGTTGCCAGCGAGTTTAAAAATTTTTTGCCGGCATTGGACAAAAAAACTTTATTAATTGCAGTTTCTCAAAGCGGGGAGACCATTGATACGATAGAAGCCGTAAAAAAAGCCAAAGAAAAGGGCCTTAAGGTTCTGTCTTTGGTAAATGTAATGGGTTCTACTTTAACGAGAACAAGCGATTATGTTTTGATGATTAACGCCGGTCCAGAAAAATGCGTTTTAGCCACAAAAAGTTATTTATCTCAGTTAAGTTTAATTTTTTTACTCGTGTTTTCCGCTTTTGGACAAAAGGAAAAAGGAGAAAGGGAATTGAAACGAATCAGCCGTCAGATAACGCAATTATTTGAAGATAAATCGTTTATTTTAAAAATAAAGCAGTTGGCCCGAAAACTATCGCCTCTCAAACACACTTATGTTATTGGCCGGAGCTATAATTATCCGACCGCTTTAGAGACCGCTTTGAAAATTAAAGAGGGTTGTTATATTCAGACTGAGGCTTTTGCAGGAGGAGAATTAAAGCACGGAGTCATAGCTTTAATAGAAAAAGGCACTCCCTGCATAATTCATTTAGCAAAAGGAGAGGAAGAGGATAATACTTTGATAAATGCGATGGAATTGAAAAGCCGTGGGGCTTTTATTATAGGAATAGGCCCTGAGAAGAAAAAAGATTTTGATTTTTTTATTGAAGTGCCGGAAGTTGAAGAGGCTTTTTCGCTCTTGGTTAACATCGTTCCAATTCATCTTTTGAGTTATTATATTGCGTTAGAAAAGGGGATAGACCCTGATAAACCGCGTAATCTGGCGAAAAGCGTCACTGTTAAATAGGTTGTTTTTTATTTTGCTCTTGCCACATATTCTTTTGTTTCTGTATTGATAATTATTTTATCTCCTTCCTTAATAAAAAGAGGCGCATTAATTTTTAATCCTGTTTCCAAAGTTACAGTTTTAATAGCGCTGGTAACAGTATTGCCCTTAATCGCCGGCGGCGCTTCAACAACTGCTAATTCTACCTTTATGGGAATATCGATAGTAATTGGTTTTTCATCAAGAAAAACAACAGAAACCTCGCTTTTTTCTTTCAAAAACTGAGTAAGATTTTTAACTGTTTCCAATAGAAAACTGATTCGTTTTGGGCTGTCTTTTAATTGAAAAACAGCCGATTTTCTATCGCTGTATAAATAAAAAGCGGGCTGATAATCTATTTCTATTTCTTCAAATCTATCTCCGGAGCGAAATGTTTTTTCTAAAACTTTTCCTGTTTGAAAATTTCTCAATTCGGTTCTCATCATTGCCCCTCCTTTACCGGGCTTATAAAACTGAAAATTGACGATTTGCCAGGCCTCGTTATTAATTTTAATAACCATTCCTTTTTCAAAATCAGAAGTAGAAACCATAGTTGATTTTTGATTATTCTGATGATATAATATTCTTCAATGAGTATTTCGTCAAGTATTTTTATCTTAAGTTTAAAGAGTTTAATCTTGGCAGCTGTGCTTGGCGCCTTGATTGGTTTGGAAAGAAAATGGGCACAAAAAGAAGCTGGATTAAGAACATTTTCTTTAATCAGTTTAGGCGCTGCTTTATTTGTAATTATTTCTCGTTTAAGTTTTAGTCAGTATTTAGGAGTATCAAGCTTAGACCCTTCGCGAACCTTGGGACAGATTATTGTAGGAGTAGGATTTTTAGGCGCTGGTATAATTGTTTTTCAGGGGAAGGAAGGGATAGTAAAAAATCTAACCACTGCGGCTATGATGTGGGTGACATCTGCTGTAGGAGCAGCAGTAGGATTAGAATTATATTGGATAGCAATATTTACCACTATATTGATTATGTTTATCAATTTTGTTATTTTACCTTTTGAAAAACGAATAGAAAAGAAAATTCAAGATATAAAAAACAAGGATACAACGCCCCCATAGCTTAACGGGAAAGCAACGGTCTTTTAAGCCGCTGATGGAGGTCCGATTCCTCCTGGGGGCACTTCTAATTATGAATAAAATAGCCCCATCGTTAGTAGCGATGTTTAGATACAGAAAATTTAAGAATCCTCTGGATAAAGAGGTGATTTTTTAAATCTGATTAATTTTATCGACGTCTGACGTCGATATATTATAAAATGACACTTTATCATATTTTAACTCGAGGAGTTGATAAGAGAAAAATATTTTTGGATGACGAAGATTATCTTCGAGGGATTCACGATTTGTTTGAATTTAATGATATTGAATCGGTTGAGAATCTTGGCCACTTTTTTCGAAAACAATATATCGACGTCAGACGTCGATATATTGAACTTAAGAGTGAGAGAAGAAAAAGAAAATTGTTGGTGAAAATCCACGCTTTTTGTTTAATGCCTAATCACTACCATTTATTTTTATCGGCTGTAGTTGAAAACGGTATCCCGCTTTTTATGAAAAAGTTTAATGGCGGATATGCTAAATATTTTAATGAGAAATACGAAAGAAAAGGTACTTTATTTGAAGGAAGATATAAAAGAGTTATAATAAAAAACGAAGCTCATTTTATCCATTTGCCGTATTATATCCATCTCAATGCGTTGGATTTAATAACTCCGGAGTGGAGAGAGCGGAAACTAAATAATTTTGCAAAAGCGATGAAATTTCTTAATTCATACCGTTGGAGTAGCCATTTGGATTATGCCGGCGAGAAAAATTTTCCGTCAGTTACCCAAAGAGATTTCCTTTTAGAATTTTTCGGGGGTCATGAACAGTATAGACGTGATATTACAGATTGGTTGAAAGAGTTATCAATAGAGGAGATGTACCATTTAATACTTGAATAATTGATCTATCGATGTCTGACGTCAATAGATTGAGGATTTGATTTTTATTTTTTTATTTTGAAAATAAATTATGATATAATTATTCTGGAAGTAATTTTTAGAGGATGAAATTTTCTAAGCGATTATTTATTAATATATTGATTTTAGCAATACTTTTATTGATTGCAATTTTTGTATTTAATTCAAAATTTGTAGTTAGAGCCCAAAACCAGATTAAGATTTTTCCAGTGTCTTATTCGCTTGAATCTTCGGGTGAAGTTACATGGCAAAATCCTCAAAATGCTTTTACTCAAGACTTACCAGACAATGCTTCTTTTTCTGATTTTAACGAAGAAAATTCAGCTTTTATTCAAGAAAAACCTAAAGAACAAACAATAACTACAACAGTTCCTTCAGAGATAACTCCAACCACCGAGTCAACAACAACTACTTTTCCTTCTGAAATGACAACCACTACTCTTCCTTCTGAAACGACGACCACTACTACTGAACAACCAACAACTACCACTACTGAATCAACCACCACAACAATTATTGAATCAACTACAACTACTACCACTTTACCTCCAGAAGAAACAACGACCACCACCATTCCTCAAGAAACCACCACCACTACCGAACCAATTTCTTGGTTGAAAAAGATTTTTGGATTTTTAATTCCTAAAGTTAATGCTGAAGAAGAAAAGCAAGCTTTAAATTCTGCTTCTTTAATTTTTGAAAATTTTTCTTTACCAGAAGGATTTGATTTAAATGAAATTCAAAACGTCCAATTAAGAATATCTTTAGCAGGCAAACCCCGTGAGATGGCGGCTTCGCCTATCTCACAGGGCAAAGGTCAAGAAGGGGATAAATTAATTCTTAGTTATTTTTACCAAAACGAGTGGCGCAACTTAGAAGAATTGGATTTATCTCAAGAAATTTCCAACAATACAAATGGCGGCTATTTTCTTTATGCTTTACCGATTTTTGAAAACCCCGAAGATCTTCAAAATTTAAAAATAAAATTTACCTACTACTCCACGTCTATAATTCCAGATTCTAAACTCTCTCCAGTTTATTTGGATAGTGTTTGGTTGGATTTAGAATATGGAGAAGTTATTAAAATTGAATCAAAAATAGGAAAACATGATTGGAAAATATCAGAAGAACCGGAATTTGATTTCTCAGAAGGGGATAATACATTTTTATCTCATTTAAAATCTTTAATGGGAAGAGGAAATATAGAAGCCTCTTTGATTACTCCTGATAATAAAGAAACTAAAGAGGGGATTATTGTCCAAGGAAATAAAGTTAAGGTCACTAAACAAGGGGCAACTAAATATAGACCTGGTCTTTATAAATTAAAAATTAAACAAGGCGGCGAGGAAATCATTCAAGAATTTACCTGGGGTGTTTTGGCGATAAATACCAATAAATCAATCTATTTGCCGAATGAAACCGCTTATTTACAAATGGCGATATTAAGAGATGATGGACATACTATTTGCGACGCAAACCTTAAATTAAAAATGAAAAATGAAAAATTAAAAATTGAAACGGAACTTTCTACCGTCGACGGAACAATTAAATACAGCGGGAAATGCGGACCAAACAATGTGACTGATATTCCGGATTATTTTGCTTTTTATCAGGTGGAAGAACCAGGAAATTATGAAATGAAATTAACAAATCTTGATAACGGTTATGAAATATTAGATTCTTTTGAGGTTAGAGATTCGGTTTCTTTTGAGATTGAAAGAATTGGGCCAACCAGAATTTATCCACCAGCCACTTATGAGATGACTTTGAAAATTAAAGCGAATCAGGACTTTAATGGAGAAATAATTGAAAATGTACCAACAAGTTTTGATATTTCTATACAGAATACAAAATACAGAATACAGAATACAGGTCAAGATCAAAAATCTATTGTTTGGGAGGTTGATTGGAAAATTGGGAAAGAATACGAGCTAAGTTACACTTTTGACGCGCCAGATATAAGCCCGTATATATATTTATTAGGACCGCTTCAAATTGGCGACCCTTCGGCAGGCTCAGGACAAAGTTTTAAAGAAATTCGGCAATGGCAAATAGCAGCTGACCAAGTAGCAAATCTAATTTTGTTATGGGATGACGCAGTTTTAGACGCGCCGACTGGCTGGACCTGTATTTCTTGCAATGTTGGTGATCCCTTTTATCAAAAATTTATTCGCGGTAATACTAGCTATGCTGCCGGTACTGGCGCTACTACCCACACTCATACTAATCCAGGTACTCTAACTTCAGGAACTGGTACGGCAGTTGGGACTATTAGTACTGCCAATATTAAGCCGCCCCTTGCTGCTCATACTCATACGTCAACTATCACAAGCGGTCTCTCGGGCACCAATATCCCTGCTTATCGGTATTTAAAAGTCATTCGTTATAATAATGGTATTCCTTCAACTTTACCAGCTGGCGTTATTGCTATCTTCGATGCTACTCAACCCTCGGGCTGGACAGCTGTCTATAATGATAGTAAATATATTTATGGCTATAACACGGCCAATGTTGGTGGAACCGGTGGTTCTAATACTCATACGCACACCATTGTTCTAGCTGCAACATCCGCAGCTACTAACGGCGCAACAAAAGTTGCTACTTCTGGGGTCAATATAGGTGGTGTAAGCCATACTCATCCTAGTAGTTCTAACACTACTCCAAATCAAGATCACCAGCCGCCTTATATGACTGTTATTTTGGCAAAAAAAGGTAGTGCTGGCTCTATTCCAGCCAATATGATTGCCATGTTTGACAACGCACCGCCAACCGCTAATTGGACACTTAAATCCAATACTTCAGGTGATCCTTTTTATCAAAGATTTTTCAGCCCAACTGGTGTTTATGGCACTTCATCTGATGTCTCAACTCATACTCATTCTAATTTAATCGTTACTACTACTGGGCCGAGTGGAACAACTATTGCAGCTAGTGGTGGAACTACCTATACTACCAATACCCATACTCATAGCTTTACAGTTTCTTTTGGTTCAGGAGTTTCTCATCTGCCGCCTTATCGGGATGCGATTTTTGCCAAAGCTGGCGCTACTACTCCAACACCTAATTTAGAACAAATTCATTATCATTGGCGAAATGACAATGGTAATGAAGAAACCGCTTCTTCTGCTACTTCTGGTAGCGAAGATACAACATACGATACTTTCTTTTACACCGACAATAAGAGAATAAGAATAGAGATTTCCAATGAGGGCACAGCAGCAGCAGAAAATGTGGAGTTTCGTTTAGAGTATGGATTAAAAGAAACTACTTGCTTAGCCATTAGTTCTTGGATTGATGTTGATGCAGTTGGCGGCGACTGGGATATGTATGATACGACTAATTTTCCTATTGATGGAGCTAATACTACCAATATTGCCACTTCAACCGGTGGTGTAACTGACGCTAATTCAACTTGGAAAACACCGAACTATGGTGTTAAAGATACTTCCTCCCAAGTAGCAACCACTACTTTAACTTATGAAGATTTTATGGAAATGGAATTTTCTATCAAACCAAGCACTTCTTCTGGCACTTATTGTTTTAGAATTACTAATGCTAGTGTGCCTACTAATTTTACTTATACTCGTTATCCAGAAACAACACTTACTTCTAATGAAGCACCAGTTGTTTCTAATGTGAAATTAAATAATCAAGTAAATATTAATTTGATAGAAAATACTACCACATCTACTTCTGCCACTGCTGATATTTCTGATTCTTCAGGTTGTAACACCATCACCAATGTTTTGGCAAAAATTTATCGTTCCAGCGTTTCTGCCACATCAACTTGCGCCGACAATGCCAATAATTGTTACAGTGCTTCTTGTTCGCCAACTTCTTGCGTGGACAATAACGCCACTTATACCTGTCCCATTGATATGCAATTTCACGCTGATCCGACTGATGAGAGCGCTGAATATTGGAGAGCTTGGGTTGAAGCAACTGATGGTAGTTTATCACATTCAAGTACTAGTCCAGCTGACGCGCCTGATGTGAATACTTTACGGGCTCTGAATATTACTGCGACAACGACAATTAACTATGGAACATTAGATCCCGGACAAAATACCACCTCGACAAATCAACAAATAACAGTGACAAATACTGGCAATGCGGCCATTGATGTTCGGCTTTACGGCGCTGATATGACTTCGAACGGAAATACTATTGACACAGCCAATCAAGAATACAGTTTATCCCTCTTTGCTTATGGTGCTGGCAATGACCTTAAAGAATCGCCGAGTTATGATGATGTGGATGCTGATTTGCCAAAACCCACCCAATCGCCATCAAATTCGTCAGATATTTTTTATTGGGGATTGAGCGTTCCTTCACCAATGCCTTCAGGTGGACCTTATCAGGGAACCAACACCTTTGAAGCCATAACCGCAATTGGTGGCGAATGGATTCTAGACGAAACTACTTGTAATGCTCTTTCTGGCTGGCATTGGTATACTACTAATGGCAGAACAGGTTGCTGGTCAAAAACCTTGGCTGATTCAGTTTCCTGGAACAAAGGAGTGGGAAATGTTTCAACTTCAACTGGTTCATATATTTGCACTTCTTTAGGAACATATGATTTACAAACAAGAATGATAGCTGCTGCAGTTGGTGAATGGTATAAAATCACTTCAGAAATTAATTTAGTGACTATTACTTCAAGCCATAATGGTCAAGGTGGAGCTTCTGTTATCTCAGCCTTAGCCATTTCTGATTGTATAGATGGTACCAAAGATTTATCTGATTGTGGAGCATCATGTATTGATTGGGGCACAACCAATACTTGGCTGAGAACCTGGGCCGGCGCTTCAGGTAAATCAGCCCTCCCTTATTTAGCTACTAATGCTGGTACACTCCAAACAGATAATGATTATTGGGATGCCTGCTCCCAGAACAGTGGTTATGATACTCCTTTGGATTGTACAAATAACTTCTATTTGAATCGAAAACTTTGTGATGATGGTGATACTAATTATTCTTGGGCAGCTGCTTGTGGCAACAGCGGTGGTGGTAATTGGGACACTTATGCCCGGGTACTCGGCGGCGATAGTTGTAGCAGTCAGAGTTACTTCTACACTAGCAATACTAGCGGTTACTTATCTTTTCGAGTGGTAGTTCGTCCCTGATAGTATTTGATGATTTGATAATTTTGTTCGGTGAAAATTTTTAGTTTTTCTATGGCAAAATATGATCATTTAACAATTTTTCAAAAATCCTATGATTTAATGATTAGGGTTTATAAGGAAGTTCATAATTTTTCCAGAGAATATAAATATAGCTTAGGTCAAAAAATAAAAGATGTTTGGTGTTGGGCTTGACTTGATATTTTAAATGTAATAAAATAAAGAGAATAAAATTAAGAATTGACAGCGAAGCTGTCATCCTGAGCGAAGCGAAGGATCTCTTGCGAATGCAAGATCGCAAACAAGTTGCGAGATTCTTCGTTCCGATAAATCGGAACTCAGAATGACATCCATATAAATTTAAAATTATATAAAAAAATTTAACAAAATAAATAATATGAAAAACAAAATTTTGCCTCTATTTTTAATTTTTGCCATTTTAATCACAGGAGGTGGCCTTAAAAAATTAATAGTTGAAGCAGATGATGCCACGACTTCAGTAGAAGTAGGAAACACTGTCCCGGCTTTCACTAGTACTTTCGAACCTCACGAAGACCCTGCTTCAGCCACTTCTACTCCTGCTAATGTTGGTGATCAAGTGACTTTTAAAGCCACAGCCAGTGATGCTAATGGCGATGATTGGAAATTATTGATTTGTTCTAGTAATACCGTTACTGCAACAAGTTGTGATGCTACGACTTTTTGTACTTCTGATTTTGCCAGCTCAACTGCTGAAGCCACTTGTTCTCGCACTGCTTTAGTGGGCGATAATGAAACTGTAGCTTGGTATGGTTTTGCTTGCGATTCAGTAGGTTGTTCAGCTGAATCTCATAAAACAGAGGCTGATATTGGTCCTCCTTTCCATGTTAATCATCGACCAGCCTTTACTGTTTTTAACGATGACTCACCAAAGGATCCAAATGTAAGTGTTGCTTGGCATAGTACTTCTTCTGATCCTGATTCAGGAGGAACTGATACAGTTGCTCTATACGTTTGTAAAACTGCTAGTTTTTCTACCAGCACTGGTTGCGGTGGAGGAGAATGGTGTCATAGCGATCCTATATCAGCAGACCCAACTTGTAACATTGCTAATACTCCGCGGCCAGATGGCGATTATGATTCCTATGGTTATGTGAAAGATAATCATAATTTTGCTGCTTCCGGAGGCGCTCAAGGCACTAATTCAACAATGACTGTTAGTAATGTTGCCCCTTCTATTAGCGCTTCTTCCATCAACTTATTGGATAAAGATGGTAGTGGATACTTAGAATTAAATGTTGAAGGAGCAGAAACAACAGGTTTTGCAGTCACTTTTATAGTAATTGATGATAATAGCTGCTTGACTACTTCCTCAGCTGATGAAATTGCTTCGGCTTTGATTAATGTCAGAATGTCAGAAAAAACGACGGGTAATTGTGATGAGTCAGGTGACTATAATGCTAATGATTGTTATCCAGACGCTTATGCCACTTGGAATCCTTCTTGCGCCGCTTCATCAACAGTTGATAGTTGCACTGGAAATACAGATACTAGTGTTGGTTGGGCTTGCACATTTCCTTTGCAATATCATACTGATTCAACAGCGACCAGTACTCCTAAAGTAGCTTATAACTGGGTAGCAGCTGCTAAAGCAACTGATGATGATAGCGCGAATACTGGTTTAGTTGATTCTACTGATTACAGCAATGAAATGGATAAATTTATGATTTATGATTTGGCTTCAACCACTCTAGCTTATGGCTCAGTTTCTCCTAATGCTGACAGCTTAGAAAAAACTACCACTGTTATAGCGACTGGTAATGTTGGATTAGATGAGACTCTTTATGGTACTAAACTTTGTAATGATTATCCAACTTGTGGTGGCGCTGATGATATCGCTATTGCTCAACAGGTTTATAACTTAACCCAGGGTCAAGGTTGGTCAGGTGGAACTGCCTTATTGGCTGACCCTGGTATTGAAGTAGAATTGAATTGTCCCAAAACCACAGTTACAGGTTCACCAGCCTCAACCAGTACTTATTGGTATTTACATGTACCATTAGGCCAAGCTGTAGGCAGTTATACTGGTCTAGATACCATTGGAGGCAAAGTTGATAACGAAACTTACGGTTCATAATAATTTCTAGCAAGCATTATTTATGTTTAAAAAGGGCATCTGGCTGCTCAGTATTAGTTTATTACTCCTGATTTCAACAAACTTTGCTTTGGCTGGTTTTGGTATTTCTCCACCCTATGTTTCCAATGATAGTTTAGCTCGTAATTCTGTTTACGAAAAAAAAATTACCATTGTCAGAGGAGACCCCATTGAAGATTTAAAAGCGGAAATTACCATTAATGTTCCTGGCGCTAATGATTGGATTACTATTGATAAAGGCAATGAATTTATTTTACCCAAAGGAGAAAAACAAGTGCCGATTATTATTAGAGTCCAGGTGCCAAAACAAGCAACTTATGGCGCTTATAAAGGAAGTATTAGAATCAAAACTTCGTCTTTAGAACCGCTTCAAAAAGGCACGGTAACAATCGCTTTAGGCGCCCAGATTGATGTTGATTTAAATGTTTCCAAACAAAAAATTTTTAATTTTATTGTCCGTGGGGTAACGCCTTTTGATGCTGAAGAAGGCTATAAGAAATGGATATTCTTCTTCCCGACAAAATTAGTTTTCCAGATGCGAATCGAAAATTTGGGCAATATAAAATGCCGACCAACTAAGATAGCTTTAGATATTTATGACAGTAATAAAGTTAATCTTTTAGAAACAGTTGAAGCCAGTAAAATTGGCTCGGTTAAACCTTTTGAAAACAATGTTGTTTTAGCCAGCTTTTTAACAAAACTTACGCCTGGCAGTTACTATGCTCATTATAAAGTTTATAAAAATAACGAAATTGCCCAAGGAGGCGAAGGAGAGGTTCATTTAAGCATTATGCCTAAAGGCACAATTCAAGGCTATAAAGGAGCCAATATCTTTGATTTGGGATTCAAGGATAAAGCAATTATCTTTGGTGGCTTAGGATTAATACTGGCATTAATAATTTTTGAAGCAATTCAAGTGATAAAGAAATTCAAGAATAAATAGAGTAAAATGAGAGAGTTATATGATATTTTTTCAAAACTCAAGAAATTTTTTAGTTATTGTTTTAATTTTTAGCGTCTTTTTCAATTTTTATTTTTTTTCTACCAAAGTATTTTCTGAATCAATTACAAGCTCGGTCAAGGTAGAAATAGTTGCTACTACAACAACCACTACCCTTGGCGGAAGGGGAGGTGGCGGTGGAGGAGGCGGTTACACTCCTCCTTCAGAAACAAAAGTTATTTTTTCTGGCCGGGCTTATCCTAAAAGCACCGTGACTTTATTAAAGGATGCGCAAATAGTGGCGACCACGATTAGCGGCGCTGATGCTAATTTTCAAATAAGTTTAACAAATATTACTGCTGGTAGTTATATTTTCTCGGTTTATAGTGAAGATGATAAAGGTAATAGGTCTTCGCTTTTAACTTTTCCTTTAAGCGTTTCTAGTGGCGTTATTACAAATGTCACTGGTATTTTTATTTCTCCGACCATTGATGTTGATAAATCAGAAGTTAAAAAAGGGGAAATAATTAAAATTTTTGGTCAAGCCATACCGAATTCTGATATTACAGTTATCATTAATTCTGAAGAAGAAATGTATGGGAAAACAAAAGCAGACAAAATAGGCGCTTATCTTTATAATTTAGATACTGTACAATTAGACACAGGAGATCATTTAGCCAAATCAAGGGCAACTTTAGAAGAAGAAATCAGTCCTTTGTCAAAAGCAGTCAGCTTTAAAGTAGGAATAAAAACTGTGTTAAAAGAGCTGATAGCAAAAATTGTTAAAGCTGATTTGAACAATGATAAAAGAGTAAATCTGATTGATTTTTCCATTGCTGCTTATTGGTATAATAGATTATCACCGCCTTCAACAGTTGATTTAAACAATGATGGAAAAGTAACTTTGGTGGATTTTAGCATAATGGCCTACTTCTGGACCGGCTAAGAGGTAGAAGCAGAATGACGCTGATAGCATGCAGAATATCGCTGATAACAAGCAGAAAACGGGGGTAAATATGATGAATGATTTTCTCTATTCAGAATTAACATATAAAGTAAGAGGGGCAATTTTCGAGGTTTGGAAAAAATTAGGACCTGCTTTCAAAGAATCAGTTTATCAAAAAGCATTAAAGATTGAGTTTACAAATAGAGGTATTCCCTTTGAATCACAAAAACAAATAAATATTATTTATGGAGAAGAAAAAATAGGAATATATAAACCAGATTTTGTAATAAATAATCAAATATTACTGGAGCTAAAAGTATTACCACGGATCACTATGTTAGAAGAAAAACAAATTTGGCATTATTTAAAAGGAACAAATTATAAATTAGCGTTATTAGTAAATTTTGGTAGTTCAAAACTTCAAATTAAAAGATGGATATATGACAAAGCACGTAAAAAATACAATTAAATTCTGCGTTATTCTGTTTGTTATTAGCGTCCCTCTGCTTTTGCCTGCGATAGCAGGAGCAGCAGAGCTTTATTTAGAATCTTCTCGGCCAGAATACGCTCCTAACGAAACTTTTAGCGTTGATATTCGTTTAAATGTTATACCTCCAGAGAATATCAATGCCGTAGAAGTTTATGTGAGTTTTCCGAAAGACGTTTTAGAAACAGTTGATTTTAGTACGGCTAATTCAATTTTAACTTTTATTAAAAAACTGGAGATTAATCAAGAAAAAGGAATAATTTCTTTTAGTGGTATTATTCCCGGTGGCTATAGCGGAAGATTACCCGGCGATCCGGGAAAAAGCAATCTTTTGGGAAGGGCTATTTTTAAAGTTAAAAAATTTGAAAAAGAAAACACGATTATTAATTTTCTTAATACTTCTCAAGTTCTTTTAAATGATGGAAAAGGAACAAAAGCTAATTTAACTTTAGTTCCTGTAGAAATTAAAATTAGCTCTCAAGAAGTAGTCTTTAATCCTTTAAATGATTGGGAAAAAATTAAAGAAGAAGATAAAATTCCGCCAGAAGAATTTAAACCAGAAATTGTAAAAATAGATGATAAATATTTCTTAGTTTTTAACGTTCAGGATAAACAATCAGGCATTGATCGTTATGAAATTCAAACTTTAAAAGAAACTTTATTTGGACAACTTGTACCAGTAGGTAATTTTGAAAAAGGTGAAAGCCCTTATCCTTTAAAGGAAAGTGATTTGAATAAAACTATTGAGGTTAAAGCAGTAGATAAAGCAGGGAACGAAAGGATAGCGACTTTATATCCTCAAATACAAATCAAATGGTATAAAAATTATTGGCTTTGGGGTATTATAGTAATGGGGATAATCATTATCTATGTAGTATGGAGAATTTTGAGAAGAAAACATTAATTGTGAATCGCGAAATAGACGCGAAATGCTACGCGAAACAGACGCAAAAATTTCGCGTCGGTTTAGCGTTTTTCCTTGGCGTTGGTTTAGCGCTGTTGCCGCTTGTGGCAAGCGCGGCTTCGCTGTATTTTTCGCCTTCTTCTGGTTCTTATAGTGTTGGAAAAACTCTTACTGCTTCTATTTATGTTTCCAGTTCTGAACAGGCAATGAATGCGGCTTCAGGAATTATTTCTTTTGACCAGAATAAATTAGAAGTTATTTCCATTTCAAAAGATGGTTCAATTTTTAGTCTCTGGGTTCAAGAGCCATCTTTTTCCAATATTACCGGCACAATAAATTTTGAGGGCATTGTGTTAAACCCTGGATTTATTGGAAGTGGCGGAAAAGTTATCAACATTACTTTCAAAACAAAAACAGCTGGAACAGCGGCTATTATTTTTTCTTCAGGGTCAATTTTAGCCGGTGAGCAAGCCACAAATATTTTGACAGGTTTGGGAAGCGCTAATTTTACTATAAGCACACCCGTTACATCTCCAACAACCACTAAAGAAGAATCCATTGTTTCTGGAGTCACACCTGCGGCTCCTGTCATTTCTTCTGAGACGCATCCTGATTCTGATAAATGGTATAGTTCTACAACAGCTAAATTTTCTTGGAAATTAACCGATGATATTACCGATGTTCGCCTTCGCATAAGTAAAGACCCCAAAAATTTGCCTACAATAATTTATAGTCCGGCTGTTTCTTCTAAAACAATAACTAATTTAGGAGAAGGTGTCTGGTATTTTTCCGCGCAGTTTAAAAATAAATATGGCTGGGGTGAGGTTGCTTATTTTCGTTTACAAATTAGTAGCACTCCTTCAGAGCCATTAGAGCCATTGGAACCGCTGGTTATTACTGAGAGGTCAGAAGGATTAATCAAAAGCATAGCTTCAATTATTTTTGGCAAGACATTGGTGTCTCGCGACATTATTATTTTGATTTTTATTAGCCTGATTATTCTGGTTATAGTGGTTTGGTTATATTATTGGAGGACTAAATTATTACGAAAGAAGTTAAGAGAAGAAGCCATTAAAACCGAGGAGAGTGTTTATGAAGGCTTTGATAGTTTGATAAGAGAAGTTAGTAAGCAGGTAGCTAAGATTGACGGTAATGATGTTTTGTCAGAGAGGGAAGGAAAAATTAATGAAAATCTGAAAAAAGCCATCAGGGAATCGGAAGAATTAATTGCTGAGAAGATTAAAAATATAAAAAAACAAAAATAGATAAACCATAATATATCGACGTCAGACGTCGATATATTAATTATTTGCAGTAAATAGTAATTTCTGATAGAATTGTAAGGAATTAAGAAATGAACTATAAAAAGCTATTAATTATTATTGGTATTTCTATAGTCACCATTTTACTGGTGGCTTTTGTTTATCCTGACGGATTGAAGGCAAGGGGATTTCAATTTCCTCATTTTTTCAATAAAAGTTTTAGTCTTGGTTTGGATGTTTCTGGCGGGACGCTTTTGGTTTACAAAGCTGATTTGAGCAATATTGAAGTTTCTGATTATTCTTCTGCAATGACCGGTTTAAGAGACGTGATAGAAAGGCGAATAAACTATTCTGGAATCAGAGAACCGCGAGTGACAATAGACAGAAGCGGAGAAGAGCGGCGTTTAATAGTAGAATTGGCAGGAATTAAAGATATTAAAGAAGCTATCAAAATGATAGGCGAGACTCCTTATCTGGAATTTAAAGAAGCTCGCACTGAAGAAGAGTCAAAAAAGATATTAGAATTACAAGACGAAAGTATAGATCCATATTTCAAGCAAACATCTTTAACGGGAAAATATTTAGAAAGAGCAGAATTAGGATTTAAACAGAATACCTCTTTGCCAATAATTAATCTTCAGTTTAACCCTGAAGGGGCAAAAATTTTTGCCGTTTTGACAAAACAAAACATAGGAAAACCATTAGCTATTTATTTAGATGGTTATCCTATCAGCGTTCCTGTGGTGCAAGAAGAAATTCCTTCAGGTAGAGCCCAGATTTCCGGAAAATTTACTTTATCAGAAGCAAAAGAATTAGTAATAAGGTTAAATCAGGGCGCTTTGCCGGTTCCTGTTAGTTTAGTTTCCCAACAATCCATCGGAGCTATTTTGGGAGAAGAATCAATTCAGAAAATTACCCAAGCTGGTTTTTGGGGCTTTGTTCTGGTAATTATGTTTATGATTTTAATTTATCGCTTCCCGGGATTTTTAGCTTCTCTTTCTTTGATAATTTACGTTATTTTAGTTTTGAGTATTTTTAAAGCTTTACCAGTAACCCTCACCTTAGCCGGTATTACTGGTTTTATTTTATCCATTGGAATGACCGTGGATGCTAATATTTTAATTTTTGAACATACTAAAGAAGAAAAAAAATTAGGCAGATCTATGGGGCCAGCCTTAGAAGATGGTTTTATTAAATCTTGGCCGGCTATCCGCGATTCTAATATTGCCACAATTATTTCCGCGATAATCCTTTACTATTTTACCTCAAGCATGATTAGAGGATTTGCTTTGACTTTGGCAATTGGCGTTGGTGTTGGTTTATTGACAGCAATTTTTATTACTAAATTATTTTTAGAAGCAATCTACCTTAATAATTCAAAATTCAAAAATCAATCCTTCGACTCAACTCAGGATTGATGGTGAGCAAAGCCCCGTTTAACGGGGCAAAGCCGAACCATCAAAATGCAAAATGACAATGCAAAGTTTAAAAATGAATCAAAGAAGAGTTAAAAATAATTTTGACATTTTAGATTATCATTTTAATCTTTGATATTTACATTTTGAATTAATATTATGGATTTTATTAAAACAAGAAAAATATTTTATCTTCTTTCTGGCTCAATGGTTATTATCTCTATTTTAGCGATAATTATTTTTGGTTTCAGATGGGGAATTGATTTTACTGGAGGTTCTCTTTGGGAAATAACGGCTTTTAACATTACAAATCAACAAGAGGTAGAAAAAATCACAAACTATTTAGGAAATGAAGGTTTGGGGCAGATTAACGTTCAGACCACAGGGGGGAATAGTTTAATTCTCCGTTTTTCCAATATTTCCGAAGAACGACATATCCAGTTATTTGGAGAATTAAAAAAAATTATTCCTTCGTTTGAAGAAAAAAGATTTGACTCCATTGGTCCTTCAATTGGCAGGGAATTAAAATCTAAATCTGTTTGGGCGGTTATTTTAGTGTTTTCAGGAATTTTGGCGTATCTTTGGTATGCTTTTCGCCATTCCTCTTTTCGGATTCCGCCTTATCGCTATGGGATTTTAGCGGTTTTAGCGTTGATGCATGACGCGATGTTTATTATTGGGTTGTTTTCTTTATTAGGAAAATTAAAAGGATGGGAAGTAAATTCGGATTTTTTGGTGGCTTTATTGGTGGTAGTCGGCTATTCGGTCCATGATACGATAGTGGTTTTTGACAGAGTAAGGCAAAATTTACGTTTAGAAATAAAACAGAGTTTAAGCAAAATTATAAATTTAAGCATCAATCAAACGCTTTTACGTTCTTTAAACACGTCTCTCACCACAGCTTTTCCTTTAATAACCTTGTATTTTCTTGGTCCTATTTCTATAAAAATATTAGTTACTGCAATGATCGGCGGTTTAATAGTAGGCACTTATTCTTCTATTTGCCTTGCCGCGCCTTTATTATATGATTGGTCATTGAAGCGAGAGCAATCTTAGGCTTATTTGATATTGACTTTTTGTTTATTTCTTGCTTTAATTTAATTAATATTAATATGAGTACAAATAATTTTAATTTAAGCAAAGAGAGCCCATATCAATTAGCTCTTAAAATCATTGCAGTTTTACCTTCCCGGACGCAAGATATTGTCAAGAAGAGGTTTGGATTAGATAATAATCAACCAAGAACATTAGAAGCGGTTGGTCAGGATTATAAAGTTACAAGAGAAAGAATCAGGCAAATTATAGAAATGGCTTTAAAAACCATTAAAAAACAGCTTCTTGAAGAGATGGCTGATGTTTTTATGAAACAAGCTGAACAGGCTTTAAAAGAAAGCGGAGGAGTAGGGGAAAATGAAGAATTTCTCAAAAAAATAGATAAGCGATTTAATAATGATGAAAACTTATCAGTTATTAAGTTTTTATTGTTGTTAAATTCAAATTTTGTATTTGAAGAAGAAGATGATCAATATCATAGTTTTTGGCATTTCTCAAATATTTCCAAAGATAAAATTTATAAAAATATTAAAGCCATAGAAAAATATCTTGAAAAGAAACGGTCTCCTTGTTTACTGAATGAAATATTATCCTGGGCCAAGAAGAATCTTTCTTCCAAAATTGATAAAGAAGAATTAAAAACCTATTTGCAAATATCCCTAAGGATTGGGATGAATCCTTTTGGTGAATATGGTTTATTTGATTGGGTAGAGATAAATCCATCTGGCGCTCGAGATAGAGCGTATTTGGTAATAAAGCATTCTAAAAAGCCATTGCATTTTTCTGACATTACCAAGCTCCTTAATGAATGTAATGAAGTATCTATTCCTGCCTGCGTGACTTCTCATTCTTGGCAGAAAAAAGTATGCATTCAGACAGTGCACAATGAACTAATTAGAGATTCACGGTTTGTTCTTATTGGCCGGGGAATTTATGCTTTAAGAGAATGGGGTTATAAGCCTGGAAAAATAGTAAATGTTATTAAAGATATTTTGAAAGAGGCGGGAAAGCCATTGAAGCAGGAAACAATCATTAATGAAGTAAAAAAACGAAGAATAGCAAAAGAGAATACAATAATTTTAAACCTTCACAATAAGGAGCATTTTACAAAATTACCGAATAAACATTATACCTTAGCCAAGTCTTATTTTAAGCGAAGCCCCGTTAAACGGGGGCGAAGCGAGAAACAAGGAGGTTCTTATAAAATATTAGAGGTTTAATGCCCTTTTTAAATTTTATTTATTATTTTAGAGTTGTTTTATCTTTTTTAGGAGAGATTATCCGCGAATTTTGGTGGCTGTTGTTTTTTATCGGTTTATGGAAGGTTTTTATTAGTTTGAACAGAAGGTATAAAGAAAAGAAGAAAAAAGAAAAGGAAGAAATAAAGGATTGGGTTATTTTAGAGGCAAAAATTAATCGGGAAATTTTACAAACTCCTAAAGCAATAGAGCAAGCATTTAATGGTCTTCACGCTATAGAAAAAGGTTATATTAGTTTAGAATTAGTTGGAATGAATCGGGAAATACATTTTATTATTCGGGCGCCTAAAGAATATAAACATTTAGTAGAATCGCAATTTTACGCGCAATACCCGGAAATAGAAATTAAAGAACAAGACGATTATTTTTTAAGCCTCCCGGCCCATTTGCCCAATAAAGACTTTGACTTATGGGGAACGGAGGCTATTTTAGAAAAAGAAAATTATTATCCAATAAAAACTTATTCTTATTTTGAAGAATTAAAAGAGGAAAAAAGGATTGATCCTATATCCAGTTTTGCGGAAAGTATTGCTAATCTTCAAAAATCAGAATGGTTTATTTTAGAAATTCTTATCAAGCCTCTTTCCGAAAAAGAAGAAAAAGAATTTATAAGTGAAGGGGAAAATAAAATTAATGGGATGCTGGGGAAAAAAGAAAAGAAAATTACCTGGCAGGATTGGATAGGCGCTTTTTTCAGGAATCTTTTGTTGGGGGTATTTGAAGCCCCGGTTTGGCCCACAAAAGAAGAAAAAGAAGCTGGTTCTGCTCCTTTACTCTCTTCAGGGAAAAAAGATATAATTAAATCAATTGAGGGAAAAATAACCCAATTATCATTTAACATAGGGATGAGAATGGTTTACATTGCTCCAAGGGCAGTTTTTAACGAAGTCAATATGTCAGGGTTTACAGCTTTTCTAAACCAATTTAATTTAAAAAACCTTAATGGTTTTAAGATTAATAAGGATGCTTCCACCGTTCTTAAAACAAGATTTTTTCAGAGTAGAAGATTGTTTTTTAAAAAAATGGATTTTTATAAATCTGTTTTAAAGCGGAAAGAGGCACAAAATAATATGATTTTGAGCACAGAAGAATTGGCTACAATTTATCATTTTCCAGCATTAAAAGTTAAAACTCCTCCCTTGACCAGGGTTTTGAGTAAAAAAGGAGTACCGCCAGCAAGCCTACCAACAGGGTAAGAAAAATAAAAAATCAAAGATAAAATATAAAAAATGTTTTTTAATTTTAATCTGTATTTTTAATCTTTGATATTTTATTTTTAATTTAATTTTATGGAGGATATAAATTACATTGGTATAACAAATTTTAGAGATGAGTTTCAGCGATTTGGGATTAAAACCAATGACAGGCGTCAACATATTTATTTTATTGGAAAGAGCGGAGTGGGAAAAACAACGATGCTGGAAAATATGATTATTCGGGATATTAATAATGGTAAAGGCATAGGCGTTATTGACCCTCATGGAGAGCTAATAAACAGGATTCTTTATTTTATTCCTGAAAACAGAATAAAAGATGTTATTTATTTTAATCCTGGAGACATTGAATGGCCCATTGCTTTTAATGTTATTGAAGAGGTTTCATTCGAATATCGCCATTTAGTCGTAGCGGGATTAATGGGCGTTTTTAAAAAAATCTGGCCTGACGTATGGTCTGCCAGAATGGAATATATTTTGAATAACGCATTATTAGCTTTATTGGAATATCCTGGAGCGACACTTTTAGCGGTGAATCGCTTGCTTTCTGACGAAGATTTTCGTAAAGCAGTAATAAAAAAAGTAACAGATCCCATAGTAATATCTTTTTGGGAAAGAGAATTTGCTCGTTATCATGCTCGTTTTGCCACAGAAGCGATTGCTCCAATCCAGAATAAAGTCGGACAATTTATTTCCAATTCTTTAATTAGAAACATTATTGGTCAAAAAAAATCAAAGATTGATATTAGAGAAATAATAGATGGAAATAAAATTCTTTTGGCTAATTTATCCAAAGGGATGATTGGAGAGGATAACTCCAGTCTTTTGGGCGCCCTTTTGATTACTAAAATACAGTTAGCGGCAATGAGCCGGATAGATATTCCTGAAGAAGAAAGAAAAGATTTTTATTTATACGTAGATGAATTTCAAAATTTTTCTACCGAGTCATTTGCCAGTATTTTTGCCGAGGCCAGAAAATATCGTTTGAATTTAGCTTTAGCCCATCAATATATAGCCCAACTTAATGAACAGGTAAGGGACTCTATTTTTGGCAACATAGGAACTTTGATTTCGTTTAGATTAGGAGCTGAAGACGCAGAATTACTTGAAAAATATTTTGCTCCGGAGTTCACAGAAGAAGACTTAATTAATCTTCCTAATTATAATTTTTATATAAAATTAATGATTGATGGCGTTTTGTCAAAAGGTTTTTCAGCAATGAACATCCCTCCTTCCAGTTTGCCAAAGCAATCTTATATCCAGGAAATAATCCAATATTCACGCGATCAGTATTCTGTTTCGCGGCAGGAAATTGAGAAAGAAATAGCTCATTGGGAATTATTGGATTTTTCTTCAGGTCAAAAAAGAGGGGAGGTTGGAAGTACAAAAGTTGGAATTAAAGAAGGGTGGGAAGCAGTATGTTCTCAGTGCGGAAAAAGAATAATTGTGCCTTTTCGACCTGATCCTGCGAGACCTGTCTATTGCGATGAATGTTTTAGAGAGGTAAGGAGAGAAAGAGAGAAGAGTTTATCGCAAACAGAGTCGCTGAAACCTCCCAAATCCAAAATTCAGCCTAAAAAAGAAGAAATAAAACAAATAATTAAAAATATTTTCCGCCAGGATACTTAATTAAACAATGAAAAAAACAATAGCTATTATTTGCGGGGGAAAAAGCGGGGAACATGAAGTGTCTTTGCGTTCAGCTTTTTACGTTTATAATAATATAGATAAAAAAAAGTATCGGAGAGTGATAATAGCCATAGACAAAAAAGGAAAATGGTATTTTTCCCGTAGTTTTGAGGACCTAGTTGATACCAGAGGCCAATTATGGAAACTTAAATCTTCTTTGGAAGAAATAGCGCTTTTAAAATCTAAAAACTGCAGCCAGGTCTTCAGCTTGCAAAAAAAGAGAAACTTACTCGGAATAGATATATTTTTTCCTTTAATTCACGGTACTTATGGAGAAGACGGTTGTCTTCAAGGGTTTTTAGAACTTTTAGACATTCCTTATGTAGGGGCAGATGTTATGGGGTCAGCAATAGGAATGAATAAAGAAATAACTAAAAGATTATTAATGGCCGAAAAAATACCCGTAGCAGAGTTTATTGTTATAGAAAAAAAAGACAAATTAGCAGAGAAAAAAAATAAAATCAATCAGGCGATAAAGAAATTTCATTTTCCTCTTTTTATAAAACCGGTTTGTTTAGGTTCTTCAGTAGGGATATCCAAAATTTCTAACAGGAAAAAGGTTGATAAAGCTATTCAAGAAGCCTTTCAATATGACACAAAAATTATGATTGAAAAATTTATTAAGGGAAGAGAAGTAGAATGCTCGGTATTAGGTAATTTTAATCCTAAAGCTTCTTTGCCTGGCGAAATCAGGTCTCGTTCCTTTTATTCCTATAAAGCAAAATATTTGGATCCTGAGGAGAAAGAAGCAAAATTATTAGCTCCGGCTCCTTTGCCCAAAGAATTGATTAAAAAAATACAAAAACTGAGCGTTAGAGTATTTCAAACATTAAAATTGCAGGGTATGGCACGGATAGACTTTTTCTTAAAACCTTCAGGAAAATTAGTAGTAGGCGAAGCAAATACTATTCCAGGATTCACTCAAATCAGTATGTATCCAAAGCTTTGGCAAATTAGCGGCATTAATTATTCCAAATTATTAGATAAATTGATTTTTTTGGCTTTAGAAATTTATCAGGAGAAAAATAAACTTAAGCGTAGTTATTAAATTGTAAAATATATGCGGATTTCTTTCAAAAGATTACTTCGTAGTTTTTTTCACGCCTTTCAAGGAATAAGATATGTGCTTTCGCAGCAGAATTTTTTTTTGATGCTTTTTATATCAATTGTAATATTAAGCCTTGGATTTTGGCTGCAAATTTCTTATTTTGAATGGTTAATTATAATTTTTCTTATTGGTTTTATTCTTTGTTTAGAAATATTGAATAGTGTTCTTGAAAAAACATTGGATTTTTTAGAACCAAATATTTCTGATAAAATTAAGGAAATTAAGGATTTAATCGCCGGGGCAGTTTTTTTAGCCTGTCTAACAGCCGTGATTTTGGGATTTATAATTTTTCTTCCTAAGATGCTTGTAACAATTTTTAATTTTTAATTATCATGTTGCATTTTGATGGTTCGACTCTGCCCCGTTAAACGGGGCTTTGCTCACCATGGCTTCGACTGAGCTCAGCCGAATGTCCAATCCTGAGCGAAGTCGAAGGATTGATTTTTGATTTTTAAATTTTTTTAATATGCTTTCTCATTTAGAAGAAATAAAAAATAAACTGGAAATTAGAGAAGTAATTGAGCAGTATGTAAAATTGCAAAAAGCAGGAGCTAATTATAGAGCGCTTTGTCCTTTTCATAAAGAAAAAACCCCTTCGTTTTTTGTTTCTCCGTCCCGTCAAATCTGGCATTGCTTTGGATGTTCTTTGGGAGGGGATATTTTTAGCTTTATAATGAAAATAGAAAATGTTGAATTTAAAGAGGCGTTAAAGATGTTAGCCCAAAAAGCAGGAGTTAAATTGACTTATGAGAGCCCTCAGATCATTTCTCAGAAGCAAAAGCTAATTGATATTAACAAAGAAGCGGTTGGATTCTTTGAACAAAATTTTTGGAAAAACAAAGAGGTTATTAATTATCTTTCTGAAAGAGGGCTTGAACCGGAAACAATAAAAGAATTTCATCTTGGCTGGGCTTCTGATGAATGGAGGGGCCTTAGCGACTTCTTGATAAAGAAAGGGTTTAAACCTGAAGATATTGCTGCTAGCGGTTTAGCTATTAATCGTCAGGAAGTAACAGAAATTAATACTAAGATACAAGATACTGACATTTACGACCGTTTTCGTTCACGAATTATGTTTCCTATGGAAGATTCTTCTCAGGATATAGTTGGTTTTACTGGCAGAATTTTTCAAGGAAAAACTCCCTTAAAAACTATAAAAGATATTGAGGCGGTAGGAAAATATGTGAATAGTCCGCAAACCCTAACTTTTGATAAAAGTAAAATTCTTTACGGGTTATCCAAGAGCAAAGATTATCTTCGTTCCAAAGGAGAGACTCTGTTAGTGGAAGGTCAAATGGACTTTTTGGCTGTTTGGCAAGCCGGGATAAAAAATGTAATAGCCACTTCTGGAATAGCTCTGACTCCTTATCAGCTAAAAATTTTAAAAAGATATAATAATACTTTGATTTTAGGTTTTGATATGGACGAGGCAGGCGAGAAAGCGGCAGAGAGAAGCATAGAACTGGCTTTATCTAAAGAATTTAACATAAAAATTCTTCGTTTGCCTCAGGGAAAGGATTTAGCCGATTATCTCATTGATAAAGAAAACAAAGAAAACATTAAGAATTTAATAAATAAGGCTGAGGCAATAATGGATTTTTATTTTGAGAGAATTAAAAGTATAGGGGATAAAACCAATATTGAAGGTAAAAAGTTAATTGCTTCTTATTTTCTTCCTAAAATCAAAAAACTAAACAATGCCTTGGATAGGTCATTCTGGATAAACAAACTTTCTCGCTTTCTTAATATTTCCGAACAAGTTCTGGAAGATGAATTAAACAAATTGTTTAAAGACAGGGCTGAACAAAAAATTATAGATGAAGATGAGTTTTTATATCAATTTCCTGTTTCCCAATTAAAACCACGAATAGACGGAATAGCAGAACGAATCATTTCTTTTTTGATAAAAGAGCCTTCATTAAAAAAAGAGGCTTCTGACTATGAAGAATATTTTCCGCAGGATTTTCAGGGAATTTTTCAGGTTATCAAAACTGTTTCTTCGGAGAAAGATTTATCCGGAGAAAATTTAAAAAAAGCGAACTTACCAGAAAATTTAATTAATCAAATCAACGAATTGGCGTTAAGAGCTGATTACGAAACAGAATTATTGGAGAAGTTTGAGGTTTCTGTAAAAGAAGAGTTTAAAAAAGAATTAAAAGAGTTGAAAAAAGAATCTGTCAAGAAAAAATTAGGAGAGATAGAAAAGCAAATCCAGATTTCGGAAAAAAATAAAGAAAAACGACAGTTGACAGAATTAATAAAGAAATTTAATAAATTATCAAAAGAATTATTGTAATAAATAACTTACAACTTACAACTTATAACTTATAACTTACAACTCAATGACCAAAACAAAAAAGATAAAAAAAGTAAAAAAACTAAAAATCAGAAAAAAGTATCTGCCCAAGGCAGGCGCAAAAAAAATACGGGAAAAGATTAAAATATTAATTCAAAGGGGCAAGTCAAGGGGCTTCATTACTCAGGACGAGATATTAAAATATTTTCCGCGCATAGAAGAAGATATTAAGCTTTTAGAAGAACTTTACGATTCTTTAGCCGAAGTTAATATTGAAGTGGTGGAGAGCGGAGATTTATTAATACCTGAAAAAGAGGTCTCAGGCAGAGAATTGAAAGAAGCTTTAGCCATACCTCGTTCCAATATATTATCCGGGGCAGTTCAGTCATATTTAAGAGAAATAGGAAAAGTGTCTCTTTTAACTATTGAAGAGGAAAGAGAATTAGCTAAAAAAGTAGACGCAGGAGATGAGCAAGCAAGACAGAAGATGATTGAAGCCAATCTTCGTTTAGTAGTTTCTATTGCCAAGCGTTATATTGGCCGAAGCAGAAATTTAAGCTTATTAGATTTAATTCAGGAAGGCAATATCGGACTTTCCAAAGCAGTTGATAAATTTGATTATAAGAAAGGTTTCAAGTTTTCTACTTATGCTACCTGGTGGATCAGGCAGGGAATTACGCGCGCTTTAGCCGACCAGGGAAGAACTATCCGGATACCTGTTCATATGGTAGAAAATATAAGCAAATATTTAAAAGCCAGGAGGTTGTTATCTCAAATGTTAGGAAGGGATCCTCTACCAGAAGAAATAGCTTCAGAAATGGGAATAGAGATTGAAGAAGTTCTTTATCTGATGCAAATTTCTCAGAGCACTTCTTCTTTGAATCAACCAGTCGGAGATGAAGATGGCGGTAGTGAGTTAGGGGATTTTATTTCAGACACTAAAACAATCTCTCCTGATAATCATGCGGCGAGAGAACTGTTGAAAAATGAATTAAAAAAAATTATGAGCGAATTAGCCGAGAGAGAAAGAGAAATTATTAAAATGAGATTTGGTTTAGAAGATGAAATTACCCATACTCTGGAAGAAACAGGAAAAGCATTTGGAGTAACCAGAGAAAGAATTAGACAAATAGAGGCAAAGACCTTGGAAAAGCTTAAAGAACATTCCAGCTCTAAAAAATTAAAAGAGTTTTTAAAATGACAATCTCATAAGGCTCAGGCAGTTATTTCAAAAAACACGCTAATCGCTATTGTTTTTTTCAACAAGCTGCCTTCGCCTTTAAACTTTTAAACCTTTAAGTACTTAAGCTTCTAACTTTTTAAGTTGATTAAAAATCATATGAACTTGCTGGAAAGAATTAAAAAAAATTCTTTATTGCGAAAAACAATCGCTCTTTTGGCTGGTTTAAGATTTGGTTTTCCAGGGCGTCATCTTACTATTATTGGCATTACAGGAACTACTGGCAAGACAACAACGGCTTTTATGGTTAAAAATATATTGGAAGCTAATGGAATAAAAACAGGATTGATAAGCACTGCCGGTTTTTATATTGGAGAAGAAATAATATATCCAGAATCTTATGCATTGGGTACTACGCCCGATCTATTTTTTCTTTATTACTTAATGAAAAAGATTGTAAAAAAAAGCTTGAAAGCGCCAGGTACTACGCCTGATCCATTTTTTCTTCATTTTTTATTGAGAAAGATGGTAAAAAAGGGCTTAAAAACCGTAGTTATTGAAGTTGCTTCATTCGGTTTAATGTTTGAACGGGTTTACGGATTAAATTTCTCAGCAGCGGTTTTAACCAATCTTTCTTACAATCACCATATTACTATGCATGGTAATATGAATAATTATGTTTTAGCGAAATTAAAGCTTTTTCGTGGTCTAAAGCCAGAATCTATTGCCGTTTTACCGAAAGAAAGCGAGTATTTTGATTTGTTTGCTAAAAACACAAAAGCCCAAGTTCTCAGTTTTGGTCTTGATAAAACCTGCGATTTATGGATGGAAATAAAAGAAATTACTAAAACAGGAAATCAAGTGAATATTCATTGCAATGATAATTCTTTCTCTATTAATCTGCCTTTACCAGGGCTTTTTAATATTTTTAACGCCTTAGCAGCTGCCGGAGCCGTTCAGAAGTTTTCTTTTTCTTTGGAGAATCTTAAAAAAGGCTTGGAGAGGTTGAAAAATATCCCTGGGCGGTTAGAATATATAAATGGCAAACAATCGTTTTCTGTTATCGTGGATAAAGCAAATACACCAGCGGCTTTTTGTGGTATTATAGATTTTATTAAGATTTTAAATCCCAGAAAAAAAATTGCCGTTTATGGAAATTTTGGAGAGAGCCCATTAAAAGAAAGAGAGAAATTAGCAGAAATAGCAACCAGTTTTTTTGACCTTACTATTATCACCGAAGACGATCCTCAGGAAGAATCTCCCCAAAAAAGCATTGATGATTTTTTAAATTTTGTGATTAGAAAAAACATTTCCTCAAGTAAATATTTATCTTTTTTAAACAGGAGACAGGCGATTCAAGAAGCAATAAAACAGGCGGGGGATAAAGATTTAATAGTGATCTTAGGTCGCGGCAATGAACAGACAATGGATTATGGCGTTAGAATGAAGCCTTTTGACGATAGGCAGGTGGTAAGGGAGGTGTTGAAAGAACAAGGTTATTAGTAAACGAAGGTTCGGAGAATCGTTTTAAAAATACAATTTAGTAAGGCAATGAAAGTTTTCAGGCACCGGCGGTCAGCTCACTCCAGCGGTTCGCTGCCGCCTGAGTTCTCAGCAGGCGAATTCCGCTAAAGCGGAAACCAAGCTTCGCCTGCCTCCGAAGTCTGCCTTCAAACTTCATTGCCTTACTATTACATAATAATCTCTCCTCACCTTAGTTGAAATTTTATTCGTATCATTCGTATCAATTCGTATATTAGCATCGGTTATAAAAATTAAAAATTTTTGTAAGTTATGGACTCAAAAGATTTAAGAAAAAGATTTTTGAAGTTTTTTGAAGAAAGAGGGCATAAAATAATTCCTTCTTCTTCTTTAATTCCGGAAAATGATCCCTCGGTGCTCTTTACTACCGCAGGAATGCAGCAATTTAAATTATATTATATCGGGGCTCTTAATCCTTTTACTGATAATCATTTTAATTTAGGTGAGCCATTAAAAAGCTATAGTACAGCTTCTTGCCAGAAATGTTTGCGTACCACTGATATAGATTCTGTAGGAGACGAGTCTCATCTTACTTTTTTTGAAATGTTGGGAAATTTTTCTTTTGGTGGATACTTTAAGGAACAAGCTCTAAAAGATGGCTGGGAGTTTATTAATAAAGAATTAAATATTCCTTTGAACAGAGTTCAAATGAGTGTTTTTGGCGGTGATAAAGAAGTTCCTTTTGACAAAGAATCTTACGAGATTTTATTAAAGTTGGGAATTCCAAAAGGGAAGCTCATTAAAGGGACAAGAAAAGATAATTTTTGGGGTCCAACAGGAGAAGAAGGGCCTTGTGGGCCAACAGCTGAAATTTATGTTGATGATATTGAAATTTGGAATTTGGTTTTTAATGAGTATTATATGCATTCTGATAAATCTTTGGAACGATTAAAAATAAAAGGGGTTGATACGGGTATGGGTTTAGAAAGATTAGTTTTAATAATGCAATACCCAGAGGATAAGAACAGAACGGTATTTAATACAGATTTGTTTGAAGATTTTATGGAATATCTAAAAAAATATGGAGGAGAAGATAAAAAAAAAGGAGAAGAAAGAAGCAGAAGAATTATAGCCGATCATTTAAGAGCGTCTGTCTTTCTTGCCGCTGCCGGCGTCCAGCCTTCAAATTTAGAAAGAGGTTATATTTTACGTAGGTTAATCAGGAGATTTATTTGCCATAGCCAAATTATAGACTTAAAACCAGGCTGGTTAAATGGCGCCATTGCTGTCATTGTTAATAAATATAAAAATTTTTATGCAGAACTTAATAATCAAGAGGAAATTAAAAAAATTATCAATGCTGAGATAGAGAAATTTCAGGGAAGCCTTCAGAGAGGCTTAAAAGAATGGCAAAAATTGTTATTAGATGTTTCTTCAAGAAAAAAAGATGTTATCTCCGGAGAAAGGATTTTTCGTTTATATGAAAGTTATGGTTTTCCTTTTGAGTTAATGAAAGAAATAGCTGAGGAAAAGGGAATAAAAATAGATGATAAAGCATTTCAAAAAGAGTTTCAGCATCATCAGGAAGTTTCCAGAGCCGGACAGATAAAAAAATTCGGAGGGCATGGCATTAATAAAATCAAAGATCAAAAAGGACCCTACGGGGAGTCGCAAGCGACTGCAAAAATCAAAATTATAAGATTGCATACCGCTACTCATCTTCTTTTGCAGGCTTTAAGGAATATAATTGATTCTAATATTACCCAAAAAGGGTCAGATATTAACGCTGAAAGGCTGCGTTTAGATTTTGATTTTGACAGGAAATTGACTTCTGAAGAATTGAAAAAGGTTGAAGATTTAGTAAATCAGAAAATTCAAGAAAACCTTATCGTTACGCATTATGACACTTCTTATGAAGAAGCGAAAAAACAGGGGGCATTAGGGTCGTTTAAAGACAGATATCCAGAGAAAGTGACTGTTTATGAGATTAAAGAAGAAAATACTGAACAAGTTTGGTCAAAGGAAATTTGCGCTGGTCCCCACATAGAAAAAACAAAAGAAATTGGAAAATTTAAGATTCTTAAACAAGAAGCTGTAGCCAATAAAGTACGGCGAATAAGGGCTACTATAGAATAATATTTTTTCTTGTGATATACTTAAATATAATGTAAAAAAATAATATCATAATGGAAAATTCTCAAAAAAAGAGAAAAAAAGTTAAAGATATTTTTCCTCCGCATCAACTAAGTCGTGATGAAAAAGCCGGAGAAGAAAAAGAAGAATCGATTAAGATTAAGCATTTAAAAGAGATTCCAGAGAGAAAAATTGAGGAAACTGAAAGCGAAGAAAGCATTACGGTCATTACTTCTCCTCTTAAAGAAAAAACGCTCAGGAAAGAGAAAACGGGAAAAAGGTCTAAAATTCTTGTCGGAGTTGGATTATTATTTCTTTTGGTTATTTTTTATTACTTAGGTTTTATTATTTTAGCCCGGGCAGAGGTTAATATTACTACTAAAAAAATAGAGATACCTTTTTCAGGGATTGTTTTAATAGACAAGAATGTTTCTTCCATTGATTTCAGTAAAGCAATAATTCCTGGAAATTTATTCATATTTAAAGCAAACGAAAGCCAAGAATTTTCCAGCACTGGCCATGGGAAAGACGAGAGAAAAGCCAAGGGAATAATTACCATTTACAACAATTATTCTACTTCCCCCCAGATTTTAGTTGCCACAACGCGTTTTGAAACTCCTGACAACAAGATATTTCGTTTAGATTCACGCATTGTTATTCCCGGGGCGACAACTAAAAATGGAGAACTTATTCCATCTACCATTGACGTGAAAGTCACCGCTGATAAACCAGGACCGGATTATAATATAGAAGCATGCAATTTACCTGATTGTAAATTTACCATACCTGGATTTGCCGGAACATCAAAGTTTAAAGATTTTTATGGGGTTTCCACTGCCCCAATGGCAGGAGGCAGCCTCGGTTCTGCCCTTTTGGTAACATCTGAAGATTTAAAAAATGCTGAAGAAGTAATTATGAAGAAAATTATGAATTCTATTGATCAAGATTTACAAAATAAAATACCTCCGGAGTTAAAAGTTTTTCAAGAAGCAAAAAGCGGCGTAAATATTACAAAATTAAGCAGTGATGCTGATTTGGGAGATTATCGTGAAAAATTTACAGTTGCTGCCGAAGCTGAAATTAAAGTCATTGCTTTTAATGAAAATTATCTGATTGAATATATCCAACAGGCAATAGAAAAGGATAAGGATGAGAATTATGATTATTGCCAAAATCCAGAATTAGAGTATTTAGAATTAAAAACTGATTTTGATAAAGGCACTCTCAAGATTTCATTTAAAACCAATCAAGTAACGTGCCATAAATTATCTTTGGATGAAATAAAGCGAATTATTGTTAATAAAGACAGAAAAGCGTTAGATCAAATTTTTCAAAGCAATCCTGGTATAGAGGAAGTAAAAATTAAGCTTTGGCCCTGGTGGATAAAAAAAGTTCCTAATTCTTTGCAAAAAATTAAGATTTTTATTGACCCCCACACCAAATGAGCACATCCTTTGTATTTTACCCACCACACCAAATAGGTTTTAGCTCAAATCTTAATATTTCTAAAGTTTATATGGTGTGGGGGTTGACTAAAATAATGTTTTTTGATAAACTAATAACGCTTTATGCTTAAGAAAAAAGAAGGGGATCGTAAAGAAGGAGTGATAACAGAGTCTTTGCGCAATGCTATGTTCCGGGTGCGTTTAGATGGAGAAGATAAAAAAGTTCTGGCCCATTTAGCTGGTAAGCTTCGTCTTCACCATATTAAGATCCTTCCAGGCGATAGAGTCGTAGTAGAGTTGTCAGAATATGATTCAAATCGTGGTCGTATTGTTTATCGATTATAAAGGGCTTTCTACAAATTTTGGAGCCGAATATTTTAAATCAATTTACAATTTTCAATCAATATCACAATTTTCAATTTTCAAATCCCTAAAATAAAGATTTATTGGTGAATTGAATCATTGAAAATTTATTGTAAATTGAAAATTGAGAATTGAAAATTTTAACAACATTGGCATGAAAGTCCAAGCATCAGTAAAGAAAATTTGTAGAAATTGCAAAATAGTGCGGCGAAAAGGCCGTTTATATGTTATTTGTTCGAATCCTAAACACAAACAACGTCAAGGGTAAGGGTAAGGTTCAGGTAGTTGTTTCATAAACACGCTAATCGCTATGGTTTCTTCAACAACTACCTTTCACCTTAATAGTTAAAAGGTTCGGAATGTTGTCTCAAAAACACGCTATCAAATTTCCCAGCCCCTCGCCTTTAAAATTTTTAAATTAATAAATTGATTTATAATGGTTCGTTTTTTAGGTATAAATATACCGGATAATAAAAATATAAACATTGCTCTCACCTACATTTATGGAATAGGGCGTCCTTTATCTGAAAAATTTTTAAAAGAAGCTAATATTGATTTTGGGAAAAAAAGCAGAGATTTAAGTGTTTCCGAACTGAATTCTTTGAAAGAATTAATAGAAAAGTACAAGATAAAAACCGAAGGCGATTTAAGGAGAGAATCAAGGGCAAATATAAAGCGCCTTGTAGATATCAGTTCTTATCGCGGGACGAGACATATAAAAAGATTGCCATCAAGGGGGCAGAGGACAAAAACAAATTCCCGAACAGTAAGAGGATATGCGCGGCGAACAGTTGGGTCTGGGAAGAAAAAAGCTCCGGCACCAAAGTAAAGGGCTTTGTCTGCGAAGGCGAGCTGAAAGCAAAGCCCCGTTAGAAGTAATTTTCTAACGGGGCAAAGCCTGAGCAGTAACAAAACCTTTACCCCCTCCTTTTGCGCGTCTGCGCGAAAAGAAGGGGGTGCTCAATGTGTTAGTAAAATTTACTTCGCATTGAGCTCGTAAATTTTAATCACATTGGCATGGGTAAAAAAAGAGTTATTACTAAAACCGGCGAAGATATTGGCAAAATTGAAGAAAAGCCAACCTCAATCAAGACAAAAGATCTTTTAAAAAAACATTTAGAAAAAGGGAGAATTTATATTTGCGCTTCTTATAATAATACGCTTATTTCTGCTACTGATTTAAAGGGGAATGTTATTGCTTGGTCCTCAGCCGGCTCTTTGGGTTTTAAGGGACCCAAGAAAGCTACTCCATTTGCGGCATCAAAAGTAGTGGCTATTTTAATGGAAAAAGTCAAAAAGGTTGGGTTGAAAACAGCGGAAATTTACGTCAAGGGCATTGGAGGAGGAAGGGAGACAGCAATTCGTTCTTTAGCTAACCAAGGGTTAGATATTATTTTAATAAAAGATGTGACTCCTATTCCTCATAATGGACCTCGCCCTCCAAAGCCAAGGAGAGTATAAGTTCCTTCGCTAACGCTCAGTCAAAATCAAAATTCGAAATCTTTTAATTTTAATCTGTCATTTTTTCTATTAGTACTCTTATTTTTAATATTTTATTTTTTATTTTAGCAAAGCGCTTATGTTAGACGATAAATGTAAAAAATGCAGAAATATAGGAGAAAAATTATTTTTAAAAGGAGAAAAATGTTTTACTCCTAAATGCGCTTTAATAAGGAGAGGGCCTAGAGTTTTAGGAAATAGAAAAAGGAGAAAAACATTAACCCCTTATGGGAAACAACTAATAGAAAAGCAAAAGGTGAAATTGGCGTATGGAATGAGAGAAAAACAATTTCAGAGATATTTTACAATAGCGCTAAGAAAAAAAGCTTCTACTCCCGAGGTGCTAGCCCGATTGGTAGAAAGCCGTTTTGATAATACAGTATTTCGTTTGGGATTTGCGGTTTCCAGAACAATGGCCAGACATTTAGTAAGTCACGGACATTTTTTCTTAAATGGTAGAAGACATAATATTTCTTCTACCATTGTAAAAAAAGGGGATATTATTTCTATCAGGCCGCAGAGTAGTAGCAAGACGCCTTTTAAGGATATTAAGGAAAGATTAAAAAAATATAATCCTCCAAAGCATCTCCAATTAAACGAAAGCAAAGTAGAAGGGAAAATTGTGTCAGAGCCAGATTTAGATGAATTACAATTACCATTTGATTTTACTTCTATTGTGGAATTTTACAGCAGATAAAAGGCTTTGTCCAAGCACTCAACGCCTTGAGTGCTTGGTAACAAAACCTTTACCCCCTCCTTTTGCGCGCCTGCGCGAAAAGAAGGGGGTGTTCAATGTTGTAGTAAAATTTTCGTCGTTCAACATTGAGTTTCACTAAAAAATTTTAACAACATTTACATGTTTCATTTACCTTCTTCTATAAAAATCATTGAGCAGAAAAAAAACTATGGGAAATTTGAGATTGAAGGACTGTATCCTGGTTATGGAGTAACCATTGGCAATGTCTTAAGGCGAGTTCTTCTTTCTTCAATAGAAGGGGCGGCAGTAGTATTTTTTAAGATTAAAGGCATTCATCATGAATTTTCTACCATCAATCATGTTTCCGATACTGTTTTGGATATAATGCTTAATTTAAAACAATTAAGAGTAAAATTGCACAGCAACGATCCTCAGGTTTTGAAATTAAAAACTGAAGGAGAAAAAAAAGTATCTGCTAAGGATTTTCAATCTAATTCTATGGTGGAGATAATGAATCCTGATTTACTTATTGCCACCATTACAGACAAAAAAGGGAAAATAGAAATGGAAGTAACAGTAGAAAAAGGGTTGGGTTATTTGCAGGTAGAAGAGCGTAAGGAGGAAAAAATACCAATAGGGACAATTGCTGTGGATGCTATTTTTTCTCCGGTGCGACGAGTCAATTTTCAAGTGGAAAATATGAGGGTCGGGGAAAAGACCGATTATAATCGTTTAATTATTACGATTGAGACAGACGCTTCTATTTCTCCAAAAGAGGCATTGAGCAAAGCCGCCGCCATTTTAAAAGACCATTTTATTTACATAGAAGAGAAATTTATTTCAGAAATTAAAGAAGATATGAAAACTTTTTTAAAGAGCCAGAAGAAAGAACCGAAAGACATTCTTGTTGAGAATTTGGATTTAGGGTCCCGAACAAAAAAGGCTTTAATCAGCAATGGCATTAAAACTTTAGCCGGTTTATTGAGATATAGAGAAGAAACTTTATCTACCCTTGAAGGATTAGGGAAAAAATCATTGGAAGAAGTCAAAAAAATTCTTAAAGATTTAAAATATACACTGAAATAAAGGGCTTTCTACAAATTTTGGAGCTATGAGGCGAACAAAATTTGTTTAGAAAACCTTTACCCCGTTAGAAGTTTGGCGCTAATCTTTCGTTTAAAGATAGCCAAAGCCGCAAAGGCGGCTTCGCCTTAAGACTTTCTTATATCAATAATTTATTGCTGAACTTCTAACGGGGTGCTCAATGTGATAGTAAAATTTACTTCGCATTGGGCTCGTAAATTTTAATCACATTGGCATGAGGCATTTAAAGAAGGGAAAGAAATTTCATAGAAAAAGAGACCAGCGGAAAGCGCTTTTAAAAGGTTTAGCCGCAAATTTAATATTGAAAGAGAGAATAAAAACCACTTCTGTAAAAGCTAAAGAGGCAAAAAGCAAAGTGGAAAAGTTAATAACTCTCGCCAAAAAACAAAATCTATTTGCTTTAAGAAGAGTTAAAGAAGATTTGCCAGAAAAAGCGGCTAATAAACTATACTATGAAATTGCTCCGTTATATAAAGATAGAAAAGGAGGGTATACCAGAATTATCAAAACTTCCATAAAAAAAGTCAGGGATGCTTCCCCTTTGGTGATATTGGAGCTCGTTAAAGAACAAAAACAATAAACCCCGCACCTTTTTAAGATAAATGCCAAAGGCATATTTTGATGGAATCAATCTTAAAAAGGTGCGGGGTAAACAAAAGACAAATGGAAAAAGAAGATAAAAACATTGTTACGGTGGATGCTCAAGGGCAATCTTTGGGGAGGTTAGCTTCCAGGATTGCTGTCTTGCTTCAGGACAAACATAAACCCGAGTATGCTCCTAATAAAGCTGGCAGCACCTTTGTCGTAATAGAAAATCTTCGTCAGATAAAACCTTTTAAAGAAACAAAATTAAGAACAAAAATTTATTATAAGCACACCGGTTACATTGGGCATTTAAAAGAAACTAAATTAGCTGATATGTGGGAAAAAGATCCAGTAAAAGTTTTTAAAACAGCGGTCAGAGGGATGTTGCCAAAAAATAAACTTAGAGATAAAAGATTAAAAAGACTAACAATACACATTTAGGTAAAATCAAAAGTCAAAAGTCAATCCTTCGACTCAACTCAGGATTGGACATTCGGCTGAGCTCAGTCGAAGCCATGGTGAGCAAAACCGAACCATCAAAAATCAAAATTACAATTCAAAATTCGCGCCGTCGCCAAAGCGGCTATGGTTCAGCCTTCGTAGCCAAGGCTACTTCGGCGAAGAAGGCCGCGTCGGCGACAAAAATATTTAATCTTTAATCTGTGTTTTTAATATTTTATATTTAATTTTTTATTTTTAAATCATGGCTGTAAAAAAAGAGAAAAAAATCAATCCTTCGACTCAACTCAGGATTGATGGTGAGCAAAGCCGAACCATCAAAAAAACCGTATCAGTAAAAAAAGAAACGGAGAAGAAAGAAACAAAGAAGAAGGAGATTAAGAAAAAATATATTGAGGCTGTTGGCAGAAGAAAAGAGGCTGTGGCCCGGGTGAGGTTTATTTTGAGCAAGACGAGAAACAAGGTTCTGCCGAGCAACGAGAGGCAGGTTCTTATCAAAGATAAGCCTGGTTTTATTATTAATGAAAAGACAATGGAAGAATATTTTCCATTGAAAGATCAGCATAAAAAGATATTAGCCCCTTTTCAAGTTACTAATTTAGAAAACAGTTTTTTTGTTTCAGTAAAAGTAAACGGAGGAGGAATGACCGGACAAGCAGAAGCCATAAGATTGGGAATTAGCCGTTGTTTAATAAAAATTGATGAGAAATTAAAGCCTATTTTAAGAAAAGCGGGATTTTTGACACGCGATGCCCGGACAGTGGAAAGAAAAAAATATGGCTTAAAGAAAGCTCGAAAGGCGCCTCAGTGGAGCAAGAGATAAATCATTTGTGTTGACCCCGTTAGAGAAAAATCTATTCTCTAACGGGATTGACTATTATAATCAAATATGCTACCCTAAATATAGAGCATTTTTCGTTTGCATTGTAGTATATCAATTTACTACTTTTGAAAATAAAATAAAAATAAAAAAGATAAAAGGAGATATGAAGAAATGATAAGATTAACAAAAGAAGAGATAATAAGGAAATTTAAAGAAGCAGGAGCAATTCAAAAAGGGCATTTTAAATTAACTTCAGGTGTTCATAGTGATATTTATATTCAATGTGCTCAAGTGATGCAGTATCCAGAATTTATGGATAATTTATGCAGCGAATTAGGAAAAAAATTTAGAGGTGATGACGTTGATGTAATTGTGGGGCCTGCCGTGGGTGCTATTATTATGGGTCATGTAATGGCTCGCATTTTAGGACCTTGGGTTAGGGCAATTTTTACGGAAAGAGAAAATGGAAAAATGACTTTACGACGTAGTTTTAAGATAAAAGCAGGAGAAAAAGTTCTGGTGGTGGAGGATGTCACTACCACAGGGAGTTCGGTAAAAGAAGTTATAGATATAGTAAAAGAAAGACAAGGGAAAGTTGTAGGAGTAGGAGCATTAATTGATCGTAGTGGTGGAAGAGTGAATTTTGGAGTTAAAACTCAAAGTTTATTGATTTTAGACATCAAGACTTATTTACCTGAAGAATGCCCTTTATGCAAAAAAGGAATTCCGGCGGTTAAACCAGGGAGTCGAGATCTTTAGATATTAGAATAAAGGAGGTGAAAGAAATGAAAAATTCCAGTAAAAAGCTATGTAAGATATTGAAAGCAGTAGGAAAGTTTGTTGAAGAAGAATTTCAGTCTTTGAGTGAACAGGGTAAGGTAAAAAAGATTGGGGAATTTCTAGGAGGTTTTGAGAAGACGAAGAAAAGAAATGGTACTTTTCTTGTCATTCTTCAGTTGCCTGAAGGAGTAAAAGGAGCAATAGACCCGCAAGGAAGGCTTTATGACTTGAGTGAAATTTTTGAGTGAAATTTGATTTTGACGAATGCGATTTTATAAAGGAGGTAAAAAAACAATGGGAGTGTTAGGATTTGCAGAATATGTTTTTCTCTCAACATTACTTTTTATAGTTTGTTGTTTTCTAGATTGGTTAATAAGACAGTAAAAAATAAACCGCTTGGTACGTTACATAAGCGTAACTGAACAAGCGGTTTTTAAAATATCCCTTAAAAAAATTACAAACTTACTTTTATTATTCCGGCATCAGAAAGATAAAAAACATAGTTTATTGAAGAGTCATAAAAGAAATTATTATTTTTTACGTCGTTGGCAATAGGCCAGATTTTGTTATTTTTAAGGGTGTAAATATTTAGCATCCTGTCTTTTAAGAATAAGAGGTGCTCATTGTTAAGAAACCAAATAGCGGGGACATCAGAATAAAGTTCTTCGGAAGATTTAATACCACTGTCTAAATTATAAATTTCAATTTTATCTTCTGAGGATAACAATATTTCTTTTTTATCAAAAGAAAAAATGCCATCAATTAAATAATTGCCAATCTGCGTTGGGAAACCTTGAAATGTTTCAAGATAATAAGCTTTTTGCGTTCCTTCAATAATCAAAAATTTATTATCATCTTTCTTTTTTCTAATTTTAGTCTTTTCTAAATTCTCAAGAGAAAAACTATATAAAGATGTTTCAATTTCTTCCTTTGCCTGGAGAGAAATTGCAGAGAAAACGCCATTTTCTTTTATAAAATAAATATATTCGTTCTCGGCTATAAAAGGAGAGCTTTTACCTTCATATATTTTTTCTATAGATTCTGTCAAAAAATTAAGAAGATAGATAGCGTCCGGAGTTTTAATAATTATATCGTTGTCATTTTTGGGATAAAAAACAGCTTGCTCAATGACAAGAGAAGTCTCCTTTTGTCTTAATCCTGCCTGATCTAATGCTTGTTTGAGCGAAGTATTTAAGGAGATGTCGTTTTTAATGAGGCTTGCAGCTAGAAAAATAATTTTCCAGTCATTTTTTCCTAAATTGACAAGAATTTTTTTAGAGGAAAAATCAACACTATTGGGCAAAGAAGAAGTTTCCAAAAAATGTTCTTTTTGTTTTGAATTTCTATCAAAAATATACCAATCGTATTTGGAAGATTTTTCAATGTAAAAAATGCGATTAGAGTCAGGGCTTAGATAGAAATGTTCAATTTTTTCGCCCGTCACTATCGTTTCTTTGGGCCAGTTATTGGGAAAAAGGTATAGGTCATTGAGCTCAGTAGTTTCTTCGCTTTTAATAATTATTTTATCTTCCCAAAAAGAATAATCCGGGCAGGATAAAAATAGAGAATGTTGTCCGGGATTTAATTTGATATTAAAAAGTCCTTGTTTATTTTGATAGATTTTATTATTGATTTTTAAAATAGTTTCCGCAGGGTGAACACGAACTTTAAGAATGCCCTGTGATTCTGTGTATTTTTGAAAAGAGCGAAAACCAAAAAACGCTCCTATTCCCAAAATCAGGATTACTACAAAAATTATTAGTATTTTATTCATATAGTTTGGATATCAAGCATCATTTGTATTATATCTTACATTATATCGTATTTGAGCTTCTAAAGAAAATATTATACAATATAGATAGTGAACCCCGCACCTTTTTAAGATTGATTCCATCAAAATATGCCTTTGGCATTTATCTTAAAAAGGTGCGGGGTGAATAACTATGTCTAATAAACTTAACCGTCTTTTGATCACCTTTTGTTTTATTCTTTTAGCAGCAGGTTTAGTTGCTTTGATAAGCGCCTCCGCTGTAATAGGGGAGCAAGGGTATGGAGATGTTTATCATTTTGTTAAAAAGCAATTATTGCAGGGAATATTTTTAGGTTTAATTTTGGCCTGGATAGTTTCAAAAGTAGATTATCATCACTGGACAAAATTAGCATTAATTTTATTGGTTTTTAATATTCTTTTGTTGCTTTTATGTTATCTGCCCGCATTTCAACCTGCAGAAGCGCCGGCTCGCCGTTGGTTAAAAATTGGATTTTTAAGTTTCCAGCCCTCTGAACTTATAAAACTAACTTATATTATTTTTCTTGCCAGTTTATTAAATCGTTTCTCAGTAGATAAAAGAAGAAAGATAAATAGCGTTCCTTTTCTCATTTTTATATGTTCTTTAGTCCTGGTGGTTATTATTATTTACAAACAACCGGCTACAGGCACTTTGATAGTTCTGGTTTTATCCAGTCTTGCGGTCTATATTACTGCAGGTATGGGTTTATTTCAATTTTTGTCTTTGGGGTTAATAAGCATTCCGGTCTTAGGCTATATTATTAAAACGTCTTCTTACCGCCTTGCGAGAATTTTGTCTTTTTTATCTCCCCAAAGCGATCCCTTAGGCAAAGGTTATCATATTATTCAGTCTTTAATCGGTATTGGGTCCGGAGGATTGTTCGGGAAGGGATTTGGCAGATCAATCCAGAAATTTAATTATTTACCTGAAAGCCATACCGATGCTATTTTTTCCATTATTGCTGAAGAGTTTGGTTTTTTGGGGTCTCTGGCGGTTATTATTCTTTTTCTTTTTCTTTTGTCAATAGGATTTAAAATAGCTAAAAGAGCTCCGGATAGTTTAGGAAGATTTTTGGCCATAGGATTGACTTGCACTATTGGTTTTCAGGTATTTGTCAATATTGCGTCCATGTGCCAACTTATTCCTATGACTGGCATACCGTTGCCGTTTATAAGTTATGGCAGTTCTTCTTTGGTGACTACGTTATTGAGTATTGGTATTTTATCTAATATAGCAAAACAAACCTAAACATTAACTCAAAACTAATAACTAATAACTTTAAACCCGACAACAAGGAATTTCAATGAATAAGCTCAGCTAATTTCTATGAATTTCTGAAATACATAGAGATTAATAGAAATGCGTTGAAATTAATTGTAACATTTAACAATTTAACAATAGTAAACTATGGATCTTTCATTTTTAAAACCTAAACTTTCTTCTAATAAAACCATGCGCATAGTCCTTACTGGCGGAGGCTCAGGAGGGCATACTTTTCCTTTAATCGCTGTGTTCAGGGAGTTGAAAAAAATAGCCAGGGCACAAAATATTTTTTTAGAAATTATATATATTGGTCCTGATGATTTTACCCTGCCATACATTTTGAAAGAGGAGGGGATAAAGATAAAAAGAATTGTAACCGGGAAATTAAGACGTCCGTTTAGTTTTATTAAAAGTATCTTTGACTTATTTAAAACCATTGGAGGTATTTTCCAGTCTCTTTTTTATATTTACGTTTTAATGCCTGATGCTGTTTTTTCTAAAGGGGGATACGGCTCTTTTCCGGTGGTTTTTTGGGGAATTCTTTTCTTTATTCCCACTTATATTCACGAGAGCGATGCTGTTCCCGGTTTAGTTAATAATATTATAGGAAGATTTTGCCGGAAAATTTTTATATCTTTTGATTATACAAAAAAATATTTTCCCGTTAAAAAAACCTTATTAACAGGAAATCCTGTCCGCTTGAATTTATTTGAAATTTCCCCCACTGGAAAAGAAAATACTAAAAAATTACTAAAATTAGACATAGCAAAACCTGTCATAACAATAATTGGCGGATCTCAAGGGTCTCGTCATATCAACGATCTCATTTTGGATATTCTCCCAAAGATTATTAAAAACGCAGAGGTTATTCACCAAACAGGTAAAACGAATTATGAGGAAGTAATTAGAGAAGCTGATGTTGTTTTTCAAGAAATTATAGGGGATAAAGAACAACAAAAATTTTATCATCCTCTGCCATTTTTTGAAGAGACGGCAATGCCAGGCAGTTTTTCTTTAAAGGAGACGCTTGCTGTAAGCGATTTAATTATAGCCCGCGCTGGCAGTGGTTTAATTTTTGAAATTGCCGCAAGCGGCAAGCCTTCTATTCTCATTCCTTTACCCTGGGCAAGCAGGGGACACCAGAAAGAAAATGCTTATGAATATACCAAAAACGGGGCAGGTGTTGCAGTTGAAGAAGCTAATTTACAACCAAACATATTTTCGGATTTAGTTCTCCAAATTATCTCTGATGAGAAGAAGAAAGAAAAAATGAGCAACAAAGCCACTGAGTTTGCTAAACCCCAGGCCGCAGAACAAATAGCTCAATATCTACTTCAAAATACATAAAATATACTGTATACTGAATACAGTATACAGACTATGGATGATCCTAAAACTGCCCAATCATTATTTGGGCCCAGAGTGAGATTCGCTCCCAGCCCAACTGGTCAGCTTCATATTGGCAGTGCCCGCACAGCTTTTTTTAATTTTTTATTTACCCGCAAAGCAGGGGGAAAATTTATTTTAAGAATAGAGGATACTGATAGAGAAAGGTCAAAAAAAGAATATGAGGACAATATATTAGAAGGTTTAAAATGGTTAGGCATAGAATGGGACGAAGGTCCTGATATTGGCGGACCTCTTGGTCCTTATCGCCAAAGCGAAAGATTAGAAATTTACGAAAAATATCTTCGTCAGTTATTGGGAAAAGGGGAGGCTTATTATTGTTTTTGTTCTCCAGAAGAAATAGACGCGCAAAGAGAGGAAATAATTGCCCGAGGAATTTCTCCCAAGTATTCAGGCAAATGTCGAGATTTACCTGAAAGCACGGTAAAATCTTATTTAGCTGAAGGCAAACCAGCGGTTATCAGGATTAAAATGCCTAATAAAGTTATTAGGTTTAAAGATATCATCCGCGGAGAAGTAGAGTTTAATTTAGATTTAATAGGAGATTCAGTCATTGCTAAAGGTTTAAGGGACCCTTTGTATAATTTTGCCGTGGTAATAGACGATTATTTAATGAAAATAACGCACGTAATTCGCGGAGAAGACCATATTTCTAATACACCCAAGCAAATCACTATCCAGGAGGCATTAGGTCTTCCTAGGCCTATTTACGCGCATTTACCGATGATTTTAGGGTCTGATAGGTCTAAATTAAGCAAGAGACACGGAGCTATAGCTCTGACTCTTTATAGAAAAATGGGTTATTTAGCTGAATCTTTGGTTAATTTTTTGGCGTTTTTAGGATGGCATCCAATAGGAAATGAGGAAATATTAAATTTAGAGGAACTGATTGATAAATTTGATTTAGAACGCGTTCAAAAAGGGGGAGCTATTTTTAATATAAAAAAATTAGATTGGTTTAATGCTCAATATCTTAAAAAGATGTCCCGAGAAGAATTAATGAATAGGGTAGTTGATTATATTAAAAATTTTTCGCCCAATCCCAAAATAATTAAAGAATATAATCAAAATTATATAGAAAAAGTTATAGATATAGAAGTCCCCAGAATGAATAAATTAAGCGATTTAATAAATTTATCTGATTTCTTTTTTAAGGAGAAACTTGAATATCCGAAAGAGCTTTTAAAATGGAAAGAAATGAGTGATGCGGAATTAAACAAATCATTGCAGGATTCTTTAAATATTTTGGAAAAAATTGAAGAAAAAGAGTTTAATAGAGTTAATCTGCAAATAAAATTTTATAATTTTATAGATGAAAGTCCAAATTATAGAGAAAATAAAGGTAAATTGCTTTGGCCTTTGAGAGTTGCTTTATCAGGAAAAAAAGATTCACCAAGACCATTTGAAATAGCCGAGGTTTTGGGAAAGAAGGGGAGTATTGAGAGGATTAAGCAAGCCCTAGAGAAAATAAAAAATCAAAAATAAAAAATAAAAATCAAAATTCGAAAATCTTTATATCTAATCTACATATTTAATCTTTGATATTTTATCTTTAATCTTAAAAGTATGAATAATCTTGATCAATTAATTGCGCAGTTCTCGCAAATTATCGTTAAGGTTTTAGAAGAGATAACCCGTTTGACTGATCAGATTTTTATATCCGGGTTATTAGGACATTTATTAGCTCTTCTAAAAGCAATAGTTCAATTTATTATTCTGGCACTAGAAGCGTTAGTCAGAATTTTGAAGTTTTTCATCCATTAGATATAACTCTGTATTCAGTATTGTGTATTCTGTATTCTGAAATTTAAATCCATAAATCTATTTGTGCTATACAGTGATTGGGGGAGTGGTCTTGACAACGTTTTAAAAGGCGTTAAAATATAGATAGTATACTTCGCATAATGTAGCTTTAGCGAAGCTTGATATAGATAAATTCAAGCCCAATCAATTAACTGCTTCTCCCCTCTTTAAAATATGAAACAGAGCCCTAAAACGATTATAGAGCATATTCCGGAGTTTTTAGAGTATTTAGATATAGAAAAAGGCCTAAGCCATACTAGTCAGATCACTTATACCCGTTTGATAGATAAGTTTAAACAGTGGCTAAAAGATAACAATCTTGATTCTCTAAAAGCTCACCAATTCAAAACTGACCATATTTGGAAATATAGGGTCTTTTTATCAAGGCAATATAATAAAAACACCCATCAACCCTTAAAAAAATGTTCTATCAATTACTATCTGATAGTTTTAAGGAATTTACTCAACTATTTTACTGATAGAGATATTTTGTCTTTACCGGCAGAAAAGATTAAACTTATTAAGGAAAAAGAGGAAAAAGCCATTAAATTTCTTAGTTTAAAGCAAATAAAAGAACTTTTATCAAGTCCGGAGACCTCTAATCATATTGGATTAAGAGATCAAGCTGTCTTAGAGGTTCTATTTTCTACGGGCTTGAGAGTGGCTGAATTAGTAAGTTTGAATAGGGACCAGATTAGAATTGAAAATTTAGACAATGAATTAGAAATAAATGTTGTTGGTAAAGGTGGAAGAATTAGGCCGGTTTATTTATCGTCCCGCACTTTAAAATCCCTAAAAGAATATTTAGAGACCAGAAAAGACGAGGACAAGGCGCTTTTTATTAATTATAAAGGACCTAAGAGCGCTTCCCGACGTTTGACCACCCGCTCTATAGAAAATATTGTCAGAAAATACATTTTAAAAGCAGGTATTTCTATACAGGCAAGTCCACACACTCTTAGACATAGCTTTGCAACAGATTTATTAATGCAAGGAGTAGACCTAAGGATTGTTCAAGAATTTTTAGGCCATCAAAATATAGCCACTACTCAGATTTATACTCATATAACTTCTAAAAAACTCAAAGATATTCATAAAAAATATCATAGTTTTGGAAAATAAATATGTAAAATAAATAAAAGAGCGGCAGGTACTTGGTATTTCCCTACCGCTTATTACTTGTTTTTATCTGAATAATAATGTTATTAAAGATTTATCTCTCAGGGATCGTACATAATTCCTAAATGACTTAGTGCGAATTTGGTCAATTAATAATATTATTCCTGGTATCCACGTCGCGAATCCAGCCATGACCGTCTTTCCAAATTCTACCTCATAGTTGTAGTCTGTCTTCACTAACAATTGATCGAGCCATTTCAACATCAACCTATTAGTAATTATCCACAATATCATATCTGAAACAATGATAAGAATAAGCACTAAAGCTGGTAGATTTATTAATACCATAACTAACGCAACTATATCTACTATCATCCTTATCACCTCCTTCTATTTTTTAACTCTAAAATCCTGAAAATGTTTCCACAGTTAAAACAATGAGTAACTTTTTTCATTTTCATAGCTAACCATCCTCTTGTTTTATACCCACAATTTGGGCATGAAATTTCTGGTACGCCATTCTCTATCAATCTTCTAGCAAAAAATAAAACCTGAGTAGTCATTTTTTACCTCCTTTTTTTTATCTATTTCGGATTTTTCAATTTCCATTTTTCCAATCTCTCGTTCTCGTTTATTTTTAAACTCTTGAGGATTTCTTCTACTTGCGGCTTTGCTTTGTCAGCAATGAAACCCTCTCTCCTTTTTTGTTTTTCACTGATCTTTTTCTGTCTTTCCATGCTATTTCCCCTCCCCTTTTTTCTTTTCTATATTTTTTATATTATATCTCGAAGAGTAATTTTTCCCTTCAAGACATAATAACAGGTACATAATATCAGATAGATATTATATACCCACGGATGGCTATATTGCCACCATTTTATATTATCCCCATACACTGGATTAGCAGAAATGAATTCTACTTTTATGTTCAATCCTCTCAATCTAATATAATGCTGAAATAATAATTTCAGTTGATACAAATGGAGCGGTTGATCAATAACCATAATATTTTTCCAGCCATGTTCTTGGATTATATCCAAGCAGAATTGCACATTATCATTGCTACTACCGCTCTCTTGTTCAAGAAAATATCTACTTTCTTTATGTTCTGGATCAAGTAAATCATACATAACAGCAGCTTCTGTGAGTCCTTGATAAGAAAAACCACCAGATAGAATAACCGGACCTCTAAAATTTAAATCTTTAAATTTTTCTACATTTTTCACGGTTTGCGGACTTGCTTTGGTTCGGTTTAAACTTGCCCCCAAAACAATTACAACATCCACCTGATTTCTCATCTAAATAACCTCCTCTTTCTTTCTTTTCTATATTTTTATTAAGTTTTCAAATTTCAGCTAACCTTAGTATATCAGTAATTATTTAATCTGTCAACCCACCACTACCTATACATAGGTGTGGGGGTCAATATAGGAAAATCAACAAATAAATGCTAAAATGATTAAGATTGCCACGCTTCGCTCGCAATGACAAGTTCTTCCTTGTTATTTGTTAATTGTTATCTGTTAATTTTTATGAGAATTTCTTATTCAAGTTTGGAAAATTTTAAACAGTGTCCTCTAAAATATAAATTTGCCAACATAGACAACATCAAAGAGCCTAAAAGCAAAGAGGCTGTTTTTGGCACTTATATTCACAAAATTCTTAAATGGTTTTATCAGAAAGACCCTAACTTCCCTACGCTTGATGCTTTATTAAAATATTATCGGGATTATTGGCCTCAAAAAACAGAGGGTTTTGAATGGAAGGACCCTGAAGAGGAAAAATCTTATTTTAAAGAAGGCTTAAGAATATTAGAAGAATTTTTTAAGAAAAATATACCTCATAAAACAGCTATTTTGGATTTGGAGACAAGGTTTGAGGTTCTTATTGATGAAAGTCCGAATAAACAAAACGGTAAACATATTTTAACAGGTGTAATAGACAGAGTAGATAAATTGCCAGATGGTACTATTGAAATAGTAGATTATAAAACAGGAAAAAGAATACCCTCTCAGAATGACGTAGATAAAAATGACCAGCTTTCTCTTTATGCTATAGGATTAAAAAGCCGCTGGCCAAGAATTAAAATGGAAAATCTATGCTTAAGTCTGTATTTTCTTAAATTTAATGAAAAAATTAAAACCCAAAGGACAGAAAAGGATTTGAAAGAAAGTCAAAATAAGATTATAGATTTAATCCATCAAATAGAAAAAAGCGAATTTGAACCTCGTTCATCGGTTCTATGCGGTTGGTGCGGTTATCACAATATTTGCCCGGTTTGGAGACATTTTTACGAAGATAAATCAGATAACGACTTAAATGGCTTGGATATTAAAGAAAAGATAGATGAATACTTCATTCTGAAAGAAGAAAAAGAAGAATTAGAAGAAAAATTGATAGAATTAAAAAATTTAATTGATGTTTATTGTTATAAAAAAGGATTAAAACAAGTATTTGGCAAAAACGGATATTTTAGCCGTACTGTTTACAACAAAATCTCTTATGATATTAGCGAGCTGAAGAAAGTTTTAGAGCCATTGGATAAATGGGAAAAAGTTTTGGAAATTAATCCAAAAAAATTAAATAAAGTTCTAAAAGAAATAACTCCTGATTTAAGAGAAAAAGTAAAAGCAACAGAAAAGATAGAAAAAGAATTCAAATGTTTCTCATCAAACAACAAGCCCAAAAAAGAAATTGAGGAACAATTACAATAAAAATCAAAAGTAATCTTAAAAGGTGAGGAGATATTGTTGAAAAAAACTATAGCGATTAGCGTGTTTTTGAAACAATATTCCGAACCTTTACTATTAATCGCATCTGGTATTGTATATGTATCCCCCTCTCTCGGCTTCTTCCCGGGTTTTAAAATAAATTTTATTTTCCTCTTTTAAAGTATCAGCCAAACTGCAGTCTATTGGATAATAATATTTTCCCCGAGAACTGGCCACAAAGGAAAATTCTCTATCCTCTGCGTTTTTTTCTTTTATTGAAGTTTCCTCAATATCTAACAATAATTGTTTTTCTATAATCATCGGCGGCCGGGAAATAATATTAGCTCCAATAATAATGCCAAAAGAAAAAGACAGGCTGATACCTAAAAACCCAAGGCTGAACAGCCAAAAATTCTTTTTGACAAATAAGCTAAATTTTGTTAAAATTCTTAAACAGTGGGGCAACATATTTATTAACTAATAATTATTAACTACTAACAACGAATTCCAATGAATTTCGCGAAGTCCCGTTAGAAATAAATTTCTAACGGGACGAAGCCAATTTCTATGAATTTCTTGAAATATAGTAGAAATACAATAGAAATATACAGAAATTCATTGTGCTCTAAAGATTATATTTTTTGAAAATATGGCTCATACTAAAGCAGGTGGTTCAACAAAATTAGGCAGAGATTCTAACTCCAAAAGGTTGGGAGTTAAGAAGTTTGATGGCCAAAAGGTAAGACCAGGCAATGTTTTAATTAGGCAAAGAGGCACTAAATGGCATCCTGGTTTAAATACCCGTCGCGGTTGTGATGATACAATCTATGCTCTTATTGACGGTATTGTAAAGTTTTCTAATCAGAGAAAAAAGACCTTTGCCGGGAGAACAAAAAGAATTAGCGTTATAAACATTATTCCTTCTCCTGAGAAGCAATGGCCCTAATTCTTATTTTGAGCGGAGCGAGAAACAAGGTTCTCCTGAGCGACAGCGAGGGAGATTCTTATTTTGAGAAGAGCTTCCACCTCTGGATAAAGCATTAAATTTACCTTATACAATCCCTCTTTTTTAAGAGGTCTTTTTAATTGTATTTGGCTTTCTGATAAATGAATATTTTGAGAATCTAATTCTTCAATAATTCTTTTGCTATTTACAGAGTCATAAGCATTTTTTCCTTTTTCGGCAAATTTCAGAGGAATTTCTAAAATAACTTTTTTTAGTGCTCGAGACAATTTAAGCGCCTGTTCTTTTTTCTCTTGCTCCGTTATTATTTTTTGTTGTTTTTCCTGGGAAACTTTTTTAATAACATTTAAATCGGCTCTTTGAGCAATCTTTTGAGGGAAAAGATAGTTTATAGCATAACCGTCTGCTACATTTTTAATCTCTCCTTTATTGCCTAAATTTGGAATATTTTTAAGAAGATAAACTTTCATAAAGATTATTACTTAGTAATTGGTAATTAGCAATTTTTGTAATTCTGCTACGGCGGTTTGTAATTGTTTATCTTTTTCTAAATCTGTTGTGGAGAAAGATCCGAATTCTTCCTCGTTTTTTACTTCTATATCCGGAGATAAACCATTATCCTGGATGATTGTTCCTTTAGGAGTTAACCAACGCGAGATGGTAATCTTAACGCTATTATTATCTTTTAAGGAAATTAATTCCTGCACCGATCCTTTGCCAAAGGTTTTTTCTCCGATTAGTTTTACTCCCCTGTTATCCCTTAAAGCGCCCGCTAATATTTCTGAAGCCGAAGCAGTGCCTTCGTTTATTAAAATAACAGTCGGAATATTTTTAAGTAAACCCTCCCCAGTTCTTACCCGAAAAAGTTTTATTTCATCATTGCCAAGATCTTCTTTAAGAATAACATCGCCTTTTTCTAAAAACCAGCCGCTGATGTTAACTACAGATTCTAAATATCCGCCCGGATTATTTCTAAGATCTATAATTAATCCTTGCGGTTTGGCAAAGGCTATTTCTAAAGCGGTTTTATAAAAATTAAGGAGAAGAGGCTGGTTAAAATTATAGATTTTTAGATAAGCAATATTATCATTTAGTTTTTCCCATTTTACTGAAGGAATAGAAATTTTTTCTCTTATTAATTCTATTTTTTTTATTCCATCCCAGCTGGAACGGTAGATAGTTAGAATTATTTTTGTCTCTGCCGGTCCCCGAATTAGTTTAGCCGCTTCAAATGGCAATAGATCAGTAGTATCAGTATCATTTATTTTAATAATTTTATCATTTGGTTTTAGTCCTGCTTTCTCTGCTGGAGTGCCAGGCAGAGGGGCAATAACTACTAAAAATCCATCACGTTTTCCAATTTCCATTCCCACCCCGTAAAATTCTCCGGATAATTCCTGAGAAAGACCTTGTGTTTGCTCAGAATTTAAAAACTCCGAATAAGGATCTCCCAAAGATTCTATCAGGCCCTTAGTAGCTCCTAAAATTATTTTTTGAGGGTCTAAATTTTCCCTGCCAACGTATTTTTCTAAAACAACCTTCCAGGTATCCCAAAAAATACCCATATCAGTTTCCGGAATTTCCAAAGGTTTTTCTCTATTGATTATTTTTTCAAACGGAGAGGGCAAATTAGCTTTCCAGCCCCAATTTACTCCTTGGGAAAATCCAAAAAACCAGGTAACAATAAAACAAGCGATAATTAAAATAACCGGATAAATTTTTTTAAAGTTTTTCATCAGAGACATAATATTAAATATTAAAAGATGCTTTTTAACCCCCACACCAAATTTACCTCCCATTAAGAATATTTAACTATTATTAATAGATAATTCTCAATAACTCTCTTTAGGCGCTGGCCGAATAGGCCATTCCGACTTTGTCGGGAATATTTATTCAATAAGCGCCTAATCAAACATTTAATTGGTAAATTATGGTGTGGGGGGTTAAAACGGTTTTAATAGATTAATAAATTTATGAGGAAGGTTTGCTATTCTTCCCGGACCAGTAAAAAGAAATACATCGCCATTTTTTTTAAACTCGCAAAGATTTTTTAAAAGAGAATTTTTGTCCTTAACAAGATGTATTTTATTTTTTTCCAGGGCCTTTGTTTTTATTATCTCTTTATATATTTTTTCACTATTTATTCCTTTTATAGGTTTTTCATTGGCCGTATCTATGGGTAGAAGGAATAAAATATCACAATTTTGTAATGCTGGAGCAAAATCCTTGTACAAAAGAGAAATCCGAGAATAGCGATGCGGTTCTAAAACTAATATAATTCTTCTCTCTGGGAAAACCCTTCTCGCCATTCTTAAGACGCTTTTTATCTGAGTAGGATGATGAGCGTAATCATCCACCACCGCGATTTCTTTATCATAAAGGATGGAAAATCTTCTTTTTACGCCCTCAAAGGTCTTTAAATATCGCAAAGTATTTTTTAAAGGAATATTAAGGATTTGCGAGAGAGAAATAGCAGCTGCGGCATTATAAATATTTTCTTTTTCAGGTAAAACAAGCTTTAATTTTCCCTGAAATTGATTATTTAAGAATAAATCTGAGCAACTTTTCATCCCCTGATAATCAATATTTTTTAGCTGTAGGTCGGCTTTATTATCTATTCCAAAACTGAAAACTTTATTACTATGCCTATTACTATGCCTGTTTTTGCTCTGTTTGCCCAATCTTCTTAAAAATGGGTCATCATTATTTAAAATAACAAATCCTGATTGAGTCTTTTGAGAAAAATCTTTGAAAGCTTTTTTTAATAAAAAAAATTTACCTTGATAAGGACCATTAACGTCTAAATGATCATTATCAACATTTGTAATTACAGAAAGAAAAGAAGGTGTTTTTAAAAAAGATTTATCATGTTCATCTGTTTCCAAAACAACATACTTTCCTGCGCCCCATTTACTTCCTAAAACATACGTTTTGTTTTTAGCCCCAAAATAAACAGTTGGGTTTAATTTGGCTTTTTTTAGAATGTGAGCAATCATTGCCGTGGTGGTGCTTTTGCCATGGGTTCCTGCAATACTAATAATTTTTTTCTTGGCCAAGATACCCATTAAAAAATCAAAACGATTAAATAAAGGAATTTTTATCCTTTGAGCCGTTTTAAGTTCAATGTTGTTAGCAGAAATAGCTGAAGAATAAACAACAATTTTTGTTTTTTTTACATTATCAGCTTGATGGCCAATATATATTTTTGCTCCTTTTTTTTCTAAAATTTTTCTGGATGGAAAGTCGTCTTTATCAGACCCGGACAATAAACACCCTTTTTCTAAAAGGAGATTAGCCAAAGCAGTCATCCCCGTTCCTCCAATTCCAATTAAATGGATTCGCTTTTTTCTAATAACCATTTAATTGTTATTATATAATTTAAGCGGGAGCTTTGCAACCCCGTTAGAGATTTAAGTTAGTTTATCTATTTTGAATGACCATAACCGAGAGGCGGCTTCGCCTTATAATCTCTATATTATTGAGAGGTTTGGTTGAATCTCTAACGGGGTCAATCACAACAAGCTGGAAATTATAGGAAAAATAAGATAAAATAAGGAAAAGACGTAAACTGAATATCCCTTCCTTCACTCCTGTATTCCAGCAGAGCTAAGTTTCAGAGATATATACTTTTCGAAAACGTCCAAAAATCCCCAGCGAGGATTTTAGGACTCGCCAAACCTCCTCGCTCTCCGCCAAATGGCGGAACCATGCCCGCTCGTCGGCTTGAGCGTTTCTCAAAGTATATATCTCTTCACTTACCTTACTCATTTTGATTTTTGAATTATCTTTGTATCTCTGCTTCCACTAATGTCGTTCAGGAAGGAATATTCACTTTACTGATTAAATGGTAAAAAGGTTTGGAATGTTGTTGAAAAAACCATAGCGATTAGCGTGTTTTTGAAACAATACTCCGAACCTTTGATATGTTTATTAATATGAGACATCGTATATTTATTGCTTCTCATCTTCCTGATAATATAAAAAAAATATTTATAGATTATCAACAGAGAAAACTCAGCAATCATTGTTTTCGCCTGTTGCCAGAACGAGCATTGCATTTAACATTAATCTTTATCGGTTATGTTTTCAGTAATGACTTATTTCGAGCGAAGCGAGAAAAAAGGTTCCCGAGCGACAGCGAGGGGTTCTTATTAAAAATTAACCGAGCTTGCCAAAATGCGGCATCTTTATTTTCTCCTATAGAAATTAAACTAAAAAAAATCAGCTATGGCCCTAATTTACACTCTCCTCGCTTGATTTGGGCTGAAGGTGAAACTTCCAAATACCTGGATCAATTTCATAAAACTTTAGAGACAAATCTGATTAATGAAGGAATAAATTTTAAATTAGAAAATCGCTTGTTTAAACCCCATATTACCTTGGCGCGTTTTGAAAAAGACTTTTCTCAGAAATTGCCATTATCTAAAGAAATAGAGGAAAAAATAGAAAATTCTTTTTTAATCAATAGCATTTCTGTGATAGAAAGCAAATTAAGCCGTCAAGGCCCAGAATATACAGATTTAGCAACCTCCCCACTTAATAAATAAAAGATAAAATATCAAAGATTAAAAACGTAGATTAGATATAAAAGATTTTCGAATTTTGATTTTTATTTTTTATTTTTAATTTTTTATTTTATTATTATGTTTATTATTGATGCCATTCCATTAACTTATCTCCCGATATCTCAACCGCAAATTCTTTCTTATTTTTGTAAATTTGACCTGAAAAGGGGTTCTATAATTGAGGCTCCTTTAGGGCATAAGAATCTAATGGCGATAGTTCTAAATTCAGCGCCAATAGCTTCCAAAAAGGCGGTTCTGAAAAAAGCTGATTTTACTTTAAGGCCAATAAATAAAGTTATCTCCCCTAAACAAATAATTCCTCCATTATTTTTTCTTCTTGCTGATTTTATCTCCAGGTATTATTTTTGTCCTCTTTCGTTATGTTTAAAAATTATTTTACCAAGACGCATAAAATCCTTAATAAATTACGTTGGAAAACTAAATTTAGAAACGATAGATTCTTCAAAAAGAATTCAATTAACGAGGATATTGAAAACCAAAAATAAGAACCTCGCCTTCGGCGAGAACTTTGTTTCTCGCTTTGCTCGAAATGAAATATGCTTTTCTAATGATTTTCCCGGAATAATCAGAAAAATTAAATACTATCTTAATCATCAAAAACAAGTATTAGTTCTTGTTCCCACTGTTTTTTATCAAAATTATTATTTTTCTAAATTATCATCTGAAATTCCCCAGCCGCTTTTTATCGCTTCTAACGATTTAAAGGTTAAAGAATTTAATTCTCTATGGACAAAAGTTGATTCCTCAGAAGCCCAATTGGTTATAGGACGGCGTTCTGCCCCTTTTTTGCCCTGGAATAATTTAGGATTTATAGTGGTGATTGATGGGGATAATAACTCTTATAAATCATGGGACCAAAGACCTTATTATAATTCTATTACCCTTATTAATTATTTAGCTTCATTTTATAATGCCACAATCACCTGTTATCAAAATTATTGATCTAAAGAAATTTAGAAACAGCAAAAAACCATTTCAGGCAATTTCTCCTGATATTCTTGTTGAACTCCAAGAAGCGCTAAAAGAAGGGAAAAAAACTGTCATTTTTATTAACCGGCGGGGTTTGGCTACAAGTGTTATTTGCCAAGAATGCGAGTTTGTATTTAAATGCCCGAATTGCGATATTCCATTGGGTTTTCATAAAACAAATGATAAAGCCAGCCTGATATGCCATCATTGTGGTTATATCGCTTTTATGCCCCCTGTTTGCCCTATTTGCAAGAGTTATAAACTAAAACCTTTGGGGATTGGCATAGAGAGAATCAGGGAAGAAATTAAAAAATCTATAATTCCGACGCCTTCTTTTTCGTTAATAGAAGGAGAAATGCCGGATAAAGAAGAATTAAATATTTTTGATAAATTTAATAAAGGAGAAATTAAAATATTAATTGGCACTGAGGCCCTCTTAAGGCCTCAATTAGAACCAGTTGATTTGGTATTAGTAGTTTCTGTTGACCAGATGCTTTTTCTACCGGATTACTATAGCGAGGAAAGAGTGTTTTTTTATCTTTTAAAATTTAAAAACCTGTGCAAAGAAAAACTGATAATCCAAACTTTAATTCCTGAAAATAAATTATTTCAATGTTTTGTAAAGAATAAAAAAAAGGAATTTCTAGAAGAGGAGAAAAAATGGCGAGAAAACTATCTTTGGCCTCCTTGCGTTCAATTGATTAAATTAACTCTTGCTCATAAGGATAAAATAAAGGGGGAAAAAGAAGCTGAGGAAACGAGAGAAAAATTAAACCGGGCAATAAATAAATTAATTCCAAAAAGCCTTCAAAAAAACTTTATTATTTTGGGACCTGCGCCAGCTTTTATTTTTAGAGAAAAAGGATTTTATAAATGGAATATTCTTTTAAAATATAAATATTTTGAAAGCAAAATAAGGCAAGACATTAATCCTTTATTAGGGCTTAACCTCCTTTCACCTATTTTAACTAAAAAAGAACTGAACCTCAGAAATAAGATTTTAAGACATATTCCTTCATCCTGGAAAATTGATGTTGATCCGAAAGACACACTTTAAAAAAGTCAAAATTCAAAAATCAAAAGTCAAAATTATCCCGAAAAATTCAAAATCTTTTAATTTTAATCTGTATTTTTAATCTTTGATATTTTATTTTTAATTTAGTTTTATGGAGTTAATCATCGGAGAAAATAATAGAACCTTGCAGCAAAAAAGTCTTTCCGTAAAGCATATTGATTCAGAAGCGCGAAGTTTAATTGAGCAAATGAAAGAAATAATGAGTCAAAATAATGGGGTAGGGCTGGCAGCAATCCAAATTGGAGTTCCCCTTCGCATTATTATTTGCCAAATAGATGGTAAGTTTTATGCTCTTATTAATCCTGAAATTACAAAGTTTTTCCCAGAAACTTCAATAATGGAAGAAGGATGTTTAAGCTTGCCAAATATTTACGGAGAAGTAGAGAGGCCGGAAAAAATAACGGTAAAAGCCATTAATTTTGACGGTAAAAAGATAAAACTTAAAGCTTTTGGTTTATTAGCAAGAGTAATCCAGCACGAAATAGACCATCTTGATGGTATCCTTTTTGTTGATAAGGCAAAGAACATTAAAAAAGAACCGCGGAAAGCTACCGCCCTATAAGTTACAATTATCAATTCTCAATTTACAATTTACAATAAATTTTCACTTTTGACTTTTTACTTTAAATTTTGACTTTTGATTTTTAAATTTTTATTTTGTTAACATGCGCTATATATTTTTTGGTTCCTCTGAATTTGCAAAAATAATTCTCAAAGAACTTCTTCAATCTGGTATGAAGCCGATTTTAGTAGTCACTACTCCGCCCAAACAAAAAGGAAGAAAAAAAATCCTTTCTCCTACTCCTGTGCATAGTTTAGCTGAGCAAAATGGTATCTCCGTGCTTTTTCCAGAAAATTTAGAAAGTAAAGAATTTATTGCAGAGATGAGTGATTGCAAGCCTGATCTGGTAATTCTTACTGCCTATGGAAAAATTATCCCTTCTCAATTACTAAGTATTCCTAAAAAAGGTTTTCTTAATCTCCATCCATCTCTTCTGCCGCGTTGGCGCGGGGCCACTCCCATTCAATCAACAATTTTAGCCGGTGATAAAGAGACAGGCGTTACTTTATTTTTAATGGATAAACAAATAGACCATGGACCAACTTTAAAAAATAAAAAATTAAATATAAAAGATAAAAGATATATTTATTCGGAATTAATGAGTGAGTTAGCAGAAATGGGGGCAAACCTTTTAATAGAAACTTTTCCAAAGTGGTTAAAAGGAGAAATAACTCTAAAGATACAGGATGAAGATTTAGCTACCTATTGCCATAAAATTACTTCAGAAGATGAAAAGATTAATTGGCAAACTAGCGCTGAAGAAATTGATAGAAAAGTTCGCGCCTTAAATCCTAACCCTGGAGTTTATTTCGAGTGTAGCGAGGGTTCTTATTTCGAGCGAAGCGAGAAAAAAGGTTCTGAGCGAAGCGAGGGTTCTTATTTCGAGCGAAGCGAGAAAAAAGGTTCTGAGCGAAGCGAGGGTTCTTATACTCTAATCAATAATAAAATCATTAAAATTATTAAAGGTTTTCCTGTTTTAGCTTCAAATATTGCTTCCGGAAAACAAACAGGCGAAATTTTTGAATATCTTAATCAAGGAAAAAAACAAGTAGCTATAAAATGCAAAGAAGGTTTTTATGTTATTGAAGAATTAAGACCAGCGGGCAAGAAAACGATGACCAGTGAGAGTTTTATCAGGGGCAATAAATGGATATTGAATCAAGTTTTTAATAGTGATATATAATTAATGCTATCTTTATCAAAAAAATCTTTCTCAATAATAATTTTAGCTATTTTTTTACTCATTGCTTTCGGGTTTGTTATTGGTCATGAACTAATAGAAAAAGAATATTTTTATGAAGAGCCTGGTCAGGCTATGACTTCAAATTTACAAATTAATATTCCGCAGTATATTAGTTTAACCAATTTTTATAAAACATATGGGCAAAGAATGTTAGGAAACGAAGATATTAAAATAATCAGCAGAGAGGAATGGGGAGCTGATAATCGTTATGCTGACCCTCGCTTCATAGAAAATTTTTGCCAAAAAAATTATTGCTATCAAGAAAGATATAATCCTGAAGACACTTTTTCTGAAAAAGAATATTGGAGATCTCTGGAACTATTAATTAATTATAGAAAAAATTTTGAGATATATGACAATTTTTTTCTCCAAAGCATAAAAAAAGAAAATAATTTTATTTATTATTATTTACCAGTAGAAGAAATTATTATTCATCATACTGCCGGGAAATTTACTACAGATTTTGAGGAATCTAAAAAAGAATTGCAAAGAATTTATTTTATGCAAGCGGTCCAAAGAAAATGGCAGGATATCGGCTATCATTATTTGATAGATGGTAATGGCAGGATTTATGAGGGAAATTTGGGAGGAAAATATTCAATCGGAATTCATACTTACGGCCATAATAAAGCTACCGTATCTATCTCTTTAATGGGCGATTTCCGTCCCAACCATGATGAACTAACTGAACCAATGAAAAAAGCGCTCGTTAACCTTGTTAAATATTTAATTAAAGAATACGAGTTAGATATTTCTCAGGAAAAATTTTATCTTCGAAAATCGGATTTGTCCGGTCGAGAAAGGAGCGAGAATATTATAAAAGGGCATAAAGAATTGGATTTAAGAGAAGAACCTACAGAATGTCCGGGAATAGAACCTGGATATCTTAGAGAAATCATTTATTCTTCCTTAAAAACTTCCGCAGTATATCCGTAAACCTCTAAATTCATTTTTTCCCATTCATTTTTATCTAATCCTGCTTTCTCGCATAGATGAGAGATAAATGTCTCTGCTGATGTTAATTCTTCCCAGACCTGCGGTAAAAAAGTGGCTTGATAAGCCCCCACACCATAATGAGAACTGGCTTTGCCAATTTTGGTACCTTCGGTACCTTGTTCTCGTTTGGTGTGGGGATAAGCCCCCTTTTTTATTAATATGCCTGGTTGATGCTTATTTAAGTATTTTAGAAAAGAATTAGAACTGGCAAAATCAGGAATTTTTTTTAATTCAGATAATATAGAAATTTCTATTTTTACATCATTTAATTCATCTTTTTTCAAAGCCATAAAACGAGGATCAATTAAGGCGCTTGCCAAGCTATTGTCAATTACGCTTTGATAAATTGGTTTTTTGTTTTCTAAATTCCCAATACAACCTCTTAATTGCCGGTTTTTCCATAGAGTAACAAAAGTTCCTCTTTTTTCTTTTAAAGTTTGCGGTAAATTATCTTCTTCAATTTGAAGAACTCCTTTATCCTGAAAGTATTTTTTGATAGCTCTTCTGGCTAATTTTAGAAGATATTGTTTATCTTTTTTATTCATAGTACGCAATACTGGCATAACCTACTACCTGAGATTTCTCTCCACTTGTTTCTCCAGAATTCATAGCGCATAAAAGCTTTGGTTTCCAATGCCGTTTTTTTGCTATGTTTAATAAAATTTTTATTGATGATTTTCCACAGGCATCACCATATTTATCAAAACGCTGAATGTCATTAGATAAGATAGCGTCAATTGTTACTTTATCCACCATCTTTGCCTGATTATAAGGCAGATAATGGCTCAAATCAGAACTCACTAAGATTAAGGTCTTTTCGTCCATCAGAGGCTCTAAAACCTTGGCCATTGTTTTAATATTTAATTCACCAGTTAATAAAGGTAAGATTTTAAAGTTTTTTAAGACAATTTGAAGAAAAGGAATCTCTACTTCTAGACAATGCTCTGGTTCATGAATTTCTGGGGATTCAATAATTTTTTTAGTCTTTTTCAATTCTTTTAAATCCTCTTTTCCTAAGCATTCAATTTTGCCCAAAGGAGTTTCCCAATAACCAGAAGGGCTAGAAGCTAAACCCTCGAAGCTAAAATGATGGCTAGGTCCTAAAAGAATAACTTTTTCGTATGCTTTATTTTCTAAAGTTTTAAAACCATAAGCGGCTATTTTCCCAGAATAAATATAACCGGCATGAGGAACAATTAAAGCTTTTGGCTGAACTTTCAATTTTTCAACAGTGGCTTGATGCAAAAAATCCTCAATCACCTCCTTTAAAGTTTGAGGTTCGTCAGGATAAAATGTTCCGGCGACAGTTGGTTGACGAAGAAACATAAATACAATTTTAAATTTTTAATTTCCAATTTTTAAATAAGGATTACCTTTTTTCTCGCTTCGCTCGAAATAATTTCTTAATGTTTTAATTTTAAAACTGTTTAAAAATTAAAAAATTAATAATGTTTATGTATATGCCTGTTTATAAAATTAAAAATTACAAAATTAAAAATTTATACTTGCCATCGTCCTTCTATTTTTGCGTTACATTTTGGGCATTTTCCATCCTTTAAATTATTTTCTAAACATTTCACTCCCCATCGTTTTATAAGAAGAGCGTTACACTTGGGACAAAAAGTGCTCTCATATTGAGAATCGGGTATATTACCGGTATAGACATACTTTAAACCCGCCTTTTTGCCAATTTTATAGGCAGTAACCAATCTTTGTTCAGGTGTGGGAAGCCGGTTAAGCATTTTATAGCAGGGATAAAAAGCAGAAATATGCCATGGTAAATCCTGAGAAATATTTCTCAAAAACTTAGCTATTTGATTTAATTCTTTTGGCGAGTCATTTAACCCTGGAATTATTAAAGTAGTTATTTCTTCCCAGATTCCCATTTTCCAGATTTTTTTAATATTTTCTTTGACTGGCTTTAATCGCCCTTTGCAAATTTTTTGATAAAAATTTTCTGAAAAACTTTTTAAATCTATGTTAATTGCGTCAAGATAGGGCGCAATAAGATTAAGGGTTTTTTCACTCATAAAACCATTTGAAACCCATATGTTTTTAATCCCCTCTTTTTTAGCTAATTTCATCGTATCAAAAGCATACTCTGTCCAAATGGTGGGCTCATTGTATGTATAAGCAATTATTGAAATGTTATTTTCTTTACAATAATTTACAATTTTTTCTGGAGGCCAGTCTTCACCATAGAAATCTGTATTCTGTATTCTGTATACTGTATTCTGTATTTTGGGGGCTTGGGAGATTTGCCAATTTTGACAAAATTCACAAGCAAAATTGCAACCTAAAGTTCCCAGAGAAAAAGCCGCCTGACCAGGCAGAAAATGAAAAAGAGGCTTTTTCTCAACAGGATCTAAGTTAACTGCTATTGCCTTATTATTCACTAAAAGCCTCAACTCGCCATTATTATTCTGTCTTACCCCACAAATACCAGTCTTTCCATTAGGAATTACGCAGTAATTATTACAAGCTAAGCATTGAATTGTATTATTTTTGAAAATTTTATATAATTTCATCGACTTAATAATCTTATTATAATATTATAATAAAAATTACTACTCCAATGCAATACGGCAAACATCTTTTGGTAGAGGTTATTACTAAAAATCCAAAAGAGCTCACGAATAAAAAACTGATCAAAAAGGTGTTTGAAGAAATCAGCCAAGCGATCAACGTTACTGCAGTCCTTCCTCTAGTAATCTACCAATTTCCTAAAAAATCTGGTTTGCCCAAAAATATGCCAGGCGGCTTAACCGCTTTTTATATTATCGCTGAATCTCATTTAGCAATTCATACTTGGCCGGAAAACAACTATTTTGCTTTTGATTTATTTTCCTGCAAAAATTTTGATGAAAAAATTGTAATTCAATTACTTAAACATAACTTTTTAATCAAAAAATTATTTAGTCAGGTTATTGAAAGGGGCTTAGATATCAATTTTTTAGAACTCACCCCCTATTCTTGACAAATTCTATGGTATATGCTACACTATATTTATCTTATAAAAAAGCACTTTGAAAATTCAAAAAGAAAAAAGTTTATTAAAAACACTATTCATAGTGGCGAATTGGTTATAAATTTTGTAGCCAGTTCGCCGCTATGAATATATGAATAGCAACAATTACCCAAGGTCTGGTCTTTGACCAAATCCAATCCTTGGGTAAAGGAGGAGAATATGAATAAGCAGAAATCAGAGCAGGCAATTGCTGACATCCGCCCCCATAAAAGTATCAGAAATGAAGCCAAAAAACGATTCAACTTTCAGAAAGCCCGCCAGAACTTCTCTACTTCCCCCGGCCTCATGCGTGCATTAGAAGATATCTTTATCGAGGGTTTTAAACAAGGTTACCACCAAGGATATAAAATTGGCGAGAAAGAGGGCTATGCCCGCGGTCTTGGCGACGGCAGCGCCAAAGGTGGTCCGGTCGGGTTATAAGATCCTTCACTCTGGTCTAGTTATAAGACCCTTCATTATGAGGGGTCTTTAATTTTTTATTTGTTTATTCCAATAGACTCTAATTATTTTTCTTGTCCCATTATAAGTCCAGTGATGAATTACAGGAAAATTATGATAAGCCCAAAGACTAACAGCTTTCTCATCGCCAATATAAAAACCAATATGATAATGTTCCCCCCGCTTTCTTAATATTTTATCAACTGGGGATTTCTTTTCCCAGATAACAACACTACCCACAGGCATCTTGGAAGATACTTTTATTATCTGCCATTCTGATTCTTTTAAATCTTTTTCCATGCCTTTTACGGTGAGATGTAATTCTTTAATCAAATTAAAAATCTTGAGGATCGAACTTACAAAAAAAGTACACGATGTTGCCCCATTATGAAGCATATCCTCTCTTTTCCCATTAACTAAAGCATAATAATTCCTCCAAATCACTGATCCGCAAGCATTCTTTATCATCGCTAAATAGGTATCTCTTAAAAGTGTTTTTACTGAAAGTTTTTTAGGTTTAGCCATAATTATAAATTTTTATAAATTTCAAATATTGTTTTCATTCTTATTAAGATAGTTTAAAGCTCTTTCCAGAATTATGCTTTCATCGTAATCAGTTTTTTGCAATGTTTCCGATTGTTCTTTCATCTTTTGAATAAGAAAATTTATGTCCTGCCATTCAATTATCCCCAATTGTTTTTCGAACTTATCTGGATGTGTAATTTTGCTTTGATCTGATTTTTCTAACTTACACAGAAAATAAAGTGTTGTTTTTTCAACTTCAACTCCTTCCCAGTTTATGAAATGACTAATAATTGTACCTATAAACTGAATGATTACAGCTTCAACTCCAAATTCTTCCCTTAACCCTCTCCTTAAGTTTTCTTCAAGAGATGTATTTGGCCTGATAGTTTCTCTCATTAAGGAATAAACATCACAATTATCTCTTACTTTGGAGAAATGAGAACAAAGAACCTGTTTTGTATCGTTAAAAACAACTACTCCAACAGATAAATGAAATGGTCGCTTTTTATTGCCTATAAAATAATTATAGTCTATTTCCTTCATTTAAATTTAATTATATCATAGAAAATTCACAGCCGCAGTATTTCTGTCGATAAAGATTATGTTTTTTAGAAAGTTCCAGTCCCATTTTATAAACTTTATTGGCGTCAAGAAAAAACTCTTTGTATTTAATTTGGTGCTTTTTCGCCAAAGATTTGCCATAATTACTAATAAATTCTGTATTTTTAAAACGATTTATACTTAAAGTAGAGCCAAATTCATCAAAATTATTTTTCTTGGCAAATTCAGCGGTTTCTTCCAAACGAAAACGGAAACAATTTAAACATCTTTCATTGTTTTCTGGGTAAGATTCAAGAGGGTGAGGCAATGATTTTTTAAGATAGTCCAACCATTTATCATGTTCATATTCTCCGACAATTAATTTCAGATTATAAATTTTAGCTATTTTTTCCACATCTTTTAATCTTTTTTTATATTCTCCCTCAGGATAAATGTTAGGATTATAAAAATACAAAGTAATATCTTTTACCCTTTTTATTGTTAATAAATGTTCAATCATTGGCAATGCGCATGGAGCGCAGCAAGTATGAAGCAACATAATCTTGAAACTTAAAACTTATAACCTATAACAATGAATCTCTATGAATTTCGCGAAGCCATGCACCGACTGGTGCACGGCGAAGCATATTTCTATGAATTTCAAGAAATACAATGGAAATACGTAGAAATTCGTTGCAAAGTTATTTAATTGTTTTTCTTAAAGTGTGTATTAGTCTCATCATAAATCTTAAATTATGAATTGTAGCTAATCTAAGATATAACGATTCTTTTACAGAATACAAGTGGCGAAGATAAGCCCGAGAAAAATTCTGGCAAGTATAACAATCGCAATTTTTATCAATTGGATTATTGTCTTTTTTAAAACAGCTATTGGATATTCTCAAACATCCTTTTTCAAATTCTGATTCAAATTTTATTCCTTCGTTTTCTAAAAAGATATTACCACTGTAAAGAGAACCGTGGCGAGCCATTCTTGTTGGCCCAACGCAATCAAACATATCCACTCCCCTTTTTACCACTTCAATCACATCATAAGGCGAGGATCCCAGCCCCATGGTATAACGAGGTTTATCTTCAGGTAAAAGATCTTGAAGATAATCCAAAATTTCCAATGTTCTTGGCATATTATAACCAATTGTTTCTCCTCCTAAGGCTATGCCATCAAAAGGAAGATTGGTGATAAATTTAGCTGACTCTTTTCTTAAATCTTCAAAAATGCCGCCTTGAATAATACCGAAAATCAGAGGTGGTTTTTGCCCGGATAGAGAATATTTTTTACTAAGCTCTTGATGTTGTTTTAAGGACCTTTCTGCCCAGCGATGAGTTCTTTGCATTGATTTTTTAGCATATTCTTTGTTGTCAGAATCAGGGTTGCACTCATCAAAAGCCATAATAATATCAGAACCTAATTTGTGCTGAATTTCAATTGATTTTTCAGGCGTAATTAGATGTTTTGATCCATCAACTGGAGAAGAAAATTCAACCCCATTTTCACTAATTTTAGCCAGATTTTGCCCATTTCTACTAAAACTCCATACTTGAAACCCTCCAGAGTCGCTTAGAATAGGCCCAGACCAGCTCATAAATTGATGAATGCCTCCTAAGTCGCGTCTAACGCGACCTAAGTCATTTATCAGATTTTCGCCTGGTTGCAGATGTAAATGAAGTGTATTGACTAAAACTATTTCTACGCCAACTCTTGTCAAGTCATCAGGTCCAACCGCTTTAACTGTTGCCTGGGTTCCTGGAGGCATAAAAACAGGAGTTTTTACAACACCATGATTAGTGTCTATTTCTCCTAAACGAACTCGTGAGCTCTTAGATTCTCTAATAATTTTAAATTTTGAATTGTCATTTTTCATTTTAATTTTTGATTTTTGAATTTAAATAATGAACATTGCATCTCCAAACGAGAAGAACCTATATTTTTTATTAATCGCTTCTTGATATGCTTTTAAAATTAAATCTCTTCCAGCAACCACGTTAAACGTGGTATCAGTCGCGTTAAACGCGACAAAGGCGGAAACCAGCATTAATAAAGTGGATTTTGGTAGATGGAAATTTGTAATCAAGGCGTCAACAAATTTAAATTTATATCCCGGAAAAATAAATAAATTAGTCCAGCCTTTCTGGGGCTTTAATCGCGAATGGTTCACAGCGCAACTCTCCAAAACTCGCATCGTGGTAGTCCCTATAGCGATTATCCTTTTTCCTTTTGATTTTGCCTGATTTAATATTTTAGCAGTATTTGGGCAAAGTTCAAAAAACTCTGAATGCATCTTATGTTTTTCAATATCTTGAGTTTTTATAGGAAGAAAAGTGCCCAACCCCACATACAGAGTAACAAATTCTGTCTTGATTCCTTTTTCTCTTATTCTGCCCAAAAGATTTTTTGTAAAATGAAAACCAGCAGTAGGAGCGGCAATTGAGCCTTCCTTTTTAGCATACATAGTTTGATATCCTGAAAAAGAACGTTCTGTAGGTTTGGTAATATAAGGCGGTAAAGGAGGTTCACCTAAAGATAAAATTTCTTGTTTTAAATCCTGACCTTTTTTATTAAAACATATTACCCTTTCATAGTTTGTTTCTTTTTCTATTTTTCCAGTAAGAGTTTTGCCAAATCTAATAATTTGCCCTTTTTTCAGCTCGGGTTTTCCAATAACTATCCATTGGTTTGGCCAAGAAATAAAATCAAAAACTTCTTTATTTTTTGGACGAATGAGAAGAATTTCCACTTTTCCTTTTGCCGCGTTTAACGCGGTGGAAATTTTCTTTCCATATAAGCGGGCTGGCACTACTTTACTATCATTAAAAACCAAAATATCATTATCAGACAAATAATTTAATATTTCATAGAATTTTTTATGTTCCATCTTTTTCGTCTTTCTATTTAATATCAAAAGACGCGAGTGGTCTCGCGGCTCTATTGGCTCCTGGGCAATAAATTCTTTTGGCAAATGATAATCAAATAAAGAAATATCCATGAAAATAAAGTCACTCTTTGCAGCAATCCAAGACTTCTTGAATCATCTTTCCTAATTTACTCCAAACACTAAATTCTTTCTTTGTTTCTTTATAAGAACCCTCGCTTCGCTCAGAACCTTTTTTCTCGCTTTGCTCAAAATAAGAACCCTCGCTTCGCTCAGAACCTTTTTTCTCGCTTTGCTCGAAATCATCATTTAGCTCTATTGATTCTTTTTTTTCGGGATCATCATCTTTTCCTCCTATATCTTTTATCTCAATTAATCCCAAATTTAACCCCCAAAATATATTCCAAAGAGTATAAGATTTCTTAAATAATTCTTCTGCCTTACTTTTATCGCCATCAGATAACTTCTTAGTTCCTACTTCCATTAATCTCATAGAAGCTGCTAATAAATGCTTTGAGACGCACCAAATTTCTCCTTTGGGATTCTTGACTATCTCTTTCAATAAATCTTTTCTCATACTGCGAATCTGATTCAATAATTCCAGATATTTGCCATCATTAGTCTTATTATAGGTAAAGAAAAAGTGTTCTTCTAAAGAAATAAGATTCATAACACCAATTGCCAAATCCTCTTTGGATGACAAATCTAAAGGATTTTTACCCTTTTTTAATTCTTGAATTTTGGCGATAATTTGAGAAAATTGTTCTTCTTGATTCATATTTATTTAAACAAAAATTTTACAAATCCATAATTCAAAAATAATACTTATAATGATTAAGGCAATAATGGGAATAATAACTCTTTGATAATAAAAATAAACCTTTTTACTGTGTTTATCTATTATAAAGTTATTTGTCTTATCTACTAAAAAGAGAGTCAATGCCCCTAAAACAGAACCACAGATTACTCTTGGAAAACCAAAAAGATTACAAGAAGGATCAGAAGTTATGGTCTTTAAAATAGGCAAGAATGATAAAAGCCAGGTTCCTCCAAAAATAACCCAAAAACTAAAGGGAAAGTTTTTGCCTTTCTTGCTTAAAAATATATTAAACTGGACTGAAAGAGATAAAATAAGGGCTCCTATCCATAAACCCAAAGTTAAATCATCTATCCCCAGCCAACGAGAAATTCCCAAGCCGCTCGCTATTCCTATGGCGCATATTGGTCCGCACATATAATACAAATTAAAAATTTAAAAATCAAAATGTAAAATGACAATTCAAAAAGCAAAAACAATTAGGATAAGTTTTTTATTATATCAAATTGACTCCAAAAAATCAAATTAGAAGCTCTGATTTCATAATTCTTTTTTAGCTTTTAGCCATTTATCTGCTTCCATAGCTGCCATTGCTCCTAAGCCGGCTGCTACAACCGCTTGCTTATAATTCTCATCACAAACATCACCAGCGGCAAAAACTCCTTCTTTAGAAGTTTTTACATTATCTTTAACTTCAAGATAGCCTTTTTCATTAATTGATAATTGATTTTTAAATAATTCAGTAGCTGGAGAAAAACCAATAGCCAAAAATAGACTGGAAATCTTGAGTTCTTTCTCTTCTTGCGTTTGATTATTTTTTATTATTATTCCTTCCAATTGTTTATCACCAAGAAGTTTAACGATTTCGTTATTAAAAATAAATTCTATTTTTTTATTTTTGAATACTTCTTCTTGAAGTCTTTTAGCTGCCCTTAATTCTTCTCTCCGATGAATAATATAAACTTTTTCCGCGTATTTTGTTAAATAAACTGCGTCTTCTAAAGCAACATCTCCTCCTCCAACAACTGCTACTTCTTTGCCTTTAAAAAATGCTCCATCGCACACTGCGCAAGCAGAGATTCCGTGACCAATAAAATCTTTTTCTTTTTCCAATCCTAACCAACGATTTGAGGCACCAGTGGCAATAATTATTGAACGGCTATAGTATTCTTTTTTATCTTCAGCTACTACTTTAAATGGTTTCTTAGTAAAATCTATTTGAATTATTTCTTGAGGCATTATTTGACATTCAAATTTCAATGCTTGCTCTTCCATTAATTTAAGAAGTTCCATACCTGAAATACCATTAGGAAAACCAGGAAAATCATCAACATCAACTGCTAAAATTAATTCGCCGACGCCAGCTTTTCCAGTAAAAAGCAAAGTATCACACCGAGCTCTCCCAGCATAAACACCAGCTGATAAACCAGCCGGACCTCCACCGATAATAATAAGGTCTTTAATATCCATAATTCTTTTTCTATTAGTACTCTAATTTTAGCACGATTAAGTTGAAAATAACAACTTTTCACTTCGTTCAAGAACGTTGTTTTCTCGCTTTGCTCAAAAATAAAAGAAAAACAGGTATCAAAGACACCTGTTTTTCTGGTGACCCCGTTATTACCAAAGGCAATAACAGGGAGCCCCACCGTTGACGATCTTGCGATCGTCAAAGAAATTATACCAAAGAAAAAAGCAAAAATCAACCCCCAACACCATAATTTACCAATCAAATAGCTGATTAGGCGCTTATTGAATAAATATTCCTGACAAAGTCGGGATGGCCTATTCGGCCAGCGCCTAAAACAATGTTATTGGAAATTATCTCTTAATAATAGTGATTGATATCCTTAATGGGAGGTAAATTTGGTGTGGGGATCAACCCCCACCTTTTCTCCTGCGGCAACCAGTTTTGAAAAATTTAAAAACGAATTTGACCGTGGTGAACAATTCAATAAATTGAGCCTGTTGATTGATTCAACAGGCTCATCCTGAACACGGTGAAAGATCTCATAATTATAAAAAATAAAAGGGAGGCTGATTCTCCCTTTTTAGATTTGCTTTAACTAATTGAGATGAGATTTAAAAAGAAGTATGCATACTAACGAAAGTGCGTACAGAACCATTGAAGAAAGAAAAAATTTAAATAGTAATTTCTCATTTTTTTTAAAAATGAGGATTCCTCCAATAATTACTATTATTTCTATTCCTATACATAGTGCCCATAAAATATCTGGCATATCAATCACCTCCGTTTAGATCTATGAGGTTCAAACCAACCATACAAAACTGAATCCGCAGAATCATTAATCATGTCCCGGATTTTTATCAAAATCTGGGACATTTTTATAAAAATCTTTTTCATTTTCTTCTCCCTTCTTTATAATCTTTATCTTTAATTAACTAAAATACTCCTATAATTAATCCAAAAACTAATAGAATTAAAAAGATTGTTAATCTACAAACAAAAAAAATAGTATAAGAATCATAATTGATACAATCAATATATCATGACCCCTTCTTGCTATTTTTTCTTTCCTTGCTATATCCATTGCTATATCGACAATTGATTTACATGTCAATTTGTATCTTTTCTTTAAAGAATACAGCTGAATTAAATCAGGATTTTCAATTTTTTCAAAATTGTAATTTCTTCTTATCTTCATCTTATCTTACCTTCCTTTCTTTTTTTTATTTTTTAATTGTCAAAATACTGCTTAAAACCTTGTTGTAGTAAAATGATACCATTATATTTCTGAAATGTCAATTCCTGTTTTCTTCTATTATCCAATCACAATTTGATTTTTGCCTTGTTTTTTGGCTTTTATTAGAGCTTTATCCGCTTTCTGAAAGATTTGTTTTAAAGAATATTCTGGATTGCATTGAGTAATGCCAATACTAAAAGTAACAGGAAGATGTTCTCTGGCTCTTTCTAATATAATTTTAGCCCTTTTTTGGGCTTGAGATAAATTTGCGCCTTTAAGAATTATAGCAAATTCTTCTCCTCCCCATCGGGCAACAATGTCAAAGTCCCGGACAGAATCTTTAAGAAATTTAGCGACTTTTTTTAAAATTCTATCACCATAAAGATGACCAAATTTATCGTTAAATTTCTTAAAGTCATCAATGTCTATTATTATCAGTGAAAATTGAGATTTTTGAGAACGCCGAGTTTTATGTCTGGTTGCCCATTTTAGTTCTTCATAAACAATTTTGAAGAATTGAGAAAAAGCCCGGCGATTATAAACCTTGGTTAGAAAATCAATGGTAACCAATCTGTTTAATTTTTCAATTTCCTTTCTTAATTTCTTATTTTCTTTTTTGAGAACTTGAGTATTCATAAGTCTATTTCCTATAATTATATAACATCACGTAAATTAAACCAAGTTTTAAACAAAAAATGACTATATAGTAGTCATTTTTTGTTAATATTCTATATCTCTTATAAAAACTTATGCTTTGGATTTTTCAAGTATATGGTCAGGATCTTCATCTTCAATTATTGTACCAAAATCATCTTCGCTTGTTTTAATTACGTTACCATCTAAATTAACTTTTGCAACACCGTCCTTATCAAATTCAATCCCTCTTGCCTCCATCCATTTTCTAAATTCTTCGTCATCTTTATTTCCGCCACTGTATTTTAACCATTCTTCAGTTGTTATTTTTGGAATGTCTTTTTTCTCTTCAAGAGTTGGTATCTCTTCAAAACTCATATTTTTATATTAATTATTGTTAGTAAAGATTTATATCGACCATAAAATTATATAAAAATCATATCATAATATATCTTAATGGTCAATAAAAGAGCCTTTCTAATATTGGTATTTTTTACTGTTTTTATTTCTTCTTTAAAATTTTGACGACTCCTTTATTAGCATCTATTTCTATCAAATCGCCGTTTTTAAGAATCTGTGTGGCAATTTTGGTTCCGACTATACACGGTTTTTTCATTTCACGAGCTACTATCGCAGCATGACAAGTCATTCCACCTTCATCTGTAACAAAAGCTGCTGCTTTTTCCATTGCTGGCAGAAAATCAGGTATAGTCATTGGAGAAACTAAAATCTCGCCCTCTTTAATTGAATAAATTTGCTTATGCCCCATAACTCGTCTGACTTTTCCGCGAACGATACCTGGATATGCCCCAACTCCTTTTATTTCGTTAACGCCCTCATCAATATTTTCTCGTTCCAGCAAAATACCATATTTTTTTTCAATGTCATTAATGCTTTTGTTTAGATATAACGTATTTTGTGTAAAAATAAATCCTTTATCTCTGTCTTTTAATTCATCCAATTCTGGAAATTTTTCTGCCTCAATTTCCTCAATTAAAAGCACATGAACAAAATCTTTTATTTTTGGAAAAATTCTCATAAGAGATTTACGCACAACGGCATCTGTTCCAGAAGATAATTTTGCGGTTTTCTCTTTTAATTTTTTAATTGAGGGAGTGTCTAATTTACCGTTCATTTCGCGTAACCACCACATTGTCTCAGTCCATGGATAAGATATTTCAAGATTTTTAATAAACTCCAATAATTTTTCTTTAGATAAAGGCGATTCGGCTTCATAAATTGGTTGTATTGGTTTCAATTTTTCATTAACTTGCTTTTCTAATTCATTCAAAAAATCTTTATTAAGTTTAATGTTTTCTTTAATATGATTTTTTATCCACTCCATACCTCGCGGGTCATAATAATTCTTGACCGTATCATCCTCCCGCACAAAAACAATATATGGTAAAAAGGGTTGTCGTTTACCACTCCATGGTTTCTCATTATACGCCTTGCCTTTATATAAAACCTGAAGCATTGGTAAGGAATAATCTCTCGTAAAAACTTTTTTATATACGGATTGTTTCTGTACCTTGTCCGACAAAGTAGTAATAGGACGACTTTGAACAATATAAAATTTGTCTTTTGCAAATGCCCATTCAATATCTTGTGGGTCTTTATAATGACTCTCTATTTTAATACAGAGATTGGCTAATTCTTTAATCTGCTTTTCAGAAAGTTTTTGTTTTTTTCTCATCTCTTCGGGCACGGCTTCAGTCTTAATGCCCTTACCTCCCCTAATAATCTGCTTCTCCTGGGTATTAACATTTATATCAACTAAATTCAGGGTGCTTTTCTCAATAATATAACTATCAGGAGTAATAGTGCCTTGAACTAAGGCCTCACCCAGTCCCCAGCAGGCCTCAATTATCATTTGGTCTGCGTCTTTGGTAACAGGATGGACTGTGAAACAGACTCCAGAAACTTCAGAATTAATCATTTTCTGGACGACAACCGCCACTGATATCTGCTTTCTGTCCAACTTTCTCTCAACTCTATAGAATAAAGCCCTGGGAGTATATAAAGAAGCCCAGCATTTTTGAATACTTTCTAAAAGATTGTCTTTTGTCACATAAAGATAGCTTTCTAATTGGCCTGCCCAAGCGTCAATTTTTGAATCCTCTGCCGTAGCTGAACTTCGCACAGCTACATTGCTTGCTCCTAATCTATTAAAGGTAGAAAGAATCTCTTTTCTTAATTCTGCAGGAAATTCCTTTTTTAGAATAATGCCTCTAATGATTTCTGAATTTTCCTCTATGTTTTCTATATCTTTAATATTTATCCTATCCCACATTGCATCAATTTCAACATTAATGTCAGTTTCTTCTAAAAACTTCTCAAAAGCTGAAGCTAAAACCACAAACCCATCCGGCACCGGCATTCCAATTTTCACCAGCTCCCCCAAATTCGCCCCTTTACCGCCAGCTAAGGATATTTTTGTCCTGTCAATTTCGTTTAAAAATTTTAAATTTTTCATGCTCTTTACATAATAAAACTATCGCGGGGATCAAATTGAGTAGTATTTTGAGGTGCTACCAAAGATGGTTTAAACTTATACCTGTTCCAATATTTTAATCTCTGTTGTTTAATATTAATATAAACTTTCTTAGGAGGGCGCCAATTCATCTTATAATAATCAAAGAAAATTTTATAAGCATAATAACAAATTTCTGTGCCTTTGACGATAATATCTAGAGGTTTAAGGCTATTCACATATTGAGTTTGTTTTAAAGTTAGCCGGTTATAATAA
>Ga0315289_10000073_pt1 | contig 151175 bp, 168 predicted proteins | sample YL17G11_40_MG_FD_203452 | JGI IMG/M metagenome (GOLD analysis project Ga0315289, IMG submission 203452) | Sediment microbial communities from Yellowstone Lake, YNP, Wyoming, USA - YL17G11_40 | ecosystem: Environmental > Aquatic > Freshwater > Lake > Sediment | place: USA: Wyoming | collected... | reverse complement strand
GAAACGCAAAGAAAACTATTAACTTTCAAACCACGTAAAGCATAACGTGAAACGCGAGGATTTTAGAAAGGAAACGCCCAAAACACGGCAGATTGGAGAGTATAGAGATGCCGCATGGGAGCTTAGAAAAAAATTGGGAAAGCTTCAAGCCAAGCGGGGGCGACCGCTTACGCTTTTTGAATGCGGCATCGGTAACATTGCCAAGGAAAGCTCGCGAGAAATTTTTCGCGAAATAGGCGACACGCAAAAAAATTTAATAGGCTCTTTGGAATTCGTAAGAGTTGTAGGCGCCGACAAGTTTGGAAAAATCATTCTCCAGGACTCGAGCCCGGAAGTCATAGAAAAGGCAAAGCGAGACGTTGAGGCACATTACCCCGACTTGAGGGATAAAATCGTTTTCATAGAAGGCACGTTGGAAGAAAAGCCTCCACAGCACGAGGCGGACGTAGTGCTGTCCCAAGCGGTTCTCATGTATTTTAAAAAACCGCAGCAAATAATCCACGTCAAACATTTGGTAAGCATGATAAAACCTGGAGGTTTCCTGTTAGCCGACGAAGAACTAAGGGAGTTACTCCCATTCAAGCACCTAACGCTTTCTCAAAAAGTCATGAAAGACGCATTCTGCAATTACAAGCACATAGATTCCGGATACCCGATTTTCAACGTTTATAGAATACCCGCGGAAACTCTTGCAAGCCGACTTAAAAGCTGGGTTTTGAGAAGGACAGTACGACTATGATACTGAATAGTCGTTCAAGCAAGCGTTTCGCCAATATTATTTAAAGAACGGTTGCCTATTCGTTTCATGAAGATTTCCATTGTAATTCCGACGTTGAACGAAGAAAAGAAAATCGCCGACACTCTTGGTTTGTTGCGCAAGCGCTTTCCTGGCGCGGAGATTATAGTTGCCGACGGGTTGAGCAGCGACCACACTCAACAAATAGCCCGCAAGATTGCGGACAAGGTGGTTTGCGAAGTGCACAAGGGGGGAAAGCCCAAGAGCATCGGAGCTGGAAGAAATGTTGGAGCGCGGCATGCGAAGGGCGACGTGATTTTGTTCAACGACGCCGACACGCATCCGCAACCGCATTACTACGCTGAAATGAAAAAAGCGTTTGAAAACCCGTGCGTTGTCGGCGTTGGTTGCAAGATAATGCCTGATGAAGCAACTCCACTGCAGCGTTTTGTTTTCGAGCTTTTGAATTTGATGGTGTGGATGTCGGTAAAAATCGGCAGGCCTGCCATTGCGGGAAACAGCGTGGCTTACCGCAAGGACGCGTTTTTCAAAATCGGCGGTTTTGACGAGGAGATGCAAGCGTCTGAAGACCAGGACTTGTGCGTGCGCATTTCCAAGCGCGGCAAAGTCGTTTATCTAAATCACGTTATTGCGTTTACGGACAGCAGGCGTTTGAAAAAATTCGGTTTGATTGGCTTGCTTTTCGACTGGGGCAGGACTACTTTCAACTTCATTACCGGACAGAAAAACAGGCGTTATGCTATAGTAAGGGAGATTTAAATTGCGCGGCTTTTGGCTTTCCGCAATTGCCGTCCTCGCGGTTTTTGCGGTTTTGTTTCACGTGCTTTTTTCCCTAGTGCCGTATCTCGTTATTTTCCTGGCGGCCAATTTTTTCTTCATTTACGTCGCTATAACTTACCTGTTGACTTATTGGGAACGCGAGCAGGAAAGGCCGTCTTCGCGCTTTGCCAGCGTGACGGTAATAATATCCGCATTCAACAGCGGCAAAACCCTTGAAAAATGTTTGAAAAGCGTGCTTGCGCTCGAATACCCAAAGAAAATGCAGGTGATTTTGGTTGACGACGCGAGCACTGATGACACTTTCTCGATTGCCAAGCGTTTTCCGCAAGTGGAAATCCTGCGCCACCCGAAAAACCTCGGAAAGGCAGCATCCATAAACCGCGCGTTGAAAAAAGCGAAGTGCGAGCTCATTGCGTGCATAGATTCCGACACTTACCCTGCGAAAGACGCGTTGAAGAAAATGGTGGCGTTGTTCAACGAGCCGAAAGTCGGGGCTGCAACCGCGTTGATTTGCGTGGAAAAGCCAGCCAAGAATTTCGTGCAGAAAGTTCAGGAAATCGAGTATCACGCTGCATTCGGTTTCTGGCACACCGCCCTGTCGCAGCTAGACGGCTTGCTCGTCACCCCAGGCCCCATGTCGGTCTATTCCAAGAAAGCGCTCGAAAACATAGGCGGTTTTGATGAGGGCAACATTACCGAAGACATGGAAATCGCGTTGCACCTGCAAGACCAAGGCTGGAAAATCAAGCTTACCACCGATGCGAAAGTTTTTACGGAAGTGCCGCAATCGTGGAAAGCATTGTTCCGCCAGCGATTGCGTTGGTTGCGCGGCAAGATTTACAACGGCTTCAAATACAAGCACATTATTTTCAACGCGCAGCACGGCTCGTTCGGCAAGTTCGTGTATCCCATTTCTTTCGTCATCGAATTGCTTGGAGTTGTGGTAGTAGCGCGCGCGGTTTGGATGCACGTCGGCAATTTTCTCAATATGCTTTCCGGAATGGCGGGCATTATCGCAGTAGACCCGTCTTTGCTTTACAACCCCGGCATTTACTCGAACGCAGTCATTAATTCTTCGGCGTTCTTCTTCCTTTTCACGATCATCGTGTGGGGTTATATAGTGTGGGCGAGTTTTGGAATCGCAAAGGAAAAGCCGCGAATCTCACAAATTCCCGCGCTAGTTGTTTTCATGACTTTGTATTCAATGTTCATTTCGCTAGTGTACTTTTCCGGAATGGTGCACGAAGCGGTGGGGAGTGAAAGAAAATGGTGAGCGTTTACGTCAAGGCGTTGATAATCACGATAGTGATTTTCGTGGGCAACTTTTTTTTCATCAAGTATTTGGACGATTCGCGCGCCGGCGAGGTGCAAGCGCGGCTTGAAAAAGCCGAGGAAGAACTGCAATCAGCGAGATTGCTTTTGCTTTACAGCCAGGCGTTCAACAACTCTCCTGAAATCTGTCCGTTGCTTGAAACGCGCACTAACGAGCAGATAAACCGCTTGTATGCGTTGTACCAAGAGCTTCAAAGCGTTTCAAACACCAACGTCTTTACGGATACGAGCCGCATTAAAACGCGCTACATCCTGTCGAACGCCGAGCTTTACCTTTACGCGGTGCAGTTGAAGAAAACGTGCGGTTATGCCGGAATGGATCCGATTCTTTATTTCTATCCCGACAAGCAAGACTGCGTGGAATGCCGCGCGCAAGCGCAAGTGCTCGATAAGCTGCGCGACGATTGCAACAACATCCGCATTTTCGCTTTCCCGACCGACTTGAACATCAGCATTGCCGACGCGCTCAAAGAACGTTATGCGATAAGCCAAACGCCTGCAATAGTAGTGGCTGACAAAACTTTCGGAGGCATCACGTCGCGCGAGCAAATCCTTAGAATGCTGCAATGCGGCTAGCGCAACAGCTTTTCGTAAACCGCCAGGAGCTTGCGTGTGGAAGCGGGAATCGAGTATTGCTCGGCGGTTTTGCGCGCGTTTTTCGCAAGCGAAGCGTAAGTTTTCTTGTCTGCGTTCAACACCGCGCTTATTTTCGCAGCACACTCGGCTTCACTGAAGGGCTTGAACAAAAACCCGTTCTTTCCGTTCTTCACTTCTTCTGGAAGAGCGAGGGCGTCCGCAGCAACAGCGGGCTTGCCGCTCGCCATTGCCTCGAGCAAAGCCAAGCCTTGCGTTTCAAATGTGGAGGCAGTTGCGAAAACGTCGCAAGCAGCGTAGTAGCGAGGCAAGTCCGCGTCGGAAACCAAGCCAGTGAAAACGAATCTAGAGGCGACGCCTTCAGAGTGCGCCAAGCGCATCAATTCCTTGCGTGCAGGCCCATCGCCAACTATTACGAAACGCGCTTTTTCAACCCCTTGCGAGGCGCGAATCAACACGTCCAGATTCTTCTCGCGGCTCACGCGGCCGGTGGTCAACACCATTCGCTCGCCCTTGCGCAAGCCGAGCTTCCTGCGGACAGCAGAACCATCGATTTCAGGGCGAAAACGCTCGGTGTCAAGGGCATTAGGCACTACGATGCTGTCCACGCCGTGTTCTCGCAAAGCGCGTTGAATAACGTGCGACGGCACAGTAACCAAGTCAAACCGCGAGTAGAAAGCGGCCATGGCTTTCCACGCTATTTTCGCAGCCAGGCGTTGACCAACCTCGCTGTTTGTAATGAACCTCGTTGCCGCGGGAATGAGCGTGTGGAGCGTCGCTATGCTCGGCAGTTCTAAATCTCTCGCGGTTGTCAAGGCCGGCAGTCCCATCGCAATGCCGTGGCAGTGCACTATCTGCACGCCGTTTTCAAGCGCTTTTTTCTTGGCTGGAAACGGAAACAACGCTATCTTGTATTGTGGGTAAGGCGGGAACGTGAGCGAGCGGAAGAGGAAAGTCTTGGGGTCAGTGTTTTGTCTTATTGTCTTAGGGTCGGCTGAAGCGAAGACGAACACGTCGTGCCCGCGTTTTTCAAGCTCGCGGCGGTAGTTGAGCATGGTCGTGACAACTCCATCTTTGTTGGGAATCCACGTGTCCGAGAAGAAAGCTATTCTCATCGCAAGAACACCAAGACCGCCAGCGCAAGCAACATGGACGCTATGAAAACAGCAGGCGCGATTATTTTCAGCACTGCAACCACCGAGTTTATCGTCGACGTCAACTGGCTTTGCCTGTTTGCACCCAACACGTGCACTGCAATGCGTCGGGAAAACACTCTCGCAGAGCAAGGCTCGACGTCGCCAATCGCACTACGCACGCACGCTTCAATCTCTTGAATGAGCTTGCGGCGGTCGCAATTCAAGCCTACGGGATTGTGCACTCCGCTGATGTTGTTCACCGAGTGCGAGTCGGTTGTGAAAACCTCGGCGTAACCGAAACCGAATTTTTTCAACGAACGCAGTAGTTCATCGCGAAAATCCGGCAGCATGTTATTGCCGTCCACGAGCACGAGGCAAGCGGTTTTGCTTGCGTTTTTGAAAACCGCGCACCTGACTCCGGCCGCGCCGATTCCTTCACGAAGCGAAAAGGAAGTCGCGCTTTTCGCAACACCCATACCGAACGCGCTTCCTTTCGAGGGAAAAACTTTCGAAACCGCGTTTTCGAAATCGAAATACTCGCGGCTGCCTGTTCCGAAAACGCGTCCGGTTGTGAGGCTGTTGTGCTCGTCCACTATAGTCGCGTCCTTCCATCCGCTGGCTAAAGCGCGGTTGCGCAACGCCATTCCCAACGCCAAGTCGATGTCTTCAGTGCTTTTCGGCGCGCGCGTCAACGCGAGAAACGCCTTGTCGCCGAACCCGAGGGAAAAAACCGAGCTTGCGCCCTCGTGCTTCAAGTCAAACGAAAGCGTTTTTCCGCCCGCTTGTTTTCTCAATGCTTCCTGCTCGAAGAGCTTTGAAAACTCGCGGTGCGAGAAAGAATGAACGGGATTGAAATCGTGAGTTACCGTCGAGTGGAAAACCAGGGTGGTGCATCCCAGGCGGTCGTCCAGCTCTTTTGAAATCAAAGCTGGAAACTCACTTCCGCCCAAGTTGCCGACAGGCCCGTAATGCACACAAGGCACTGCAAAAACGCTTTTCACGCCTTTCTTGCTTTCGAAAACAACTCCTCCGACAAGCGTTTCTGCAGGCGAGCCCAACTCGGCCATTACGCTTTCGAATTCCTTGCTTCCGCCGATCCACTGTGCGAAAAACATTGCAGCCACGTGCACTGTTGAAACGCCGAAATTGCGTTTGGAAGGCGCGTTTATGATGAAGAAAACCGCCCACAACGCGAAAAGCAGTATTAGCGAGGCGAAAACGATTTTAATTGCGGCAAGCACGGGCGAACCAACTGCAATGGACGACTCTATCATTCCGAAGCGCGTCCACAAGTAAATGAACGCAACGTTGAGAAAAGCCTGGCTGAAAGAAATCGGCAGGGCTTTAGCCAAGCGAATGTTCAGCACGAGGAAAGTGCCGATAAACCAACCCAACACGGTAAGCGCGTTGGCAATCAACACTATTTCATACACGAATCCCAAGCCCGCTTTCGCGTTCGCGAACAAGCCAGCAATATAAACGACGGCGGTAAGCAAAGCGCAAGCGAACGCGATGAACATGAAGTACTTGAAGCGCATTTTGAAGTTTTTGCGCGAAGCGGCTCCGGTTGCAAGCACTGCAGCGGTTACTGCCGGGAAAGCGAGCAAAAGCACGCCTTCCGCCCCTCCGAAAACCAGCGCGCCGCTAAGGGAAACTCCGTTTAAAGCCAAGCGCATTAATATTCCGGCTGCAAAACACGAAATGAACAGGTAGACTAACGTCCGTTTGTAAGACGGAAGGCGGAACATCACTCGCGTCAGCGAAACCGCCTGCTCTCGTTGATCGTCAACCATCTTCAGAAACCCACCAGTTAAAACCAACTATTAAAGAAAACCGTTAATATAAATCATTGGAGAAAAAAATGAAGAACAAAATTTGCGCTTCTTGCGGGGCGAGCGACAAGCCTTTCGTAGGCGCGTTTTGCGTCGGGTGTTACGCCGCTAAAAACAAGCTTTTCAACTTCAAGCCGCCCGCACTCGCGTTATGCGTCCGCTGCGGCCGTTATCGCGTTGGACGCGATTGGAAAACTCTTTCGCAAGACGAGTTGGAAGCGCTTTTCGAGCAAAAAGTGTCGAGCAAGCACGAGTTGAAAAACGTGAAAGCGCGCTTGGGCAACAACATTGTGAGTTTCAACATTCTGCTTGATGCCGATGGAAACGAAATCGCGTTGAAAGATTATTTTCCGATTGAAATCGAAAAGCAGTTGTGCGAAGAATGCTCGCTCAAGTCAGGCGGCTATCACGAGGCGATAATTCAACTGCGCGGTTCTGAAGCGCGCATTCGTTCTGTTGCCAAAACTCTAGTCGGCATGCTCGAACGCGAAACTTTCATTGCCAAGGAAGAAAACAAGAAGGAAGGGCTCGATTTGCAAGTCGGCAGCAAGAAAGCCGCGCTAGGCTGCGTCTCGCGAATGCACTTGGCATACGCGCTTTCAAACAAATTGGTCGGCGTTAAAGACGGCAAGAAATTGCTGCGAGTAACGATTTTGCTTCGTCTTTAAAACGGCTTGAATCGCTTTTTGATTTCATCCAAGCCAAGCTTGGTTACCATTAGGGGAATGCCTTCACCGTCAGCGATTTTAATCGCGAGTTTGTCCACTTTCTCGGCAGGCAGGTCGTGCAACACGACAAGCGCCGGCTTTATCGGGGCAATGCGCACTGCAACCATGGGGCTTCTGCCCGTAGTCGTGCCTGTGAAGAGCAAAGCGCGTTGGCTGGTTGTGGAATAAATCTTGACGAAACTCTCGTAAGGCAGTTCGAGAATTATTTTGACCGAATCGAGAATAGTGCAGCCGAACACTTGCGTGTCTTTCAATCGTTCTTCCGCGCTCAACACCGTAGCGTCAATTGCCTTGGCGAAAATTTCCCCTGAAATGGCTTTCGTAAAATCGATTGCCTCGAAAAACTTTTGCTCGGGCTCTGCTTCCTTAAAACGTTTTATCAACTCGCCGCCTTTCTTCACGTCAATATCGACAAGCGCGTCCACAAAACGGCGGATTACGCCGATTCCAGGGCTTTTCCTGCGGTTGCTTTCATAATCGCTGATGGTGGACGGCGAGATGTTGAGAAACTCGCTCAAATCGCTTTGGCTCACTCCGAACACTTCGCGCCATTTTTTCATCGCGCCTCCCGGGTCGTTGCTAAGCGCGATTTCGCCAGCTATTTTGACTTTCAGTTGTTCCATGGTTCAAAAACTCAGCAACCGCGACTTAAAAAAACTTTTGCTTTTGACGAAACGCGCTTCGGCAATCGTCAATAGCGGTTTTAAGTGTTCTGCCACAAAACGTTTTATGGCGGAAGTCTACCAGCCGCGTGAAGACTCTTTGTTGCTTGAAAGCGCTGTCAAGCGTTTTGCTTTCGGCAGCGTGCTTGACGTGGGAACTGGAAGCGGGGTTCAAGCAATTGCGGCTGCGCGAAAGCCAGAGGTTTTCGGCGTGGTTGCGGTTGACGTCAATCCCGAAGCGTTGAAACTGGCTGAAACAAACGCTGCTAACGCAGGAGTGCGGAAGAAGATTGTTTTCAAGAAGAGTGATTTGTTTTCCGGCCTTGCATCAGAAAAGTTCGATTGCATTGCGTTCAATCCGCCTTACTTGCCTGTTTCTGAAGAAGAGAATGTTGGCGATGTTGCGCTTGAAAGCGGGAAAAGCGGCAGGGAATTGACCGACCGTTTTCTCGCAGAGGTTGAAAAACATTTGAATTCAGGCGGCGTTGTTTTGTTGCTTCAAAGCAGCGCGAGCAACTGGAAGAAAACCAAGAGCGCGCTTGAAAAGAAGGGTTTTCGCGTTGAGGTGGTCGGCGAGCAACGGTTTTTCTTCGAGCAAATCGTTGTTTTGATGGCGAAAAGAAAATGAATTCGTTCGAACAATATTTGTTTCACCGAGTCAAACGAGGCGAAACGAAATGAACGTGCTGTTTGGCGTGCTTGCTGCCGTAATTTCAGCTGCGTTGACTGCTTCGAAAGACGTTTGGTTCAAGGATTCGGTTGGAAAAACCGGCGTTTTCAAGCTGTTGTTTTACAGCAGCTTGATTTTTTGGATTCCGATTACTGCGTACTTTTTAGCTACCGGCGGGCATTCGTTCACGTTTTTCGAGCTGCAGGCAGGAGCGATTGTCGGCGTCGGCTTGCTAGGCGGTTATTTTCTTTACTTCAAATCATTGGAAGCTGGCAACGTTTCGCTCGTCGGACCGTTGTCCGAGTTGTGGTCTGTTTTCACTGCGATAGCTGCGGTTTCGTTTTTGGGAGAGCGGTTGAGTGCAATCCAAGTCGCCGGCATTGTTTTCGCGTCTGCAGGTCTTTTCATAGTTTCAACCAAGAGAGACACGGCGAAACTGAATGCTAAAGCGTTGTTTTACGCGCTCTCTTCCGCAATTGTCTGGGGCTTCACGTGGTTCATGGTGAAACCGTTGGTTGATTCCGCCGGCGTTATTCCGGCCATAGTGCTTTACGAAGGCGTGGGCGCGGTTATCTTGCTTGCTTACGGTCTGGTCACAAACAAAATTCGGGGTTTTGAGAAAACGCTCGTGCTGCCTTCGTTATTCGGTCTTGTTGCTTACGTCGTGGAAACGTGGGGCATAATGGTTTCAACGGTTTCTCTTGTTTCGGTGGTTTTCTCGCCTGCTTACGTTCTCGTGTTGATTCCGGCAAGCGCGTTTTTCCTGCATGAAAAGCTCGAACGCAGGCACTACGCTGGAATAGCAATGCTTTTGTTAGGCTTGATTTTGATTACTTTGGGTTGATGAGAGCAAATGGCTTCGTTAAACGCCTCGCCTGAATACTATAACGCGGAGGGACGGTACAGCGAAGCGAAAACTTCTGAAGAAAAGCTGGACGCGCTGCAGGAAATGCTGAAGCTCGCTCCCAAGCACAAGGCGGCCCACGCTTTGCTGTCGGAAATCAAGAAAAAAATCGCGCGGTTGCGCAAGGAAAAAGTTCGGGATGAAATCAAAGCCAAGCAGCGCAAGTCAAGCGCGGGCGATTTCGTCAAAAAACAAGGAGTGCAAATCGCGTTGCTCGGCTGGCCGAACGCAGGCAAAACCGCACTGCTGAACGCATTGTGCGGGCTTTCTCTGCCTTCCACTTCCACTCCGTTCGAAACAGCCAAGCCGCAGCCCGGAGCGTGGGTGTACGAAAAAGTGCAGATTCAAGTGCTAGACCTGCCTTCCGCAACCGACGATAATAAAGCGCGCATCTACGCGCTAGCCCGTCCTGCAGACTTGGCGGTGGTGATTGTCGGCCCCGACCAGAACGTGGAAGCGCAAGAAGCGTTTTTCAAAGACTTGCGCAACGAAAAGATTTTGTTTTGCATTTCAAAGAGCGGAAAGCGCGAGGGTTTTTACTCGTATGACGTGCATTCGCTCGATGCGTTGAAGCGCAAGGCGTTCGATTCCCTGGAAGTCATTCGCGTGTTCACGAAAACGCCGAAAGAAAAGCCCGACATGGAACATCCAATAGTGCTTTTCAAGCGCAAGCGGACTGTCCTCGATGCGGCCAAAGAGATTCACAAAGACTTCGCTTCATTGAAATACGCACGCGTGTGGGGCTCGGCGAAATTCGCGGGCCAGCAAGTAAGCGGCGATTACGAACTGCAGGACAACGACGTTATAGAATTGCACTTGAAATAAAAAACAAAAGAAAAAAATAAAAAGAAAGAAAAAAAGAACTTATCCCTTGTGGATTTTGCCGCAACTCTTGAAGTGGCGCCACATTCTCTTCGTCATTCCGGAAGGAGTGTCCTTTCCGAAAATGTGCGCGCCGGTATGCTTGCAATGATTCATGTCTATAGTCATCCCACCGAATGCTTTTCTAACCATTCTTCCACCTCTTTTTTAAAAAAATCCCGCCTTCCCAAGGCAGAATTAGATGGAGGGATTACCGCACTAACGCTTTTAAACCTATTCTACGAGGGAAAACGCGGTTTTTACCTCTGGAAAATCAGTAAGTTTCTTCCTGCTGGCGTTTCTTCCACTCGTTGTACACGATGAAGGCGGCGCCGATTGCAACAAGAATCAAAAGCCACGAATAATCCTGCGAAGGCGCGACGTACGGATTCGTGGTTGGGGTGTACGGTTCAATGCACGCTTGGAATCTTTGAAACAAAGTATTGTATAGCCCTTGCGCTTGCGCGGTTTTATTGACCATTTGCGAGTACGCGGCCGCGTTTGCTTTTCCTTTCAAATACTCGACTTCCGCCCACGCGCTTTTGAAGCGGACGAATTCCGACGCGAGCCCGCAGGATTTGACGTTCGCCTCGCTTTGCAAAAGCATTTGCGCGTTCGGCTGAAGCTGGTTGTAAGCGTCTAAAGCTTCAAAACGCGTTTTGCGGAAAAAGAACGACTCGATGCTGTCGTTCACCCACTTGTTTGCGTCGGAGTTTTTGTGCGCTAAAGCAACGCGCGGGTCGTTCGCTTTCAACGAATATAAGGAAGACAAGCCCACGTCGCGCAACGCTTCCAAACTGTCGTAAATGTTTTTGTTGTCCGGGTCCGGAATGCTGGACTTGTAAACCTGGGATTGCAAGTCGGAAATTGCTTTCGAATAATTGTCGTGCGCGTTCAAAACGTCGAACAGCTTGGCGTAGGTGGTGTTGTAATGACGCAACAAGCTCGCTATTCCGCTGGTGCTGTAATCAAGCTCGAAGCTTTGCTGCAGGCTCTTGCCGTTCGAAATCACGTCTCGCGCTTCCACAAGCCTGTCTTCCAAACGCTGCATTGCCGCGTCGAGTTTAGCGTAAGAAAGCGAATACTTTACTTCCGTGCGCGAGCGCAAGTCCGACAGTTTGCGCGAGTTTTCCGCAACCGCGCTTGAAGCCGCCGAAAGCGAACCGTCGAAAGCATCAAAACCCCAGTTGTTTTTCTGCAAAAACTCTTGAATCACTCCGTATTGATAAACGCCCAAGCCGACTTGCGACAGTTTCGCGCGGTCGGTAACCACCGCACCGGAATAGTCGGAAACCGCTACGAGAATTTTTTTCGTCGAGAGAATCGAGTGGAAGAACGCCCAGTACGAATCCGCGCCGGCTTGCATCGGCTTGCTTAACTGAAGAATGTCGGAAGAATCTTCTCCAATGTAAGGAGCCGCTTTGACAGCCGCTTCTTCCGATGGTATGGCGAGCGCTAATGCAGCGAAAGCAATCAGCGCGAAAAGCGCGGTGCGCATGCAAACATTAAATTCTTGCGCATTTAAAACCTGCTTATGAAACTTCGAGTCGTGCTTGTAGAGCCTGTGCACGACGTTAACGTCGGCAGCGTTGCGCGGGCGTGCGTTAACTTCGGTGTTGACGAACTCGTTCTCGTGCGGCCGGAAGCAAAGCTCGGATTGCAAGCGCGAAAATACGCCAAGCACGCGTTTCCGCTTCTCGAAAAAGCAAAACGTGCACAAACGGTCTCGCAAGCCACGCGCGGGTGCACGCTTGTCGTCGGAACTACTGGGGTTGTCAAGCGCTTTGGAAAACGAAGCGTGAAAAAGTGCGTTTCGGTCGAAGACTTGCGCTCGAAAATTTCTGAAAACGACCGCGTCGCGTTGGTTTTCGGCAATGAAGGCCGCGGTTTGAGCGAACGCGATTTGCTGAAGTGCGATTTCATCGCGTTCGTTCCGACTTGTGACGAGTATCCGGTGTTGAATTTGTCTCACGCCGTCGCAGTCGTGCTTTACGAATTGACTAAGAAAAAAAAGGAGTTGTTTGCGACTGCGCCGTTGTGGAAAGAACGGTGTTTGGAAAAAATGATGGCCGACGCGGCTCGCTTGCTGCCGACAGTGCATGACGAGAAAAAAGTTTCCCTCGCGTTCTCGCGCGTTTTGCGCAGGGCGAGGCTTGCGGATGATGAGGCTCAAGCGTTATTCGCGTTTTTCAGCGGAATTAAAGCGTCTACATCACGCCTTCGTGCGAAAACGCGAAAGGCCCGGGTTGGGCGGGCCAAGTGATGTTGAAGTATTGCTGGGAAGGGACTTTGGACGGAGGAAGGTTGACTACCATAGCAACGCTGTTTCCCAGAATCCTGTCGCCCGACGTTATCGAAAGTTTTTCAACCAAAGTCATCGGACCGCTGCCTGTGTTGGTGAAAAAGCACGCGCCTTGCACGAACATCGAACCGTTCGCGTCATACGAAGGGATTATTGGCCGGGAGCCCAAGCCGAACCACGCTGCTTTCCCGAGATAGGTTTCAGCCAGTTTGCAGTCCACGCTCCCGCTGGTTTGAGGAGCTACTATTGTAAAGTACGCTAGAACAAGAATCGCGAGAACAAGCCCGATTTGCAGCCATTGTTTGCTCAAGCCGCCTCCGCTGATAGGAGCGCCGCTGGCTGCTTTGCCGACTTCACTCACTGTTTTCGAACCCAATTCAGCCCAGCCTGAAGGCGTTTTCAATTTTTCAACTGTTTCCTTAGTCGCCTCGTCCCACGATTTCGTCCGCTCAGGCAATGCTTCCAAGCCGCTGGGATAGCCGAGCATGGCGTCCACGTCGATTTTGAAAGTGTCGTTAGCGACGTCAACCCAAATGCGGTAGAACGGAACGTAAAACTTGGTTGCGCCTGAAATCGAAACGCTGTCCTTGCCAAGCCCGACGTGCGCAGCTACTTTGACAGCCGCAGCCTCTTTCACTTCGCCTGCGGTTATCGAAGTCGGCTCGATTTCCGCTTCCACGCCCTCTGCGGTTTCACGCGTTTTTTTGAGCGGGCGGTCGAAAAGCACTGGAATAAAATCGTTCAACTCGCCCGTAAACGCGTTGAGCGCTGTTTTTCCAGTGGGGCTGGCTCCGCCTTGCGCAATCACGTCGAACGAAAAAAGCCAGTACGGAACGTAAACCAGCTTGACGTCCTCGATTTCGAATTTCTTCCAGCCTTTCTGCGCAAGGGCTTTTTGCACTATGCCCATCGCTGCCTCGGGCGTCAGCACGGTCTTGAACGACTGCGCGTCTAGAATCACGAATTCATTTCCATCTCGAGTATTTTTAAGCTATCTGCTAGGGCAGCGAGAAAAAAGAAGCAGAATGAAGAAAAAGGTTTTACTTTCTTTTCTTGACGATTTTGACGTTGTGCGGAGTGACGAGGATTTTGTCTTCGTCGATGCGCGCGATGTCTCCGTTCACTTGCGACACGAAGCCCTTGAGCTTTCCGACAACGTCCTTCAGTTTCGCGGGATTGCGCGCTATGGGCGTGATGTTCAACAGGATGATGTTGCGGTTGCGCAATTCCTCTTCGACTATTGAAACGTCGCTGTCGTTCTGCAGCGAAATGGGTTTGACGTAAAAATCAGCTGCCTTGTGCATTACGTCAACGTCTTCAGCTTCAGCTGCGGTCATGAAGTCATCCAAGTCCATTGCACGGCTTACGCCGAGTGCGCTCGAGAGTTTTTGGAAAAAGCCCATTGCATATCACCTTTTTTCTTGAATTAGAAGCAACAAGTATTACCCGTATCTTGTTTTAAAAGCCTTTTGCTTCAGCACCTGCGCAATTATTAAAACGGCTGTTGCGCTTAAACTAATCGGTGGGAAGCCCGTGGGACCTGAATTCAGCGAATTGCTGCACAAGAAAAGCCCGGTTTTCAAGGAAAAAGGCGTTTTAAGCCCGCACTACGTTCCTGAAACTCTGTTGTACCGCGAGGAAGAGCTCAAGCGCTTGATGTTGGCCGTGGCTCCCGCGCTGGAAAGCAAAAAACCGTCGAACATGTTCATTTACGGAAAAACCGGAACCGGAAAAACAGCGAGTTCGCGGCACGTTTTGCAAAAGCTCGTTGAGGAAAACAACGCGGGAGTGAGCGCGTTGTACATGAACTGCCGCGTGTACGACTCGCGGTATAAAGTGCTTCAGAAGACTATTACCGAATTCCACCCTGATTTCGCGAAAACCGGCTATTCGTTCGCAGTGCTTTACGAAAAACTGTTGGATTGGATTGAAACAAGCAAGGCAAAGCAGGTGGTGATGTTTCTAGACGAGGTTGACATGGTGCGCGATTTGGACAATTTGGTTTATACGCTCACTCGAGCGAATGATGATTTGAAGCAAGGCGGGCTGTCGCTCATCGGAATCAGCAACAAAATCGGCTTCAAGCAACGCCTTGACTCGCGAGCGCGTTCTTCGCTTTGCGAGGAAGAACTGGTTTTCCAGCCTTACAACGCGATTCAACTCGCAGGCATTTTGCGCCAGCGTTGCGAAAAAGCTTTTCTTCCAAACGTAGTGGATGACTCTGCGATTGAATTGGCTTCCGCAATTGCAGCCAGCGATAACGGCGACGCGCGTTACGCGCTTTTGCTTTTGCTTCGCGCAGGCGAGCTTGCGGAGAAGCGCGGTTTGCAAAAAATCACTGACAAGGAAGTGGAAGAATCGCGCAAGGCAGCTGATGAAGACAAGGCGTTCGAAATAATTTCCACTCTTCCGGAACACCAGAAATTCGTTTTGTATGCGCTCGCGTCATTGTACGGAGAAGCTGATTACAAGCGTTTGGTGGAAGAAGCGGGCGAGAAAATGTTTTTTTCGGGCGAGGTGTACGAGCGTTACGTTTCGCTCGCCAAGAAGTTCGGCCGCGACCCTCGCACTGCGCGGTGGTATCGCGAGTATGTGCACGAGCTTGAAATGATAGGCTTGATTTCCACTTCAGCTTCAGGCAAGGGCATTCGCGGCCACACGAACTTGCTGCGCTTGGCTTACGACCCGCCGAGAGTCAAGAAAGCCATTGAAAAAACCGTTTTGGCTGAAGACTAAGGCGCGTTCTCTTGATCAACTCGCACGTGCACTCTACTCTTTCCGTCGATTCGAGCTTGAGCTTGCGCGAGATTTGTGAAATCGCTTTGGAAAAGAAAATAGACCGAGTTGCAGTTACGAATCACTTGGTTCCGATAAGCAGCGGCTCTGGTAGGAAGATCATGTGGGAGTTGACGCCGCCAATCACTATTGATGCGCCGCCGGACTTGTGGAAAAAGCATTTCGAAGAGTTCAAGGCAGTGCGCGAAGATTTTCCGCAGTTGACTCTGGCTTTCGGTATTGAAGCGGATTTTTACGCACCAATCCTGTCGGAGCTTAAAGCTCTTTTGGAAGCGGTTCCGTTCGATTTTGTTCTCGGCTCGACGCATTACTTAAACAAGTATTGCATTTCGTTCCGTGAAGCTTGCGCCGCGTATTTGAAGGAAAACGCGCTTGAGACGTATCTAAAGCATTATTTCGAAATGTCGCGCGAAGCTGCTGCAAGCGGTTTGTTCGACTCAATGGCGCATCTAGATTACTGCTTGGAAGCGCCTGCCGAACTCGGAATGAAAATCGAGTTGCGCGATTACGAAGAGTTCGCGAAGAAAAGCATTGACGAGATTGCAAGAAGGAAAATGGCGATCGAAGTCAATTCTTGCGGGTTGCGCAAGGCAGTGAAAAACACTTTCCCTTCTTTTGAATTGCTTGAATACGCCTATGCAGCGGGTGTTCCTGCAGTTACCATCGGTTCAGACGCGCATCGCGCTGGAGAAATTGATTTCGGCTTGCGGGAAGCGGTTGAAGTTGCAAAGAAAGCGGGTTTTGAAAACGCGTGGTTTTTTGTTGAGCGCAAGCCGGTTGAAATTCCGTTGTCAAGTCTTTAATACGACGGCGCGCAAATTTTTACGTTAGGTGTTTAGATGTCGGCAGAATCCAAGGCGTTGTACGATTTCAAGAAGCAGGTCGAGGCGCTGAAGAAATTCCAAGGGCACGGAACTGAATTAATCAGCGTTTACATCAGCCCTGGCTATCCTGTTTCGGAAATCACTGCGAAACTGCGCGACGAGTTCGGGCAGGCGAGCAACATCAAGAGCGCCACCACGCGAAAAAACGTGCAGGGCGCGCTCGAGCGCATCATGCATTTTTTGAAGGGAGTGCACAAGCCGCCTGAAAACGGAATAGCTGTGTTCTGCGGCAATTTGAGCGAAACTGAAGGGCGCGTCGACATTCAAATTTATTCAGTCGTTCCGCCGATGCCTTTAACCACGCAATTTTACCGTTGCGAATCGCAATTCGTTCTCGAGCCGCTGGAAGAATTGCTCGAGCACACGGACACTTACGGTTTGGTTGCGCTGGACGGGAAGGAAGCGACTGTCGCGATTCTCAAGGGAAAGCAATTGAAGGTAGTCAAGAAGTTGGAAAGCACTGCGCACCAGAAAGTGCACAAGGGCGGACAATCGGCCGCAAGGTACGACCGTTTGCACGTTGAAGGCGTGGAGTTTTACTACTCACGCATCGGCGAGGCGATGGATGCATTCGTCGGCCTGAAGAATTTCAAGGGCGTTATTGTCGGCGGGCCTGGGCCTGCCAAGGAAGATTTCGCCAAGCAAAAGCCGTTCAACTACCAGCTGAAAATTCTCGGCGTTGTTGACACGGGTTATACTGACGAGTACGGCTTGCGCGAAATTTTGGAGAAAAGCGGCGATATTATTGCAGAGCAGGAAGCCATTGTTGAAAAGCGTTTGTTCGACGAGTTTACGGCCGAACTGGCGAACAACGGCTTGGTTGCGTACGGCTTGGAAGCGTGCGAAAAAGCGGTGGACTCAAAGCAAGCTTCAAAACTGTTGATTTCGGAAGAAATGGAGCTCAAGCGCGTGAAATACCGTTGCAACGCTTGCGGAAAGGAGATGGAACGCTTGGAAGAACGCGCTGCGGACGACACTGTCGGAGTGCCGTGCGAGTGCGGCGGGCATTACAAAATCGTTGAGATGCAGGACGTGGTTAACGATTTGATTGGAAAAGCTGAGGAGCAAGGCGTGCCGGTCATCATGATTTCGAAAGACACTGCCGAAGGCCGCCAGTTTTACGGCACCTTCAAAGGCCTCGGCGTTTTCCTGAGATACAAAAGCTAGCAAGGCTGTTAACTATGAGTGAAGCTATAGACCGGGTGCGTGCGAAAGCAAGACTGTGTTTTGCAAACGCTGCAGGCAGTCACGATTGGAGCCACGTTGAACGAGTTTTGATTTTGTGCGAGAAAATAGGCTTGAAGGAAGGCGCGGACTTGCGCATTCTCGAACTGGCTGCTTTGCTACACGACGTTGGCAGGCAAGAGGAAGACGAGTCCAAGGGCGAAGCGTGCCACGCTGAAATCGGAGCGAAAAAAGCAGCAGCTATTTTGAGGGAAGAGGGTTTCGACGACAATACAATAAGCGCAGTTGTGCATTGCGTTGAATGCCATCGTTTCCGCAAGAACAAACCTCCACAATCGCTTGAAGCGAAAGTGCTTTTCGACGCCGACAAGCTTGATTGCATCGGAGCAATGGGAATAGCACGCGATTACCTGTTTGCAGGCGAAGTGGGCGCGAAACTCCACGACCCGCGCGTGGATGTGGAAAAAACCGCGTTGTATTCCGAAGACGATACTGGTTACCGCGAGTACTTGGTCAAGCTGCGTTTCGTTAAAGACCGTATTCTTACGAATGAAGGCAAGCGCTTGGCGGAAGAACGCCACAAGTACATGGTTGATTTTTTCGACCGCATGAATAAGGAAGTCGAAGGAATACTTTGAAGTCGGCTACTTGCCGAGATTCTTCTTCAAAGCGAGGAAGTTGTTTTCGTTCATGCTGAAGTTGTCGATTTCCTTGTTGCCGAAAAAATCGTAGTATTCAAATTCGACGCCCACGCGGTTCATTGCTTGCTTGCCTACCTTTCGCAGTCCGGTAATGTAGTTTTTGCTGATTGTCCTGCCGTGACCTACGTTGAGAAAAACGAAGTCGGGGTAAATGTCGAGGTGGCCTTTGCTTCCGTCCTTGAAGAAAATCACGTAAGAATATTGCGGCGTTTTGCCTGCCAAATTTGCGGTCATGAGAATCACCTAACAGCTTTATTCAAGCGGCAGCTTAAAAACGTTTATAATAAACGCGAGCCTACTCTTAACATTCTGGTTTTTCGAGGTTGTTTAAAATGGAGTTTAAGAAAATTCGCGATGCGGTTTGGCAAGCTGAAGCAGAAGGGACGATGCGCGTGCCTGCCCGGCTTTATGCTGTTGACGAGCTGGTTGCGCAAGTTAAGACCGACCGGACAATGAACCAGATAAAGAACGTTGCGTCTTTGCCCGGAATCGTAGACGCGGCTTTGCTCATGCCCGATGCGCACGAGGGTTACGGCTTTCCCATCGGAGGCGTGGCTGCTTTTGATTTGGAAACCGGCGTGATTTCCCCTGGGGGAGTCGGGTATGATATCAACTGCGGGGTCAGGTTGTTGCGCACTTCGCTTGAAGCTGACGAAGTGCGTGGGCGTTTGGAAGACATCATCAACGCTTCTTTCAAAAACATTCCTTCAGGCGTAGGAAGCAAGGGAAGATTGCGTTTGCAAGGCGAGGATTTGAAAGACGCGGTTACCATCGGCAGCAATTACGTCATCGAGAAGGGATACGGCGTAAAGCGCGATGCCGAAAAAACGGAGGAAGGCGGCGGCATGACGGGAGCTGACTTTTCGAAAGTAAGCGACATGGCGAAAAAACGCGGCGCTCCCCAGTTCGGCACTCTCGGAAGCGGCAATCATTTTTTCGAAGTTCAAAAGGTCGAAAAGATTTTCGCTCCTGAAACAGCCAAGGCATTCGGAATCACGCACGAAGGCCAAGTGACGGTAATGTTGCACTGCGGCTCGCGCGGCTTTGGACACCAGATTTGCGACGATTACTTGCGTGTAATGCTTCAAGCAGCCGAGAAATACGGCTTGCCTCTTCCAGACCGCGAGCTTGCCGCAACGTTCTTGAAAACACCAGAAGCGGAAAATTATTTGGGTGCAATGCGTTGTGCCGTGAATTACGCTTTTTGCAACCGCCAGGTTATGACGCACTGGGCGCGAGAATCGTTCTCACAAGTATTCAAGCGCGATTGGGAAGCGTTGGGTTTGGAAGTGGTTTACGACGTTTGCCACAATATCGCGAAGATTGAAGAGCATCACGGAAAGAAGGTTTGCGTTCACAGAAAAGGCGCTACACGCGCTTTTTGGAAAGGCCACAAGGACGTTCCGACTGCTTATCGCAACGTCGGCCAACCAGTCATCATTCCAGGCAGCATGAACACGTCTTCCTACTTGCTTTGCGGCCTGCCAGGCGCTAGCGAGAGTTTCGGAACTGTTTGCCACGGTGCTGGGCGCGTTATGAGCCGTCATCAAGCTATTCGAGAGTTTAGGGACAAGGTGCACTCGCAACTGCGCGAGAAAAACATTGTTTACCGTGCTACCGAGCCGGACGTTCTTGCTGAAGAGGCTGGCGGCGCTTACAAAAACGTTGATTTGGTAGTGCAGAGCGTCGAGCGAGCAGGCTTGGCGCAGATAGTCTGCAAAATGATACCGCTAGGCGTTGTGAAAGGCTGAGTAGTGATGACCTTGGTCGCATTGCTTTTGATTAACTTGTGCTTGGATGAAGTCGGCGTTCTGTTTATCGCAGTAGTTGGCATTATTGCTTGGGAACTCATCGAACACGGCATGGTTTTCGGGCAGTGAACGACAAAACTATTTAAGCTGCTGTCGTAGAATGTCATTGATTATTTAAATGAGATTTGATGCTAAAGCTGCGAGAGTTAAGCTTCAAACTGCATTAGCTGAAGTCAAACCAGTTGAAGAGCGGTTTTCTCCTGAAGAGCATAGGCTTATTTTCAGCGGGCAGGAGGGGGAGCCTGACGCGCGTGTTTTAGGCAGGGCCTTGAAGAAATACTACAAAACCGCCAGAATCGACCTGACTGACCCAAGAGTGTTGCCTAAAACGCCAGAAGAGCTTTTTCGAAGTAGTGTCGGTCAATGTGTGCTTTCGCATTCCCTGACGCCTGCTACGATGAAGCGCATCGGCAGAGTGTACTACGGAGCAACAGACTGGTATAAGCAGGCTATTGTTCAAGCTGCGGTCAAGGCATTACGAGAAAACCACGGACAAACCATGCTTGAAGTTTTGAAAAACACAAGGCGATCGTTACGCGAGGTTGATGTGCACGATAGAGAGCTGACTACAAAACCGGAGAAGGAAATGGCAGAAATCGCAATTGAGTTGAAGAAAGCAACGTATGCGGGTCTTTTACATGAAATATTCAAAAACACTCTACTCATTCACTGGGAGGCAGTAAACCACAGGGAACTGCCGCCCGATTATCGCTGGTTGGTGGCGGAAAACCTTGGTTTAAATGAGAGTTGGAGGGACAACCCGCGAAAATTCGCCATGCAGGTAGACGCGCTTGTTAGCGACCTCGACAAAAAGAAGGGAGAAGAAGTAGAAGAGCTGGCGAAAAGAACTGTTGAAATCAATCAGAAGTTAGCCTGGTATGTTTTAACAGACGCGGAGAGAGCAAAAATTAGGGGGAAGTCGCTGGAAGCGGCGCAGCGAGGAGAAGATTTTGAGAGACAGCTTGAGAAAGACGCGTTGAGTCTTCACAACCGGCAACTCAAGAAACTAGCGCTACAAGAACCTTACAAAAGCTTGAGTGTTTGGAGCGAAGTTCACAAAATCAAGGGCGAGACTGCGCAACGTCATTTGATGTTCGAGTTGGTCCACTCGATGACCGAGGGTTTGCCTGCGGAAGATGTTAAGGCAATTATCGAACGCGAGCTGGAGAAAGAAAAACCAAAGGAAACCGGGTCCGCACAGGAGAGGATTCCCAAAGTTGAACCCCAAAAAAGAGATTTCTCCGAATTCTTATCGCAATTTGGATTGAGTACTAGTGAGAACAAGAAATTGAGCGCCAAATTGAACGCGATTCGCGGGCGCGTTAGAGGGCATTATTTTGACACTGAATTCCTCCCAAGTCTGAAAGCGCGGCTGTCCCCTACGCCAAACGTGGGAGAAATAGCTGCAGCGATTGAGGAGGAACGCAAGAAGCTTTATGAACGGCCGGAAAAAATGACTGTCCAGCCTGAAAAAACTAGTGAAACACCAGCGCCTCAAGTAACGACAGTGAAAGGAATTCGTTCGTTGAAAGAAATTTTGTCCGAAATAGACGAGCTAGTAGGAAGAAAACAGGGTTTTGTTACCAAGGGGCATATCACTGAACTAAAGCAGGCAGCAAAAAGAGAAATAGAAACTGCAAAACCAAACGACCTGCAGAAAACCGCCGAGCATTTGATATTAGCGCTGTTGTCGGCAGGCGCAGGCGAGGGCAGAATTCACGAATTTGCACGGCAACTTCCCGAGTTTTTGGATGTTGAGGCTGCATGTGATAGCCTCAAGAAACAGGGCAAACTCGAAGTCAAGCGTCGAATTTGGACCATAGACCCAGACTGGCGCGGTAAATACCGGATTGCTAGAAAATAGTTTTTTCAAACGAAACTTGCTTTTCGAGCGTTTTCTTCGCAGTCGTCGAGCTGGTTTCGAGTCAAGATTTTTTCTTTCAGAAGAAAATCGCGTTCTTTCAGCAACGTAGTTTGAAGCATCTCTGGCCCGTCGGTGTTTATCGTCAGCTTAACGCCAGCCTCGAGGAAAGTATCAATGGTTTTTTTCAACTCGCTTGCGTGCGAAAAAACTCCGATGTTCAAATTCGAAGTTGGGCAAATTTCTAGCGTAATGCCGTAATCCTGCAAAAGCTTCAATAAAGCAGGATTTCGAGCGCAACGCACGCCGTGGCCAAAGCGCGTTGCACCCACTTCAATCGCAGCCTCAACGTCATGGTCGTCAAATTCTCCAGCGTGGGCTGTGAAACCCAAACCAGCATCTTTCGCTTTCTTGATTTCTTCAGCATAATCAATCAGGTTGAAACCGCTTTCGAGTGGACCGGCAAGGTCGATTCCCACAATGCCGCGGTGGCGGCCGTACTTGATTGCTTTCTCAATGATGACCTTGTTCTGCTCGCGAGTGAAAGAACGGTCTATGCAGAACAACAACCCGCATTTTACTGGGTATTCAAGCATGGCTTTATCCATGCCGTGAATGGAAGCCAGAATGATGCGGTCCAAGTCGCGCTCGCCGCCTTGGTTGCGCTTCATTGGGTTGTAACGAATTTCCAAGCGCGTGATGAGGTTGTTGCGGTACGCTCCGCCGACCATGTCATACACGCTGCGTTCTACAGCATGCGGCGAAGATTGAATCAATTCAGTAACGTGAAACAATTCGTCATACTCAGCAAAATTCTTTATCTTGCCGGGCTGGACTGTAACAAGAGTTCTGAAGCTCCAAAAATCGTGCGCTTTGAGCTTGATGCCGCGGTCGTGGCAAATGCTCCACAACAACTCTGGGCTGGTGGAAGCGCCGAGGTGCGCGTGCAATTCCGTCAGTTCTTCTTGCATTTCAACCGTTTTTAAACAACTCGCTTAACGACTTGCCTTCATGAACGCGCTTGATGGCTTGCGCAAGCAAAGGCGCGAGAGGCACTTGCTTGATTTTCGCAGGTGCGTTGGAAGCCAAGGGAATCGAATCCGTGACTACGATTTGCTCGAGCTTCGAATTGCCGAGGGTTTCAAAAGCTTTGCCCGAAAAAACGCCGTGAGACGCGCAAGCGGTAACGCTCAACGCGCCCTTATCAACTAGAGCGGAAGCTGCTTTTGCTAGCGTGCCGCCGGTATCAATCATGTCGTCGAAAATGATGGCGTTCTTACCCTCGATATCGCCTACCACGTTGAGAACCTCATTCTCGTTCGGACGAGGCCTTCGCTTGTCAATAATAGCGATTGGAGCGCCGAAGTGCTTGGCAAAAGCTCGAGCGCGAACAACGCCCCCAACATCAGGCGAGATGATGACAATGTTTTCCCGCTGAACCTGCTCAGCCAAAACTCCTGCTGCGGTCAGGTTGTCCACAGGCAGGTCGAAAAAACCTTGAATCTGGTCTGCGTGCAAATCAACAGCGAGAATGCGTTGCGCTCCTGCGCAGGAAATCAAGTCTGCCACGAGTTTTGCCGAAATCGGGTCGCGCGATTGAATTTTCCTATCCTGGCGTCCGTAAGCGTAATACGGGACAACTGCTGTGATCCGCGATGGCGAAGCGCGTTTCAAACCATCGAGCATGACGAGAAGCTCCATCAACGAATCGTTAACAGGCTTGCAAATCGGTTGGATGACGAAAACGTCTTCACCCCGCACGCTCTCGCCGATGCTTACCGAAATTTCGCCGTCGCTGAATTTTCCGACTTTGGCTTCACACAATGAAACGCCAAGCTCGCGAGCAATATTTTGAGCAAGAGAGGGATTGGCGTTGCCGCTCAACAGTTTCATTTTTTACACCCACCTTCAAACTAAATGACGACGATCGTTTTTAATTGCTTTTGCGCTCACAGGAAAAGCCAGTTTTTCGCAAGCAAAAGCACGAGCAAGAGCGACACTACGAAAGTAAACCAGCCGAAAACATTGGTGCTCCAGCCTGGCTTGTACTTTCCAACTACACGCTCGTCGTTCACTATGTGCATGAGAACGTAAACGATGAAAGGCAAGGTCAAGCCTAGAAAGAATTGCGAGTATATCATTGCGTTAAGCGGGTTTACGCCAAGAGCAAGAACCGCCAAGCCGAGAGCGATGGACGCGCCTATCGCATAGTAAAAATTTTTGGCGCGTTTAAACGGTTGGTTCAAGCCTCGCGGCCACTCGTACAAAGCCGAAACTGCGTACGCTGTCGAGGAGGCGAGAACGAAGAGCGCAAGCGCGGAAGCTCCGAACAAGCCAATAGCGAACAGGTAAAAGCTGTTGTCTCCTGCAAGAGGGCGCAAAGCAAGAGCCGCCTGCTCCACGTCAGTAATGCCTATTCCGCGCGCGTAAAACCACGCCGCCGAGGCGATTATGATAAAGTAAGCAACCACGTTCGAGTATATCATTCCCATTTTCGTGTCGAGCATGGATTTTTTCAAGTCTTTCTCTGTTCTGCGCGCTTCCACTTCGCTTGACGTCTGGTAAAACATCAAGTAAGGCGACACTGTAGTTCCCAGTAACGCGACTGCAGCGAAGAGAAATGTGGAATCGAACTGCATGCGAGGAATGAGAGTTTGGTAAAGCACTTGCGTCCAGTCGGGAGATGCGAGAAAACCAGCCGCCAGGTAAGCCAAGAGAAAGAGCGCGAGGAACAAAAGCACGCGTTGAATCCACTTGAAGTTTTTGTAAATCAAGACGTACAACGCGATTGCGGAAAACGGAAGCGCAAACCAATGCCAGCTTATTCCGGTAAGCAGTTGCGCCGCCACGCTCATTCCCGCTATTTCGGCGGCTATTGTGCCCACGTTCCCGAGAACAACGATAAAAACGATTGCGGTAGCGAAGGGTAGCCCCCAGTGCTCGCGAATCAGAGAGGTCAAGCCCTTGCGAGTTACGTTGCCCAAGCGAGCGCAAATGCTTTGAATCGCAATGAGCATTGGCGTGCTCAGCAGCATCAGCCAGCCTAATGCATAACCTGTAGTTGCGCCGATAAGGGAATAAGTGAGAATTCCGCCAGCATCGTCGTCCGCAGCGCCGGTAACAAGGCCCGGGCCTATCGTCCTGCGGTATTGGTGGATGTTTTTCGGCGTGTCTCTCAAGCCCAGCTCGCGCACTTCTTTGCCAACGCGAGCTAAACCGCCGCGCACGTCGCGCGTGCCTTTGAAAAGCCGTTCTTCACCGAGCTCAACAACGCCCCTGCCTATGCGGCGCATTCCCTTGAAAATACGTTCCCGTCGTTTTCGAAATTTCAATCCCGCGACCCCAAAACCAGTTTAGTGGATTAATAGCAAAGCGAATAAAAACAAACCGCTTACGAAAAAGCTTGCTTAACGCCGTCAAGCAAACCGAATTTTTCGAGCAGTTGCGGCTTGTCGCTCAACTTTCCGGTTTTCACGTCGTAAAACAACGCGCAAACCGCAAGCTCACCCTGCTTTTCCAGCTCGCCGATCATCGCGCCGCCAACTTTTATAGAACGCAAGTTTTTCAACTGCAGGAAAACGTTTGCTTCTGAAGTAAAATCGCGAGTTTCCTCTTGCGAAAGCGTCAAACGTTTTTCATAAATCAAACGCAAAATCGCATCGCGAGCAGGAAGCAATGCTTTCAAGTGCTCTTGCAAACCAGCTTCGAGATGATGCATTTCTTCAAGCGCGGCAATTGCGCCGCACCTGTAGTGACCGACAACGCCCACTTTTTTCACACCAAGGTGCTTGATTGCGTATTCGAAAGTCGCGCGAACCGCCGAATCACGAGGGTTTACGACGTTGCCTGCGTTGACTGGTCCGGTGAAAACTTCGCCCACAGTAGCATCCACAATGAGGTGCAAGGGCGCGCGGCTGTCTGCGCAAAACGCGAAACACGAGTGTGGCTTTTGTCCGGTTGCGGTAGCAAGAATATCTCTCCCGCGTTTTTCAACATGCCGAACGTTTCCTTCCAACAAGCTTTTTACCATGAAAATCACACAAAATATTCCAAACAAACTTTTTTAATTAGATCTGTTGATAGGTCTTAGTCGTATTGGTGGGTGCTTTTCTAGTGAAGAGGGTCATTGATTTTTTTCTGCCGAGGGAACGCAAGTTTTACGACTTGTTGATTAAAGCGTCGCAAAACGCTCTGACTGCGGCACGGAAACTGCAAGAGCTGATGCGCGAGTTTTCCTCGCTCAACGAGCAGCAACGGGCGTTGCAAGCGGAAAAAATCCACGAGGTTGAAAACAAGGGCGACGAAATCAACCACCAGATCAGCCACGAACTGTTCAATACCTTCATCACGCCCATAGACCGCGAAGACATTCACGAGCTTGCCAACCTGATTGACGATCAGGACGATTTGATAGACAGCTTGAGCAAAAAACTTGTTTATTACAACATTACCGCTGTTGACGAGTTTATGCTCAAACAGATGGAAATCGCGGTCAAACAAATGGAAACCATTACCGCTGCGATAGAACAATTGGAAACCGGAAGGGCTATCGAAGCCGAGCGCGCCATAGTCGTTGATTTGGAAGACGAGGCGGACGCGGTCCACAGAAAGGCTATTAGCGCGTTGTTTTCCGACTCGCGCCCGCCGTTGGAAGTGATCAAGCTTAAAGACTTGTATGAAACGCTCGAAATTTTGACGGACAAAAACCAGCGAGTCGCGGTGACCATGGAAAGCATCGTGATAAAGCATGCTTGAAACCGGCTTGCTCGTCGCTTTCGGAATTATTCTCGCTCTTGTTTTCGATTTCGGCAACGGTTTGAATGATGCGGCCAACGCCGTTTCTACTGTCGTAGCAACTCGAGTTCTTACCCTCCGGCAAGCGGTTCTGCTTTCAGCTTTTTTCAACTTCGTGGCAGCATTCCTGTTTTCAACAGCGGTTGCGGCGACAATTGGAAAGGGCATAGTAAATGTGGAGAGCGTCAGCGTTCCGATGGTTGTTTGCGGCCTCGTTGCCGCCATAGCGTGGGTTTATTCCGCATCGTGGAAGGGACTTCCAATTTCCGCTAGTCACGCTCTCATCGGCGGCTTGGCCGGCGCCGCAGTCGCAGGAAAAGGCTTGGGCGTTTTAATGCTGCAAAGCTTTGCCCCCATAGTGCTGTTCATATTCATAGCGCCGCTTCTTGGAATGATTGGCGCATTTCTCTTTTCCATGCTCGTCTTACGAATGGCTAGTAACAAACACCCTTCTAGAGTTAACAGCTATTTCAAAAAACTGCAGTTGATTTCCATGTCGGTCTACAGCTTGGGCCACGGCACCAACGACGCGCAAAAAACAATGGGCATCATCACGCTGCTGCTTTTCAGCGGCGGTTTTCTCGGAACGCAGTTCGCGGTGCCGTGGTGGGTCGTCATACTCTCGCACGGAACCATAGCGATAGGAACCTTAGCTGGCGGCTGGCGCGTCATTAAAACCCTGGGCGTGAACATCACGCGCCTGCGCCCCATTAACGGTTTTTGCGCCGAAACTTCAGGCGCAGGCGTCATTATTGGAAGTTCTATCTTTGGAATTCCTGTCAGCACTACCCACGTTATTTCAGGCTCGATAATGGGAGTCGGCAGTTCAAAACGCATTTCAAGCGTGCGCTGGAACGTGGCGCGAAAAATCGTTTACGCTTGGCTCTTCACCATTCCAGTTACCGCACTGGTCGGCGGAATTGCGTATTTCCTTTTAAGTCCAGTAGTGGGCGGGTAAGCTCCTAGCGTTTTGCAGTCGCGTCTTCCTTCATTATGACTTTTACCATAAGGAAGATTACGATGAGAAAGTCTATCAGCGCGCCGATGAAATCGCCAATGAGGATTTTTACAGGACCGAGTTGCAAGATTGACGAGCGCCAATCGCCGCCCGGAACCAGCACCGCAACTAACGGCATTATCAAATCGTTGACAATCGCAGTCACGAGTTTGGTGGAAGCAGCGCCGATGATGAAAGCAACCGCGAGACCCAAGACTTGGTATTTCTTCAAAAACTCGGAAAACTCAGCCAGAAAACCCATTTCAAATCACCGCTAATATGATTTAACCAGTTTTGCTTAAAAGACTCATGCGAACGCTAAAACCCGAACTGCGTAGCGAGGCCGAAAGCAATTGCAGCGCCTGAAAAGAAAGCTATTGCAGCTGTTCGCCTGAATCCCTCATTGAACGCATCGGGCAAGAGTTCGGCAACAATGACGTAAGCCATTGCTCCAGCGGAGAAGGCTAGAGCGAGCGGAACCATCGAGGCAACTGCGCTCAAGAAGAGAAAACCAACTACTGCTGAAATGAATTCCACCAATCCCGACAAGATGCCGAATTTCAGCGAGCGTTTCAAATCAAGGCCGTAACCGGCCAGAGGCGCGGAAACCAGGAATCCTTCTGGCGCGTCTTGCAGCGCTATTGAAGCCGTGACCATCCAGCCCAACGGAGTCGAGCCGGAGAACGCCGATGCAATAGCAAAGCCTTCGGGAATATTGTGAATGCTTATTGTTCCCGCTATCAACGCCGCTTTCTTTTTCGCAGTTGTAATGATTTTCTTTCTCAACAGCATGTGCACGTGCGGCAGCGTTTTCTCCACTATCAAGAGCGCAAGCAAGCCGGCTAGTGTGCCTGCAGCAACTGTAAAATCGCCAGCGGTCTTGTGCGCTTGAATAATCATTTCAACAGTCGAGAACGCCATGATTCCTGCTGAAAACGCAAGCAGAACTGAAAACGCGCGCTGGTCTATTTTCTTGAAAAAGAGCACGCCGCACGCTCCTATGGACGTGGCTAGCATTGCTGCGAAAGCTCCCAACAAAACGTCAGCAAAAGCCATTGCAATAACTTATTGCACTCGAACTAAAAATAAGAGCGCCTTGGGCAGGATTTGGACCTGCGGCCTACTGGTTAACAGCCAGTCGCTCTACCAGACTGAGCTACCAAGGCATAACTCAAATATTTTGAACGCAGTTTATTTTAAACAAGCCAGAGAGGAAAAAATCAAGGCAGAAAGTCCTTGTTCCTGATTTTTTCGGGCAAGTAAGTTTTCGAGATGTACTGCAGGCTTTTGCTCGAGAGAGCTTGGATTTCGGCTTTAATGCGCTTGTCCAAAAACTTTTTGATTTCCGCCTGCCATTCTTTCGACTTGAACCACTCATACGCTTGAATCTCTTGAGCGCGCTTGATGTCCACTTCCTTCGCTTTGATAGTCACGTTCTTCAACTCGTAATGCTCGATGTCGCTAATGCTCATGCCGAGAAACCTCATCTCGGGACAGCCCAGGCGGTCGCTCTCATGAGCCAAAGCCATCGAACCGTACTTCATGGTGCTGTAAATATACCAGCCGTACGGGTCCGCATCAGTAAGGCAATACACCGGCAGTTTCAGTTCGCTCGAAAGCCGTTGCAACAAGCGCCTTGCACCGCGAGCAGCCTGGCCTGCAGTTGTCATTAACAAGCATTTTTCTTTCTTCCAAAACGCGTCTTCATTCAAACGGTCGAAAATGGCGTTTTTTTCCGCAACAAGCACGTACTCGACGCCAACGTCCTTGAATTCAATTTGCTCGACTATGGAAGGCACTGCCCAGCCGCCGGAACCCATTCTCGACAAATCTATTTTATCAACCTTGTCGCGCACGCGGTCCATGACAACAATATCACCAGCCATGCGGCCTTTGGGCTCTGCTCGCAAGTGCAAGCGCTCGCGGAAAGTTTCAAGCGCAACCTCAAAATCAACTATCGCAATGTCGCTTTCCTTCTGTTCGTCAATCGTATCTTCGTGCGCACCCGGAATGGTGTGTTTCTTCGCGTAATACAAGTCTCGAAGAGTGGCGGTCAGATTGTTTTCCAAAAGGTCTTTCTTCACGTAGCTCGCAACGAGCATGGTTTGCATGAAGCGCCGCGCGTGAGCAACGTTGAACAAATACCGCTTGGCTATCTTGTCTCCCAAAACGATTTTCTTGCGCTTCTCGTCGAAATGCACGTTCGCGCTTCCGCGAATGGGAATGTCGATGTGCGGGTTTTCCTGCACTTCGATTTCTCTAACCAAATCGTTGCCTAGCTTGACGATTTTAGTGAGAGTTTCTCTGCGTTTAGCTTCTGCAACAGCGGTTTCAGGCATTAAAATCAACCTTCTTCCTTGATTTCTTCCTCAGCTTCTTCCTCAATCTCTTCAAGCTCTTCCTCAGCGCCTTCTTCCTGTTCCAAGAGCGAGGTCCTGTGTTCGGCAATCTTCTTCATTTTTTCGATCAAAACCGTTTTTTCCTTGCCGGTAACGTCGTGAAGAGCTTCGGCAACCTCGCCGAGGTACTTGAAGAAAATTTGCTTGCGCTTCTCGGCATTCTCGGCTTTCTGCAAGCCGTGCAAATAAACCGCGATTTCGCGAGCGCATTCCATCAGCGCAAAACGAATTTCGGCAACGATCTCTTCCTCTGCGGAAATGGCGAGCTTGCCAGCTCCGGTGTAAGGCACGTAAACGCTCGTAAAGTTGACGAAAACCACTATTGGCAGGCCTTCAATGTTCTTCAAATCGTAACGGCCCCAATCGATTGTTTTCACTGCTTCGGTAATCGCGCAGTTGCCTGCGTCGAAAAGCAAAGGCACTCTGTTCGCAAAGCGCATTACCTCGCCGTTAATCGCGCCCTCCTCGGTTTTGCCTGCTTTTCCGCCGTAAGCAATTGCAGCCTCAACAAGGAAAGGAATGCCGCCGCGGAATACTTTCGGCTTGCGCTCGATCACGCTCAATTGCTCGGGCTCCAACAGGTTTTTGAGCGACTTGCGCACCTGCTCTTCACCAATCGGCTGAAGCGTGTCCAAATCCGGGTTGTAAAACTTGATTTTGCGGAAAGCGTTCACGATTGCTTCGGCTTCCGCCCACTGCATTTTCGACGGGTGTTTCTCGAAATCAATGTTCGGAAGCAGGGTTTTAAGCTCGTCAATCTTGTCTTGCGAAATTTTGGAAAAATCGCCCGTCAAGAAAGAAGTGATTTTGCGGCCTTGGCTCACGCCCGCCATGTCAATCAAATCGCTCGTAGTCAAACCAAGCGGATGGGGCTTCGAATCTTTCGGCTTGGACGGAATTTTGGTGGACGCGCGTGGAAAAACCACCATCTGGCCGTTCGGTTCGATGAGCGTGAGTTGCGCGTGCGGATTCGCCAACGCAGTGCGTCGCAAGTATTCGAAAACCGAGTATTCCGAACGGTCGTACGCCACTTCCGAAAACTCGGCTTCAACGCGCAAGCCCTTGAACTTGCGCACAGCCTGTCCGTATTCCTTTTCGTTTGAAAGCGCGGGCGTGTTTTTCTTCACGTCGATAGTCAAATCGCATTCGAAAACCTTGTCGCCCATGCTCGTCTTTACGTGCGTAGGCTTGCCGGTCGTAATTTGAGCGAAAAGCGTTGCGTAAGAAGCGCCGATTCCTTGCTGGCCGCGTTTTTGAGCGCGCGTTGCGAATTTCGTGCCCGCCAAAAGCATGCCAAGCGCTTGGCCGACCTTGCTTTTCGGAATTCCCGTGCCGTTGTCTTCCACGCTGACTTTCAAATGCCCTGCAGCCCACTTTGCGCTTACGATGGCTCCCGCGGAAGGCGCATCATTCTTGAAGGAAAGCATGCGAACGGAATTCTTGCCTTTCTTTTCGTACTTGATCACGTAATCGGCGCCGCGTTGTTTTTCCACGCCGCTGACCAAAATCGAGAGGGAAGCTGCTTTCGCAATCTCGTCGTCAATCTCGAACGCGCGGGTGGTGCCGTCGCCAACCCCGATTTCAGTAGAGCGGGGCGTTGCCGAGAGAGCATTGATTTGAACTGTTATTTCCGGCAATATTTTCGCGTCTTCGCACGCATCTAGAGCGTTTGTTACATACTCATGCACTATGGTGGTGAGAGAGCGCGCTTCTCCAGAGTATCCGAGCATTTGCCTGTTTTTCTTGAAAAACTCGGCTATGCTATACTCCTTGAACTCGGATTCAATTTGCGACGCGGTTTTCGGCGCGTCTTCCGTTTTAGCTGCTGCCAACTGAAACCACCAGAATTACGAAGCAAAGCGTTCGTTCATTACGCGGTAAAATATTATAACCCTTTCCGCTGTTTTTCCAAAAACGCGTAGACTGAATTGTGCGTTTTTCCTTCCAACAGCATCTTAATCCCTTCTTTCGCGGCCTTCAAGTCCTCAAACCTGCCTATCAACGCTACTTTATTGTCGTAAACCGAGACGAAAGCGCCGCTCAACTCTTCCATAGTCTTGCGCGCCTTGCCTTCGGTTCCTATCAAACGCGCTTTATACTGCGCCAAGCGCTTTTCGTTCCTGCTCACAACCTGCTCCAAATCGATTATTTCCAAGAAAAACTCGTCGTTAAACAACTTGAACGCCTTTTGCGGCTCGAAACCCAAGCACACTGCTCGAACTACTTGCTCTGCGATATACTCGGAACCGCCTTCGCCTTCGATTTCCACGCTCCCGTCGGCAAGCTTGAGCTTGACGCTCCCGCGCGTTTCAATCTCGCGCAAAAGCTTTCCTTCGTTTTTTTCGAACATTGCCACACGATTGGAAGGCAACGGAACCAACGTCAAGACAAACACCTTTCGCTAAGCTTTTCGCACTCAAAAAAACGGTTTTTCCCTCGTAAAAATATGGTTTTTCAAGCCTTTAAACCCTTCGCCTTTTCGATGATTTGCTTGGCTTTAACGAGGTGCGCCAACTCGCCTTTTTCTTCAATCAACCGGTCTATAATGCACGCCGCGTTGTCATGCGAGGAAAGGCGTTGAAAATCACCGCCGGACATGTTTTTTCTTAAAACCGAAAGCACGTGGGAAACATCTTCAGCCGGCAGTCTCCTGCTCTCAAGCAGCAACTGGTAGTTTGAAACCTTTAACTCGGTTCGTTTCCACCCCGGTTTTTTAGGCATTTTCTCACCCTGTTATTGAACTAAAACCATGCTTTTAAACTTTAAAACCCCCCCCTCCGGCTTTGCAAGTGCTTGCGACGAAAAAAGCGTTTTATAAACTTGTGCGCGCATATGGATTGCAATAAAAACGCGTTTTGCGAAAGCGAGCGCTAGAAAAAAGGACGTGAATAAAAGAAATGACGTACGACGACAGGGGAGACGAAAGTCGCCACCAAGGTGGACACGGAGGCTTCGGCCAACGCGAGATGCACAAGGCAGTTTGTTCGGATTGCGGACAAGAGTGCGAAGTGCCTTTCAAGCCGACCGAAGGAAAGCCCGTGTATTGCCGCGATTGCTTCCAAAAGCACAGGAAGCCCCGCAGCGACTACGGCCACAGCAGGTACTAAAAAACTACTGCTTCTAAAAACCAATTTTAATTTTCTTTACTATTTTTTTCGCTTTTTTGTTTTCTATTTTTTGCGTTTTTCAACCTCTCATTTGCACTACTGGCTGAAGCGTTTTGCGCACTCGTTGTAAAAACGCCCGCTTTGAGCGCACAAAAACCTGTCTTGTGTTAAGACCGCTAGATCGTAGTAACACTCGTCTTTCCAATAGCCGGCGGCGCTTTTCTCGCAAATAGACTGGTCTCGAAGCAAAACCCCTATTCCAGCAAAGCACGCGTCTCGGTTGAGATTCCCGTCCGGCGCAAGCCCGTCCAGCGAATAGCAGTTTTTCAAATCGCGCGAGTAGATCGCCTCGCACGCCTTCCAAAAACCTCCTGTTGACGCGCACGCGCTTTGGTCAGCGCGGTTTTGCGAGAATGCGAAGACAACCGCGCGAAAGTAGCAAGCGGCGCGGTCTAAAGCCTCGTCACAGTGCGGAGAAACGAACTTCTCTTGTTGCTGCAAACATGCTGGGAGAAAAAAGAGAAGTAAAACTGCTAATAATAATTCTTTTCTCATTTCTTTGCTTTCTTCAACGCTTCAACTGCGGGAAGGGGTTCTCCTTGAAGCATGGCGACAAGCGCGCCGCCTGCGATGGACAAGTGCGAGATTTTCTTTTTGTTAACGCCGAACTTTTCCATGGCGACTAGAGTATGCCCGCCGCCAGCAAGAGTGAAGGCTTTTGAAGATTCGATTGCCTTGAAGACAGTGTGCGTTCCCAGTTCAAACGCAGGTTGTTCGAAAGCGCCCAGCGGTCCTTTGACGTAAACTGTTTTCGCGCCTTTCAACGCATCGGCGTAGCGTTTGGCGGTTTTGCTGCCGATGTCGAAAATTTGGCCGTTCAACTGCGCGATTTCGTCAACAGGAATTTCAACTCTAATGCCATCTTTATCGGCGAAAGCAACGTCAACCGGAGTTTCAATCTTGCCGCCGTGCGCTTGCACGAGCTTTTGCACTTCAGGCAATAACGCGTCAAAACCTTTTTCCTTGAGCCACGCGCGTTTGCTTCCGAGATTAATGCCTTTCGCAACGAGGCAAAGCTCGCCTATCACTCCGGAAGTCAAGATAAGGTCGACACTGCCGTTTTCCAAAGCGCGTTTCATCAGCTTGAAAACGTCGTCGGGCTTCGCTCCGCCGAGCACGTAAACGTTGGGTCGTTCCATTCCGCTCAGCGCTTTGCTAATGGATTCAAACTCTTTCTGCATCACCCGCCCTGCATACGAGGGAAGCGTTTCGCAAAACCCGACGAGCGACGTTTGCGAACGGTGGCTAGCGCTGAAAGCGTCGTTCACGAAAACGTCGCAAAGAGGAGAGAGCATTTTTACGAAGAGCGTTTGCGAAAAATTCTTGTCGAGCGTTTCTTCAGCGAGAAAACGCGTGTTTTCCAGCATTATGATTTTGCCTTCCTTGAGTTTCTTGATGTGGTTTTGCGCGTTTTCTCCCAGCACGTCTGAAACGTATTTGATGCTCTTGCGGCAATGCTTTCCGAGGATTTGCGCGTGTTGCTCGAGAGTGGTGAAATCCGCGTCGCCAGCTCGGCCTTGATGCGCGAGAATAACGATTTTCGCGCCTTTCTTGGCAAGCTCGCGGACTGTCTGGCTGTGCGCTGTAAAACGCTCTGAATCCTGCACCTTGCCGCCTATTATCGTGGCGTTGACGTCGATGCGCAACAAAACTGTTTTGCCTTTCGCGTCGAAATCGTCGAGAGTGCGAAAATCAGCCATCTAATTCACTTCATCATCAGCGAAGCGGTTTCCACCATGCGCATGGAATAACCCCACTCGTTATCATACCACGCGAGGGTTTTGCACAATTTGCCCATGACGCTCGTTAGCGGCGCGTCGAAAACTGCAGAATGCGGGTTGCCTATGATGTCAGCTGAAACCAGCGGCTCTTCAGAATACTGCAGTATTCCCTTGAGCTTTCCTTCAGCCGCTTTTTTCATTGCCGCATTCACTTCCTCCTTGGTCGTTTCTTTGCGCAGTATCACAGTTACGTCGTTTATTGAAGCGTCGGGAACAGGAACGCGCAACGCGATTCCATCCATTTTTCCTTTCAGCGAAGGAATGACGTCTCCGATGGCTTTAGCCGCGCCTGTTGTAGTCGGAACTATGGAAAGCGCTGCCGAGCGGGCGCGGCGCAAGTCTTTGTGAAACCCGTCTAGCAAGCGCTGGTCGTTCGTGTAAGCGTGGCACGTTACCATAAAGCCTTTTTCAATGCCGAAATTGTCGTCCAAAACCTTCACTACCGGCGCGAGGCAGTTGGTGGTGCACGAGGCCATTGAAACGATGTTGTGTTTTGTCGGGTTGTAAAGCTCTTCGTTCACGCCAAGAACGATGGTGGCGTCAGCGGCTCCGGGAGCTGAAATCAACACTTTTTTCGCTCCTGCTTGCAAGTGCTTTTGCGAGCCTCCTTTCGTAAACTCGCCCGTGCATTCCAATACCAAGTCGACGCCCAACGCTTTCCACGGGAGTTTGGACGGGTCGGGTTCTTTCGCTACCTTGATTTCGCGGCCGTCTATTGTGATGGAGTTTTCCGTCGAGGAAATGCTGTTTTTCAAAATGCCGTGGACCGAATCGTACTTCAACAAGTCGGCGTTGGTTTTCGCGTCAGCCAAATCGTTTATTGCAACAATGCCGTGTTTCTTCCAAAAAGCAGGTTGGGCAAGCGCAGCCCGCAACACGAGCCGCCCGATGCGGCCGAAGCCGTTTATAGCAATTTTAGCCACCAGAAAACCACCTCTGCAATCAAAACTGCGAAAGCGTTTTTTAAATTACCTATTACGAACGTATGAGCGTTGCTTGATTTGCGAAACTGGAATTACGCGAACGCGCTTGAAACCGGCTTTGGAAAGTTCTTCTTGCACGGTTCGCATTTTGTTTTGGCGGCAATACACTGCAGTTAGAAAATGCAGGCTTAACGAACCGGGAACTAGCAACTCACCTTCCGCGTGTCGAGAATCATAGTAAAGCGGGGCTTTCTCTACCTTTTCTTCAGGCACGGCAAACTCCAGCACGACCCCGTGATCGCGAGGCAAACCTGCAATTTTGATGGCGCTGTCCAGTTTTCTGCGAAGCACGACGTGCGTTCTGCCTGACGCAAAGTTTCGGTCCACCAAGAAATTCAAGCGGGCGTACTGGTCGTGCGGATGCTTGACCGAAGATTTTTCGTACAGTTCCAGTTGCTCGCGCAAAACTTCCGGCTTGCCTTCTTGAAGTAACTTGCATTTCAAGTGCTTTTGCTTGAGTAATTCACCCAACGGAGTGCGGATGGCCTTGTAGGCGGTTACCAACGGGAATCACACGGCTTTAAACAAAAACATGTCGAACTGGAGCGAGAGGAAGATTACGTAAAGCAAAATAAGCGCAATGCCTTCGGCTTTCGTCAGGCATTTCTTGGAGTAAGTGAAGAAAAACACGAGCAGGAAGGCAATGGCCATGAAAACGTAGCCGACTAGAGCTTGGCTGAAATCAAGCGCTTCAGTAGTCGGCGCTGCAAAAAGCGCGACCACGCCGAGAACCAAGGTGAGTTCGGTTATGAAACTGCCTATCAAATCGCCCCAAATAATTTCTTCCTCGCGCGCTCGCAACGCGCTCAAATCAACAGCCAATTCCGGAAGCGTCACGCCGAGGGCAATGACGGTCATTCCCACGAGAATCTGTGGTATTTTGAAGTTAGCGCTCAAAGCAACGGCGTGCGAAACAACGAAATCAGCTGATATCAAGACGAGGCCGAGGAAAACTATCGCTTTAGAAATTTCCTTAAACAAGACGTGTTTGTAATACCGTTCCTTGGGCGGCTCATCGCCCATCAGAAGTTCGGTTTGAAACCCCCTGCCTCTTTTGAGAAAGGCTTCCTGTTCGGTAACGTTGTATACGTACATCAAATAAACGACGATTAGAATGAGACCCTCGAATACGGTAAGGCGGCCGTCGAACAGCATGAATGCCGGAATCATCAAGACGAAGAAAATCCAGCCGAAGTTTTCAAGAACGGTTTTCTCGCGGACTTTAAACTCGCCTTTTATTATGGTAATCACGCCGAGAATGAAGCACAAGACAGTGATGTTAGCGCCGATTATCGAGCCGATGACTAGCGGAACGTTTCCGCTGGCGGAAGCGAAAGCACCTACGAATAAGTCGGGAAGGGAGGTTCCTAACCCCAGGACTATGAAGGAGAGGAAAAACGTCGGTAGTTTGAACAGATACGACAAGCTGCTGAGCACGCGCACGAAGCGCGTGCTGCAATAGCCAAGCACCAGCAACCCCGCAACTATGAAGGTAAGTTCGCTTACGGGAAAGTCCATACGCCAACAATCAAGCCGGCCGAATTAAAAAACGTGCGCAAAAACAATTCAAGCAAATTAAAAAACACCACGCCGCTTATTCTACCCATGGCGGACTGGCACGCGCTTTCGCAAGAACGCGTTTTGTCGGAGTTAGGCTCCGCTGCGCGGGGGTTGAGCGAAGCGCAGGCTCGAGAGCGGCTTGCGAAATTCGGCCGCAATGAATTGAAGGAAGCGCGAAGGAAAGGCCCGCTGTTGATGTTTCTCGAGCAGTTCACCGACTTCCTCATTTTGCTTTTGATCGCTGCTGCTTTGATTACAGCTTTCCTTGGAGAGTGGCTGGACTCGGCAGCAATCATAGCTGTTGTCCTGCTCAACGCGGTTTTCGGTTTTATCCAGCAATACAACGCAGAGAAGGCTATTGCTGCGCTTAAGAAAATGGTGGCGCCCAAAGCGCGCGTGTTGCGAGATGGCATCGAGAAAGAAATCGACACGCGCGAGCTTGTTCCTGGGGACATTATTATTTTGGACGAAGGCGCCAAAATCCCGGCTGACAGCCGATTGCTTGACGCTATTGCTCTCGAGTGCGAGGAATCGGCGCTTACCGGAGAAAGCGTGCCTGTGCGCAAGGAAGCAGACGCGGTTTTGAGGAAAGACCAACCTGTTGCTGAACAGGAGAACCTGATTTTTCTCGGAACGAACGTGACGCACGGCCGGGCTAAAGCTATTGTTGTTGAAACCGGAATGAACACGCAAGTGGGCCGCATTGCCAAGCTCGTGCAAGAGCTTATGGCAGAGCAAACGCCGTTGCAGCGAAAACTCGAAGTGCTCGGCAAGCAGTTAGGCACAGCTGCGCTTGCTGCGGTTGCAATAATTTTCGTGGTGGGCGTGGGCCTTCGCGGCGGGAACCTGTTCGAAATGTTTTTGATTGCGGTTTCGCTTGCAGTCGCCGCAATCCCGGAAGGACTGCCCGCTGTTGTTACCGTAACCCTCGCGTTAGGAGTGCAGCGCATGGCAAAGCGCAACGCAATAATTCGCAAGCTGCCTGCGGTGGAAACGCTGGGCGCTGCTACGGTAATTTGCACTGACAAGACAGGCACGCTGACGAAAAACGAAATGACTGTTCGCGAGGTTTTCGCAAGCGAAAAGCGTTTCGATGTTGCAGGCCGCGGCTACGGGTTGGCGGGAGAGTTTACTTCAAGCGGAAAGCGAATTTCGCCGCTTAGGGACGAGGCGTTGTTTCTCTTGATGAAAACGGGCGTGTTGTGCAACAACGCGTCTCTCGCAATCGAAGCCGACAAAAAAAACGCCAGCGTGCTGGGCGACCCTACTGAAGGCGCGCTTTTGGTTTTGGGTTGGAAAGCGGGACTGGATTTTGAAGAATTGCGTGAAGAAAACCCGTTTGTTTCCGAAATTCCTTTCGACTCGTCTCGCAAGATGATGAGCGTGCTTCGCAAAGACGGCGGCAAGATTGTTTCTTTCGTCAAAGGCGCGCCTGAAAGCGTGCTTGCGAAAAGTTCGAAGATTTTGAAAGACGGGCGGGAAAGCGCGCTGTCAGAACGCGACAAGAAAACGCTTCTAGAGGAAAACAAGCGCATGGCCTCGCAGGCCCTTCGCGTGCTTGCGTTTGCTTTCAAGAAAAACGCGACGGAAAAAAACGCCGAGCAGGACCTCGTTTTCCTTGGTCTCGTGGGAATGATGGACCCGCCGCGGCCAGAGGCGAAAGAGGCTGTGGAAGCGTGCAAGAGTGCGGGCATTCGCGTGATTATGATTACCGGCGACAATCGCGATACCGCAATTGCAGTAGGCCGTGAACTCGGCATTCTCGAAAAAGGCGCGGAGGTTCTCACCGGCGCGGAATTGGACGAGGCAAGCGACGACGAGCTTGATGCTATTGTCGAGAAAACCGCTATTTATGCGCGCGTCTCTCCGGAGCACAAGCTGCGCATCGTGAATTCCCTGAAGCGCAAGGGCGCGATTGTGGCAATGACCGGCGACGGGGTAAACGACGCTCCTGCAATAAAACGCGCGGATGTCGGCGTTGGAATGGGGTTGACAGGAACCGATGTGACGAAAGAAGCGAGCGACATGGTTGTCACCGACGATAATTTTGCGAGCATCGTCAATGCCGTTGAGGAAGGACGCATTGTTTTCGACAATATCATAAAATCGGTGAAATACCTCGTTTCGTGCAACATCGGCGAGTTGCTCACGATTTTCGTCGCAATCATGGTAGGACTGAAAAGCCCGCTCGTGCCGGTTCAAATATTGTGGATGAATCTCGTGACTGACAGCGCTCCTGCGCTCGCACTCGGGTTGGAAAAAGCCGAGCCAGGAGTGATGCAGCGCAAGCCGCGCGACTCGCGCAAGGAAATCATTGACAAAGCCGCACTGAAGAAAATGCTAGGCATCGGTGCACTCATGGCAGCGTGCACTCTGGCTGTTTTCATTTTCTTTATTCCCAAGGGAGAAACGTACTCCAGAACAGCGGCGTTTTCTACCTTGGTCTTCCTCCAGCTTTTCTTCGCTCTCGCTTCGCGCTCTGAAATGCATACTCTGTCGAAGTTAGGCGCGTTTTCCAACAAGACTTTCGTTTGGGCTTTCGTTGGTTCGGTGGCGCTGCAGCTGGTAATAATATACTCTGGCGCGATCGCGGTTTTGTTCAAAACCGTTCCGCTTCAAGCAATTGACTTGCTGTTGATTCTTGCAGTCTCATCCCTCGGCTTTTTCATCCCGGAGGGTTTCAAGTATTTCAAAAGGGTGGTGACGGAATGAAGAGCGTGGGCGAGGTAATGAGAACAGACGTGCCTGTTCTCCAGCCAGAACAGAGCATTGTGGAAGCAGCTCGGTTGATGAAGAAACACAATTGCTGGGGCTTGGCGGTTTTGGACGGAGAAAAAACCGTAGGCATTCTTACAGACGGCGATCTGCTAAACCAGTTTTACTTGTGCGTAGGCTCTTACTCTTTTGAATCTAACGAAAAGAATGATGAACGCATGAAGCACTATCTCTCCCTTCGCGTGAAGGACATCATGACGCTACACCCGCGGCCTATTCACAAAGACGCCGATGTGGGCGAGGCCGCAGAAATAATCAAGCAAATGGGGGTCAAACGTCTTGTCGTGACGGACGAGCGCGGGAAATACGTCGGAATGGTGGAACGCATCGACATTTTGAACGCGATTCTCGCGTAGAAGCGTTTTTAATTTTTGCGCACGTATTACTTTTCGTTTTAATCCTCCGTGAGTTCTATTGGCGCACAACTTGTTCAACGCGTTCACAGTAGCCGCTATAATCCTGGCACTCTTGGGTTTGCTCAGCGTCACCGACGCGCTTCTTGCAATAATAGTCAGCTACTTCGCAACCCGCGCGATAGTCGTTCCATAAAAACTTATAAACGAAAAACAACACTATATAGTAGTAACAGGAAGGTGTCGGGTGTGGGTTTGGACCAGATCGTGCAGGTTTTCTTCGCAATAATAATCGGACTTGTCGCATTCGATTATTTGGAGCTCACCAGCGCGCTCATTCTCATTCTCGGCGGCATCGTAATGCAAACTTTCGCCGACTTCGGGCCTGCTTAGTAGATTCAAGCAAGTGTCTCAACAGCAAGCGCGGATAACAGAAACAAAACGTAAACGCCCAACAGCGCAAACCCGCTTTTTTTCGAAATGCCTCCTCGATTGACGAAGCGCATCAAAACTCCGCCCGCAATCAGGGTGAATGCAAGCAAATTCAGGAAAACGACGAAGCCTATTTGCAGGCTAGCTATTGTTCCCGTTAAGCCGAGAATCAACGCGAGGTTGACCACGCAAGAGCCCAACGCGTTTCCCACCGCCAGGCCGAATGCGCCTTTCTTGGCTGCTGCTATGGAAACACTCAATTCAGGCAGCGTGGTTCCCAGCGATATTATCGTGGCTGCGATGAAAGCTTGCGAAACTCCGATTGTAAGCGCGAGCTGCATTGCGGAATCTACTGCCACGCTTGCGCTGGCTATTATCAAAGCAAACCCGACTGCAAGCAAAACACCCGCGACGAAAGCGCGTTTTCTCCCTATTTTTTCTGCGTTTTTTTCCAGTTCAACCTTCTCGCGCAAAATAAAGAAAGCAAACGCGGCAAAGCAAGCGAGCAAAAGCAAGCCCGCAATCCTGCTGTCTTGCAATAAAACAAGGGGCGGGAGAACGCAGGCTGCAAGAATAATGCGCTCGAGTTTTTTCCTTTCGCGCGACGCAATCACAATCGGCGCTATCAACGCGGGAATTGCTATCACGAGCGTCATGTCTGAAATGTTGGCTCCCAAAACGTTTCCAATCGAAATGCTAGTGTTTCGGGTGAAAGCACCGGTTAAAGCTACGCCCAACTCAGGCAAAGACGTGGCAAATGAAACCAATAGAAAACCGATTGCCATTTCGCTTATGCGAAAAAATCTCGCTAGGACAACCGCGTTGTCGATGACCCACGAGCTTGCTTTGCTCAGCACCAATAGTGATACCAGCAACACCAATAGCGGGACGAGCATGATAGAAAAAACGAACGCGTTTTATTTAACGCTTTCATTCAACGCGGTTTCGTTCGTCGCATTAATTTGATCGGTTATTGCAAGCGGCGCAGCCAACGCCTTCGTATTCTCTGCTTGGGAAAGTTCGTTTGCGGGAAATTCGCTGCCGACCAGATTGCCGGGCGGTTGGGCGTGCATGGCTGCCGGAGAGAAAGAAACGCCTTGCATGTAAAACAAAGTCAAGCTCGTTATCGCGAGAAAAGCTATCGAGAGGAAAATCCAGAATTTCTTGTTTTCCGGATGCAAAACAGCCTTGCCTTTTTCAGTAAGCTGGAAGTAAACCCACTTGCGGCTGCTTTCCACTCGTTCAACAAGCCCTGCAACTCGCATGTTTTCCAAATGCTCTGACGCCGACTGCGCGCTGATGCCGAGGGCTTTCGCTATCTCGCTTGCAGTAGAGCGTTTCTTGTCCAATTCTTTCAAAATCAGCACGCGCGTTTCGCTCGCAAGTGCTTTGAAAGACGAGGAGTCGAGAATAACACGGTCATCTTCAGCCATATACGTAATCAGTGGTTTTCAGCGTTAAAAAGCCGTTTCGTTTTCTTCAGGCAATCTCCTGAACTGTTTTCCTGCGCTCATGCGGCTCAGGCTTTTCGGCGGGAAACCCTATCGGAACGAGCACTACCGGCCGCAAGTGCGCGGGAACGTCGAGAATAGAGCATACTTTCTCTTCGTCGAAAGCACAGCACCACACCGCGCCGAGGCCCTCGGCGTGCGCCTGCAGCAACAAGTTTTGCACGCTTGCGCTAACATCCATTATGGCGTAAAGCTCGCGGCCGCGTTGTCCATAGCGCGCTGCAGAATGCTCCGCATCGGCACAACCGACAACAATAAGAGGCATTGCGGGCTCGAACTGCCCGCCTGTTGCAGCACACAATGACACAATCTTTTTCTTGTCGAAAAGGAAGTAAAAAAACCGCGATTGCAGGTTTCCGGCAGAAGGCGCCCACTCGACAGCGTCCTTCATTTTTTCAATCTTGTCCCGCGGAATTTGCTTTTCCGTCCAAACGCGCACGCTCCTGCGCGTTAAGATGGCTTGAAAAACATCCATTTTCAACCGCCTCACAATTTGGAAAGCATGGACGCAACAACTTCGCTGATTCCGTCTCTCGCGTTAACGCGCGCTTCCCAGCCGAGCAAGCGCTTGGCTTTCGAGCAGTCAAACTCGCGGGTTTCGGTGAAAGTACGAACGTAATCGGGATATAAAACGCGTTTGCCGAAAAACAGTTTTTGCGCGAAGCCCATGCTTGCGAAAGCGTAAGCAGTGAAAACGGGAATGCTGAACCGAGGCGGCTTTACCCCCAACTCTTCAGCCAACGCGTTCAACAAATCCCGCTCGCTCAACGACGGGCCCGAAATGTTGAAATCTTGATTGACTGCTTCTTTCTTTTCCAACGCCAACGCAATCGCTTCAGCCACGTCTTGCGCGTGCACCAGCGCAATAACGTTCTTTCCGCTTCCTATTACCGGCATTCTGCCTTTCTTCACCATTTTTGCGGTGGTGAGAAAACCTTCTTCAAAACCGGGGCCGTAAATAAGCGCAGCGCGCAGAATGACGAAAGGCACTCCGTTCTCGCGCAAGTATTTCTCCGCCAAAACCTTGCTCTTGCCGTACGCATTGTCGGGCGACGGTTCTTCCGCCTCGGTAATCGGCTGTGCTTTCGGCTTGTGGTAAAGCGAGGTGGAAGACATGAAAACAAAACGCTTCACGCCATTCTTTTTAGCAGCCGAGGCCAGCTTTCGAGTGACTTCTGCATTCAAATCGAAAATCTTTTTCTTGTCTTTCGCGGCATAGCTTATCAACGCAGCCAAGTGAACTATCGCATCCACGCCTTTCGTTACGGTTTCAAAAGCGGATTCTTGAGCTTCAAGCAAATCCAACTCCATCAATTCGAATTGCGCTTTCGGAAAAGCTTCCCTCGCGTCTTCCGCATTCTTGACGCACAACCGCAATTCGTGCTTGCGCTCGAGCAACGCAGGAATCACGTACTTGCCCAACCTTCCGGTTGCGCCGGTCACCAACACCTTCATTAGAAAATAATCACACTAAGACAGAATTTAATAAACTCGCTTTTCTCTTAGGTTCTTGTTGGGACAAAAGGAGAGTGTAGGAAACATGCAGTACGGGTACATGTCTGGTTTTAGAGAGGACTTGGAAACAGAGATTTTGTTTGCGAAAGAGCATTTTGATTTTACTGAAGTTATGTTAAAACCAGAGTTGTTTGAGCACACCACAGAATATTTTTCGAAACTCAAAAACGCTTTAAAAACTTTTGAAGTTTTGGGGCATATACACTGGGAAATCAAGGAACTTGAAAATATTTACAAAAACATGGAACTCTTTCAGAGGCTGGGTGCCAAAAAAATCACCATCCATCCTGTTTCATACGAGAACAAAAGCCTTCAGGAAAATATACAAAACAACGCTATCCGCTTAATGAAAATAAACGATTTTTGCTCAAAAAACAATACCCAGTTGTTGATCGAGAACATATCAACGCCTCCGTTTGACAAGGCATCAAATTTAGCCAAATTGGCGGATGAAATCCCCAACGTTGGCATCACACTAGACGTGGGTCACGCAAACAAAGTTTCAAAGACGGAGCTAAACAATTTTCTTAAAAAATGCGAATCAAAAATCAAGCACATTCATCTCCACGATAATGTCGGAAAATTTGATCATTTATTTTTTGCAAACCAAACCAAACTCAAGGAAACTCTTGCAAAAATAAGTTCAATTGGATATGACGGAACAGTAACCATGGAAACGTTTGCGGTGCTGGAAAAAAACCGGTATGTTTCCTTGGATTTTTCTGAAATAAAGAAGTTGCACGTAAAACAGTTGGGTGCCTTGGTTCCAACTTAACACACACGGGTATTTTTAACTCCGCCAGCAAAAAATAATATAGCGCAGGGGTAGCAAAGCCTGGTCAAATGCGATGGAGCCCGAAATAAATTCGGGCGTCGAAACTCAAGAACGCCAGACCTTGCGTCCCTAGGAAAACGCCAACGGCGTTGTGTCATCCATTCCCTTAGGGGTTCGAGGGTTCAAATCGAGCAAAGCGTTGCTTTGCAACGTTTCACTCGCAAGCTCGTGAAACTCCCTTCCCCTGCACTAATAAAAAAGGAGGCGGCATTACGTGGACTGGACACAGTTCGACCGGGGAGTGTTTTTAGTCAATGTTTTAGGAATCGTTTACAATCCTAAAACCAGGAAGATTTTGATTGGAAAAAGAGAAAACGACCCCCATATAGAAAAGCTCTCTTGGACTTTTCCTGGCGGTAGGCCAGCGTACGGAGAGGACCTGGAATTTTACCTCAGACATGAAATAAAAATCAAAACGGGCTTGAATGTTAGCGTTAAAAAAATAGTTTTCGCGAAAACCTACCCGGAAAAAAGAGAGTTTCTTTCAATTTACTATCTCTGCGAAGTCATTGGCGGAAAAGAAAAAGCCGGAGAAAAATTTGTCAGGCTTAGATGGGTAAAACCATTAGATGCGCAAAAATATTTTACAACTTCAATCCATCCCAAACTAATGGCATATCTGAAGAGGCTACGGTAATTAAGCGGTTGCCCCCTGCATCTACCCCCGTTCCGTAGCACTAGCCAAATACTTGACTTTTGCGAAACTGCGATAGCATTTAAAAACTCTCAAGCTTAATCACTTTGACCAGAATGGGAGTTTTTTCGCGCGCGGGCCTTTTGTTTATCGCACTTGCCTTACTGATTCCCCAGTGCGTTTCGGCAATTCACTTTGAAGGCGAGTTGCCTGACTTGCTGATTCAGAGCTACAGCCACTCTCCCGCAGTTACGGGCGGTGTTGTAGTTTGGACAATAGACATCAAAAACGAAGGCGCTGCTTCATCAGGCCCTTTCACCGTGAAAATAAGCTGCCCGGGCTTTGACGCTTCAAAGCAAGTTGAAAGCATTCCCATTGGCGGCGCTACGAAAGTTTCTCCTGAATTTATTTTTCCAAACGCCGGCAATTTCAATTGCGACATAATATTGGATTCAAACAATGAAGTAACAGAGTCGAATGAGGGAAACAATCAAGCGACCGATTCTGTTTCAGTAAGCCAACCGACTCCTTCTCCCTCGCCGTCCCCTTCTCCCTCGCCCACCGCGGCTCCTGACTTGACTTTCGCTTACTACGAACTCACGCCAACCAAATCAAAGGCAGGAGAGCTTTTGGAATTAAAGTTTGCGGTCAAAAACCAGGGAACCGGTGACGCAGGCGCTTTCGACCTGACAGTTGCTTGGTCCGACGGAACAGAGAAACTCATTAGCGTTGGAGGATTGAGCGCGGGCGGAATGCAGTCTTTCGCTGTAAAAAAGACTTTCGCTTCGCACGGTTCTTTCACATTCACGATTTGGATTGACTCTTTCAAAGCCGTTGTTGAATCGAACGAGGCAAACAACAACGCAGGCGGCAGCGTTGAAGTGTCGGAAGCCGCTCAAGCGTGTCCCACCAAGCTGGATGCTTTTTACGACAAGCCGGTTTACAAGACTGGAGAAAAAGCCACGCTAACCTTCAAAGTCTTGGACGCGAACGGAAACCCAAAGCCGAACACGGAGGTTATTGTGGTAGTTGAGTTGAACGGCGCGCCTCACGGGCAAACCTCTTACTACACGTCTTCAGACGGTTCTTACTCTAGCACCAGCGACATTCCGCCCTCAGCGACTCCCGGCACTTACAAATTTTATTTTTACACTCACGTGCCTGAATGCAATTCAGTCGGAAGCTACGTGACCATTCAAGTAACAAGCGACGCTAGTCCGAGTCCGACTCCAATCCCACAACAGCCGTGCGCGTGCACCGAAGTTCGCGCGCCGGTATGCGGCGTCAACGGAAAAACCTATGGCAGCCCTTGCCAAGCAAAGTGCGTTGGAATGGCCATAGCTTACGAGGGAGTTTGCGGACAACCGTGTCCTTTCGACTGCTGCGAGAACGAGCCGGTCTATTTAGACAAGCCGTGCAGCGCGTACACCTGCGCCAGCTGCGAACCAGCTTCACAAAGCTGCGTGGCAGGTTGCAAGCGCGACCAATGCGTCGAACACAAGTGCCAGACGCCCGAGCCGACTGTCGCGCCTCAATTCTGTTCCTACCCTAACGAGTGCTTGACCAAGAGGGAATCGATTGATAGAAACTGCAAGCCAGTGTCCGCAATTTGCTCGCAACAAATGTGCGCCAGAGCCCAGAGCGCGGTTCCAGTTACCGAGAGGGCTTCAGTCAACTACAGGAAAGCGCGTTGGACTTGCTGCGACGGTTACACTGTGGAAGAAGGCGGGGAAACGTCCTGCAAGTCCGTTGAAGTCTGGAGGAAATACGCTGAAGAGTCTTGCATCGGAAGGTGCACTGGAAGCAAGTGCGGAGCCTGTTCCTTCAGCGTTTCAATTGAATGCGGGCAACAACAAACAGCAGTTCAAGCAATGGCCGCCGGGGCGATTACTGGCTTTGCTGTCGAAGCGATCATCAAGCCCACCACGCCGGCAGAACCGGCTTGCATTGCGGAACCGCGCCAGTGTTACTACTGCCCGCAACAACCGCAGAGTTGCGAAGCGTCTTGCAAGGAGAGTTGCGCCAGCCGAGATGGAGACTGTTTCAAGCGGTGTATTGAAACGGTTTGCAAGCCGCCCAAGCCCGCTACGCAAAGCGTGCCGCTTCACTTGAACAAAGGATGGAACTTGTTTGCTGCTCCGTTGGCAAACGCAGGCAATATCGAATTGATTGGGGAAGTAATCAACAGAGAGGAAGTGATTGAGAAGTGCGGGTTTTCCTCAGCGCCCCGAATTTTTTACTACGACCCGTTGCAAAGCAAGTACGTGAAATTAGAGGGAAACCCGAAGGTGGGTGTCGGCTATTGGATTAACATGCGCCAGGAATGCACTCTCAAAATAAGCGGCGTTGACTTTAACGTTGACGGAAAAATACTGGACGCAGGATGGAATTCGATAAGCGGACCAAGCAGGGAAGTGCAGTTTGATGAAATCAAGGGAAACTGCCAGGCAGCAAGCGGCCCGTGGGAGTACTTGACTGAGGCAAAGAAATACCAGAAAACGAATTTGTTGAAGCCCGGCACAGGTTATTTGCTTAAAGTTCCGTCCAAGTGCCAGCTCGCTCAATACATCGAAAGCGAGTTGCCGCCTGCTTTACCGGTGGAAACAACACAGCAAACTGAAACGACGCAGCCGATTGTTTCACCAACTGTTGCTGGTGGTGGTTGAGAAAATGAAAAGAAGTATCATCATTGCGATTTCCCTGCTTTTCGCAACTGCCTTGCTTTTCGGCTGTCTCGCGTCACCGCTGGCGCCAGCGCCAACTCCCACTCCAGTTTCCTCTCCTTCCCCGACTGCAGGGGAAATAAGCTGGACCGGCGGGGAAGACGAGGGAACGCAGCCCCCGCCAATTCCCGAATAACTATTTTTCTTTAATTAAATGCGAGTCCTAGTATCAACTGAGCGACTATGCGGTCACGAAAGGTTGCACGTAATGGCTCCAGTATTGAATCGGGTTTTTCAACGGCTTCAAGTCTGGAAAGGAATAGCACTCTTGCGCGTAAAATAAGCACGAGCCAGGTTCGAGCGAAGATTCAAGCAACTCCCTTTGCTCCTTCTGCAAGCCGAGCTTTCCCAAAACGCGCAATAGATAGGGAGTGTCGCGAGGCCAAACGCTTTTTCCTTGATACTGCCACTCGCTCGACGGGTTGACTGCAACTCCGAACAACTTTTTGTTTTTGAAAGCGAGAAAGGGCTTGGCCAGTTCGAATTGTTTTTTGACGAAAGAACGCGGGAAGTCGAGCAAAGCCAGCGCTACTATTTTCGCGGAATGAAATTCGCGCGCTTCCTTTTTCAAGCCGCGTACGTGCGGAAAATTTGGAATAAAATGTTTTTTGAATTCAGCCGCGTGTTGTGAAGCCAAGTCGTACTGGCGCGCTTCAAGCAAAAGCCGTTGCCACAAGGCGTTGATTTCAAGCAAAGCGCAAGGCTCGCTTACTTTGGAAAGCCAGTCTTTAGGCAAGCGCGTTGGAAAGCGAATTCCTGCAATATCAACCAGCTCGTCGGTCCAAGAATAATTCGCTGGGGAATAGAGCAGGCCGTCGAGAAAAACCTCGCTGTCCTTCTGTTTAAATCGCGAAAGCGTTTGCTTGAATTCCCTCAAGCTGAAAACGCCTTTACGCAGGCAAAGCAAGTAGTAGAGCAGCGTCGAATCGAGCGCATTGTAACTAGGTTTTTCGCCCGCGTGCTCTGGCAGCTTGTTCGCAACCAAACCGTTTTTCAGAGTGGCGCGAGCCGCTTTCAATGCGTTCGTTGTTATCGAAGGGCACGCTTTTTCGTAAAACCCGTAGTTGTTAAGCAGGCCTTCGAAAGAATCGCGAAACCAATTGTTGCGAAACCACAATCCGCCCGCCTCGGGAAAGCCGTTCAACGAAAAGGTCGAAAGCGCTTTCACCCTCTCTCTCGCAAAACCGTTTTCCGCGAACGCTTTCCGCAGTCTTATTTTCGAAAGCGAAAGGCGAGGCGGAACGCGCACGTCTGTAGGAGAGCATTCCACTGAGATGACGCAGGGAAGCGCGCACGTCAGCTCGCCTGCTTCAAGCACTTCACGCTCTTCGTTTTCAGCTGGAAACCACCATTTCAAACGCTCCCTTGTTGTTGAAACGTGAACCGCGTTTTTACACGCGACCCCAAGGCGTCTTCCTTCCTTGGAAACCACCAAACCGCAATCTTTTTTTTCAATAGCGTGCTTTTCCGGTTCCGAAGTGGCATACATGTGCCGAATGTCCGCGAAAATCTTGGCGTGAAGAAGAGCGTCGCATTTTTTCTCCGTTTGGAACGACACGAGCAAACGGTTTGCGTCAAGCTCGTAGGAAGCGACGAGGGTGCTGCCGCCACAAGCGTACTTGTAGACAAGCTTCTCGGCAGTAGCTTCTAAAAAACTTTGTTCGGGAACGCGGTCGGCAAGCTTGAAAAAAATCTGGTGAAGAAAACGCCAGTTTTCGCCGTTGCCGTATCCCGTCAACCCAGCCAATTGATACTCCAAGTTAGGCGCGGCGTACCCCTCCAAATCAACCGCGCGCGTAGACTGCAAGAATTCCAGTGAGGGATTCCGCAGTACGACATTCAACCCGTGCTTTCCTTCAATGCGCATTTACTCGCTCAAGCCGTATTTCACGCCTTTTCCTTCGCTTATCTCGTACACCTTGCGCTCGCTCGCGAGCCAGCCCAAGCCGGCCATTGCTTCTTCCGAGGACAGCCGCGTTTTTTCGCGGACTTCCCTCAGGCTCATGGGCTTGCTGTCTTTCAACGCAAGCCACACTTTCCCGGCGTTTCCGCCGAAATGCTCTACTACATCCATTTGCTCACCTCTTATTCTACCGTAAAAAACGCTGTTTTCCCTCGTCAAGTCGTAAAGTGAAAAGATTTTTCGCGCGATGTACTTCCAGTTGAAAAACCTGCTTTCCACCCTGCGCGCACCTTCTTTCGAAATGCGCTTGCGCAACGCGTCGTTTTCAAAAGCCATTTCCAGGATTCTCGACAAATACTCGGGATTGAGTTGGAAAAGAGCCTCCAGCATTGGCGCCTTGAAGCCGTTCACCCCGTTTTTGATGACCTCGCGCATTCCGCCGGTATCGCCCACCACTACAGTTGGGCCCGTAAGCCCGTTTTTCTCGCACGCCAAGTCTGCAGCGAGCGCTTCCAGAGTTACTAGTCCGAACGGCTCGTACAACGACGGGAGTGCAATCACGTCAGCTGCGCAGAACAATCCTTTCTTCACGTTTTCTTCAACCCAACCGTTGTGAATCACGGCACGACCTTCCAAACCGAGGTCGCGAATCTTTCTTTCGTAAAGCGCCTTGCTTTCTTCCGAAAAACTGCTCGCGAGAATCAAGCCCGCGTCCTGCCGCTTCAAGTACGAAAACGCGTCTATGAGAGTTCCTACTCCCTTTCGCGTTTCGGTCCTGCCGACGAACAATGCGTATTTCTTTTTTCCAGACAGCAAGCGCTCAAGCATCTTCCTCCCGTCTTTAACGGTCTTCCGGTCCACTGTTTTCCAGCTGTCGAGTATGATGCCATTGGCTATCCCGGCGGCGTTTTGCCCAACGAGATTCAAATCCTCGGGCTCGAGCAAGAGAAACTGCTCGTAATGCTTGTCTTTGTGCATCTGCTCTTCCAGAAAGCCCGGCCGCCTGTTTCTGGCAACCCGGCGGGCTATTTCCTTCTTGAGCGGAAGCAGGTGGTAAAGGTCGAATTTCGCTTCGGTAACTGAAACGCTTTGCACGAAATCTGCTTCCATCAATGCGGCAGCTTCGATGTTTGTGGGCGGGGCCGAGAAATCTGGTGAGCCCATGCTCCTGCCGAACTCGCACGAGTGAAACCTGCACAACAGGGGCGCGCCGAGCTTTTCCTTTATCAAAAACCCTGCAGGAAAGGCCAGCCAGTCCTGGCAATCCACACAGCGGATTTTCTTCTGCTTGTCCAAAAACTCGGCTACCGGCACCATGTTTTTCCAAAACGCGCTCAAGAGCGAGTAGTAATCCCACGCAGATGCTTTGTGCGACGGAATTCCGTAGTAATCCCACAAGTGCTTGTGCAACGCGTTTTTTTCCTTGGGCGAAAGCTTGGACTCCAGGAAATACGCTTTTCCGCCGCCGCGATTCGCTTCGAAAATCCGCATTCCTTCGAAAGGCGGAATGTCGAGTGAGGGCCGCAAGTCGCCTGTTGGCACAAGCGGGTCTTTGACTGAAAACACGATCGGTTCGAAAGTGGTCTTGCGGCTGTTCAACAGCTCGCGCCATGCTTGGAGATACTCTACGGTAAACCGGTAAAGCCCTCCGACCGGTTGCTGCAGCTCAGTTACTAGAAACAATACCCGCTTCATTCTCTAACCTCTGACGAAAATCTATAAGCACGTTCATGAAATTCGCGTAATTCTCTACAGGCGTGTTTTGCTTGTAAGGCGAAAAGTGCTTGTGCACGTCGCCGTCGTTCCAGCTTTTGGTGCACAAGTACATGAAGTGGTCGCTCGTCTGCAGCTTGCGCCAAGTGTCTAGAGCCTGTGGATTTACCGCGGTTTTCGCAAGCTCGCCTATTTTCTGCAGCTCAATAAAGCAAGCGTTTTGCATGCTGTTTCCCAGCCACGCGGACGCGTCGCGCTCCAAGTCCGCCCACGAGAATGCGTGCTGCTCGTCTATCTCCCCGACAGCCGGAAAAGCGAGCAGGTCTTCGAGCGTAGCGAAGGAAAGCGAGTGGTTCGAACACAAGTCTTGCATGAACTCGAATATTCCGGATTCCCTCCAGTGATGCTCGCCGAAAGTCTCGTAGTCCATGAACAGGTTGACGCACTGGCCTTTGTTTGCCGACAGCCAAGCCGCGTATTTCCCTGCGGTCAACGGCCACTCGCTCCACCAACGCGAGGAAAACCGGAAGCCGATGTCGTCACTCAGCTTGTAATTGCGCAGGAACACCTTCAAATCGCAGTCTCTCGACTTGAAAACGAAGTTGGGAGAGCGCCATCCCAAAACCCGCTCCAAGCCTTCAGCAAGCATGGCTTTGAAACCCAGTTTTTCAACCGCTCTCGCGGTGCGGTTGTCGTACAAAAGCTCGGTGTTTCGAAATACCTTGGGGCTGACGCCGAACAACTTTCGCAACTTAGCGCCGTGCAACTTGACTTGTTGTTCGAACTCGCTCAAATCCGCATAGAGGCTGGAAAGCGAGTGGTGGTACGTTTCTTGCACTAGAGAAACTTTTTTAGTGTCAACCAGCTCTTGGAACGAGTTCAGCACGTCCCCGCCGTACGCCTCGCATTGTTCGAGAAAAACCCCGGATATGCTGAAACTGCATTTGAAACCGTTTTCCGAAACGAGTTTTTTCAAAAGCCGGTTTGCAGGCAAGTAGCAATTCTCGGCGGCTTTCCTGAAATAGTATTTGTTCACATCGCGGTCGAAATAGTCGAAAGCGGCGCTGTCTTCGAAAGCGCTGTACCTGCCCAAGCGCAAGGGCTGGTGAACGTGAAAATAAAAAGCAATCTCAGGCATGATGCCTCACCATTGCGAATGCATAAGCATCCCGCGTTTTTCTCGCAACGTCTTCCCACGAAAACATTTGCGCTTGTTCCTTCAACTGCCTGCTGAGGAATTCCCTGAGCGAATCGTGCTTCAGCAATGTCAACAATTTTTTGGCGAGCAATTCAGTATCCCAAAAGCTTACTCTGAAAGCGTTTTTAACCACCTCGCCGACGCCGGTCGTGTTCGAAATTATGACCGGCTTTCCGGAGGCCATTGCTTCCAAGACAGTTATGCCGAAAGGCTCGCTTACCGAAGGAAGGACGTAAACGTCGCACAATTTGTAAACCAACGGCAGCTTGTCTTCCGGAATGCGGCCGAGAAACAAAACCTTGTTCGCTATTCCAAGTCCTATCGCTTCGTTCACCAACTGCGGAAACATGTCGCCCACTCCGCTCATTACGAAAAGCACTTCAGGCATTTCTTTCGACACTATTTTCGCGGCTTTCAGAAAATAGTCCGGTCCTTTCTGGATGTTCAAGCGGCCGTGGAAAAGCACGATTTTCCTCTTCAAGCGAAAGTTTTCCTTGCCCATTTCGGGGAAAGCAAAGCGCTCGAAATCAACCGCATTGTAAATTACCACTATCTTGGCGGGGTCGCAGCCGAAGGAAACCAGCGAGTCCTTCACGCGATTGCTAACTGCGATGACCACATCCGCGTGATACAATCCTTCCTTTTCCTTGTCGAGCACCCATTGGCTTGGATTAAGCCCGGCGCTTCGGTCGAGCTCGGTGCTGTGCACAGTAAAAACCAAAGGCAAGCCAAGCTCTTTTTTCAACATTATTCCCGCGTCTATGGTAATCCAATCGTGACAGTGCACCACATCGAACTGCCTTTTCGCATGCATTTCTTTAACTTTGAGGAAGACCGATAGGTTGTACTCGCGGACTGCCTTGAAGAAATCGGTTCCGTAAAGCTCGTTCACCCGCAGCATTCCGGTTTCGAACGAAACCGCGTGTTCCGAAGGCCTCCAGTACGGGGAAAAAGTTTTGAAACGCTTTTCAAAAAAAGCGTTTGAAACGCTCACCATCTCGAGCCAATCGCATTCGACCGGCTTGCTGGTGAGCGGCATGAAAAAAGTTATGCTGGCAAGTTTGGAGAGCGGGCGCGTCAAACCGTAGCAATGCGTGGCTAAACCGCCTGCTGAGTAAGGCGGGAATTCCCATCCTATCATTGCTACCCGCATGATGCCACCAAAAAGCAGAAATAGAACAACCTTGCAGTTAAAAAAGGCTAGTCGGCCGAATACTCCCCAAGCTCCTTCTGCTTTCGTTCCAAGCCCTTGATTTTCGCTTGCGGGTTTGAAATCTCATAATCAAGCTTGAAGAATTCGAAGCCGTCTTCGTAAAGCATTTTCAAAGCGTTTGCCGTAATCTCTGGCGCGCACAGAATGCCGCGAACCCGCTTGCCGCGTCGTTTTTGCAACTCTTGAACGTAACGCTTCAACTGCGTGACCGCATCCAAGCCAGCAGAACGCCGCTTTAATTCGATTGCCACGAGGTTTTTCGCAGCGTCTTCAGCAAGAATGTCAATGCTCCCGCGGCGAACGTCGGATTCGTTCTTGAGCGGAATCAAGCCTTGTTCTATCAAATGCAAGTCTTGCATCAACAAGTCGGAAAGCTCGCGCTCGCTGCCGAAAACGGTGAGTTTCGAATCGTCCCGCATGTTGAACGAGCCTGCGAATTGCACGTTGTTGAAATGCGCTTCAATCTCTTCCTCAAGCGGCTTCGAGCGCAACGCGCGCACTACAAGTTCCTTCTCGTCAGCATTGGTAGATATTTTCGCTCCCGGGCCTTGATAGTTGATGGCTTTCATGGAAGTGCTTTGGTGAACGAGAAAAGTGCCGTCCGGCTTGATTATCAACAAGCGTTCGCCTTCGCTCAATTTGGAAGCAGCTCGGCCTCGGTATCGCACAACACATTTTCCGACAACCACGCAAAGCTTGCTTTGCTCGAGCGCACTGTCGATAGTTTGCTTCGCTTCGCCGAAAGAAATCATTCTTCACTACCGTCCGCAAAGCGAATCACGGTTTTTGGAAAAACTTTTTTCGCCTCGCTTGCGAGAAGGCGCATTTTTTCCTTGGGCGCAGGCGGAATTCCGCAAAGCGATTGCTCGACTATTTGCGTGGTGGGGTCGAACTGCCTCAGCGCGAATATGTTGGCGAAATCGTTTATTTGCGAGCAAATGTTGCGCAGGATTTCTGGCTTGTCGTTGATTCCTGGCACTATCGTCGTGGCGATTTCTTTGATTGCAAATTGCCCGCGCCTTTCTAGGAACGCCATCGAGCGCAGGACGTTGGAAAGCAAAAGCTCGGGGTCGCCTTTGAAACCGTTCGCTTCGGCGAAAGCGTTTTTTTCGAAAACGGTTTTCACGTCGAGTGAAACGAAATCCACGTACGGAAGCAAGTCGTTCAGGTTTTCCGGAAAAAAACCGCACGTGTCGAGCTTGATGAGAAAACCCAGCTTGTCGAGCTCGCGGCACAATTCCAGCAAAGCGTTGCCTTGAGCTAGCGGCTCTCCGCCAGAAAAAACCACTGCGTCGACAAACGCTTGCTGCTCTAGAAAGTGGTCAACAAAGTAAGAAACCGGTTCGCTCGCACCTTCAGTCACTTGCGGATAGAAACCGTAGCCGCGTTCGAGAGGCGAGCCTGTCAGGAAGATTGCTCCCGCGACTTTCCGGGGGTAAGCGTCGTTGCTCAAGTCAATTATTGAAGTATAGTGAAGATTCACAAAAGAACGTTGCCTAAACTGATTTTTAATGGGCAGGGTGGCTAGACGAAAAATAACCGAACGCGGAAACCCGGAATGTTTTAGTCGAGTTTTTGCTCAGAGCAAAAAGTCGGTTTAATATGTGACTAACGAGTAGAACAGCAAGGCCGAAACGCACAAGAGCGCTTCGCACAAGATGAGAAAGCCTGCAGCTTGCTTTTCGGAAAAGCCTTTTTTCCTGCCGAGCCAGAACGGCAGGCGCATGGCGACGTGAGTGAGGGAATAGATTTTTTCGTAAGGCGCTTTGAGCGTTCCGTCTTTCTGCAAGTCGCCGTACGAACGCACTTTAAACCTGCCGCGCAGTTTCAGCAGCGCTTCCAAAATCCAAGGCGCGAAAATGATGATGCCGAACTTTTCGACGTTGCCGATGATTACTGCGGAAACGAAAGCCCCGCCTATGAAGTAGGTAAGTGAATCACCAGGAAGTATAGACGCGGGGTACCAGTTATAGAGTAGGAAGAAAATTAAAGCCATAGCAGCAAACAGCGCGATAGCACCAGCCTCTATGCTACCGTGAGACATAGCGAACCTACCTAAGGCAGAGAGGGCTACAACTCCCATTCCAGCTTCTAGCCCATTCAAGCCTGCAAGCATGTTGGTTGCGTTGGAAACGCAGACTACCGCAATGGGAACTAAAAATAAAGGATACAATAAACCAAAATCTACAACCCCCACAAAGGGCAGCGACATGTAGTGGGTACCGGCAGAAACAGCCATCAATGGAACCGCTGCCGGCAGAGTTAAAACGGGCTTAAGCCACTGGCGCAGACCTTGTCTGTACTCTAAAGCGCCAGAAGAATTTACTGCCTTTTCTTGACGGGTATAAAGATCATCAAAAAAACCAACCAGGACGATAATGACTGTCGAAAGTACTGCCGCTAGTAGAACGGCAAGATTTAACTGAAAGTTAATTGTTGTTTTTAAAAAAGTGCTCACGGCAATGAACAGTAGCACCCCAGTCAAAAAACCAAACAGAACAGGCATCCCTCCAGAAGTTGGGAGAAGTGGTTTCCTTGGTTTTTGCTGATCTATCGCTAAGATACGTGCTTTGGTAAAAAATGCGATAAAAAGTGGCGTTATAATTAATGTTACTAGTGCAGGAAAGACCAGCAGAAAAATGAAATCAAGGAGTGCCGCTAAGGGAACTTGGGTCATTTTTTCAACCGCCTGCGTATTCGAAGATTTTCACTTGCCCGTTTTGCGAGCGGTAGACGAGCTTGAAGCCGTCGAGTTGTTCAAAGAAAAACAAGCGCGTGAACGCCGCGTTTATCACGTTGCTTTTCAAGCCTATCGGCGTAAGGTCGGGATTGACGTTTAAAATCTGGGTTTGGCTGATTGGAAAGAAATATGACGTGTTTTGAAAAACTTCGCTGAATTGATCGCGGCCTGCAATTGTGTAAGGCCTTTTGTAGGAAGCGTTTAGCGAAGAGGAAGCTGAAAGCAAAAACAATTCTTTCTCACCAACACAATACACCGCCCCGAAACTGCTTTGCAACGCTGGCAGCGCCACTGGCGAAGCGCTTTGCGGGCAATTGCCTACTAAATTCAAATATTCAAAATAATGCTCGGCTTCGTACTTGCTTTTGCCTGCCCCGCTTTGCCAGTTTTCAATCGCCGGTTTTTCAGGACAGGTTTTCGCCATGCTAGCGTCGCAAGCGCCCGACAAGTAAACCAGCGCGCCCCATTTGGAAATCAAATCCGCGTCAACTAGAACGTGGGTTGCCGCGTGGCGTTTCAAAACGCTCACGAACTCTGCGGTGTCGCCGTTGACGAAAGCGTGCGCCACTTCCTGGTCGTAATCGGGCACTGCATTGCCGGGGTCGAGCACGCTCTTGCGTTCCGCGAAAAACGTGGTCCAATGCCCGTAATCCCACCAGGAAAGTATTCTCGCGTCTTCGGGAAGGTTCGTCCGCATCCAAGTCATCGAGTCCATCCAGTCTTGCGAAATGCGGGTGTAAGAAAGAGACTGCATGCTGGAATTCACGGTTGTTGCTTGCATGAAAACCGCAAGAGCGCCGATTATCACTATCATCCATAGTGTCGCGTGCTTGAGCGTGTTTTCATCCAAGAGCTTGAGCAAACCGTTGAGTTCTTTCAGCAAGCGCGACAGTTCGCCTATCAGGAATGGAGCCGCGATGCACAGTGCGAAGGCCAAGTGCACCATGTACTTGAGTTTGTTCAAGCCGATGAACGCAATTGGGTAAACTGCCAGCACAACCAGAAGCACGAGCTTGTTCTTGTCTTCCGAGTAAAGGTAAGTAATGATGGTGAAAAGCATGGCGAGAGCCATGTACAGGAAAACGTCGCTCTTAGTGATGAACAAGACGAACGAGGCTATTGCCGAGTTTTCCGTGCTGCCGAAAAGCGCAGTTGCGAGCGAATCTATCTGCGCGTTGAAAACCACGACCACCAGCGCAAGCAGGGCGGAAGCGACCGCGTAGTCCTTGCGCCCCTTGCGCAAGAGCACCACTACGGCAAGCGCGGCGGTCATGAGCGTGGCTGCCACGAGCAGGAACGGCGGGTTTAAGTAGCCGTAGGAAGAGGCGAAGAACGCGGGGGTCGTCGGATTCTCTTCCTGAACGGTATTCATGAGCGGAATGTGCGTCACCGCAAAGCCGGCTGTGTAACCGACATAGTTCAACACGCGAGCGCCGAGAGGCGTGGCAAACCCGGCAAGCAAAAGAAGGAAGGCTATAACGAGGGCAGCATCCCTCCTTCCAACGCTTTTCAACTGCGGGATTTTTTGCGAGTAGAACAGCAGAACACCGGGAACAAGGCTCGCTATGAGTAGCAGCGTGCCGTTGGACAGGGCGAGCGGGTTTGAAACCCGGTAGAAGAGAAGAAGAACATTTCCTGCAAGGCCGCCTGCCGCAACAACTGCGTTTATTAAAATAGAGCGCTCGTCCAGCTCGCCAGCCAGATAGTCCACAAACGACTGAAGCGCGATGAAAGCCGCTAAAACCAAGACCGGCCAGATGTAGATTTCCGAGCCGAGTATGTTTACGAAAAGCGCGAACGAAGCGAGAAGTGCGAGCCGCAGGCTCTTTCGGTGGGCGGCGAGCGTATAACAGGCAAACAAAAGCATGGCGCCGAAAATACCCCACGGCTGCAGTTCGGAAACTCCCGCAGACATTTTGACCACCAATTGGGGGGTGAAAGCCAACAGACCGGCGCCCGTCAGCGCGACGTAATCAGAATATTCCTCGCGCAAAAACAGGAAGCCGAAGAAAGCCATTAGCGCGGCCACTAAGGGAGGGTATAACTGCGCGGTGAGAATCAAAAGGTTCTTGTCGTAAGCTATTCCTAAAACTCCTGAGAATACGGAATACAGCGATGCAGTCAGATACGGAATAATAGGCGCAACTCGGTATGACGCTACCGTAGCTAGATTGTCGATAGCAAAGTAAACGTCATCGCTCACTGCAGGCGCGAAGCCGTTGCGGACCACCATTTCCGCAACGCGGTCGTAATAATACGGGTCGAACTCGAAAAAGTTGGTTGCCCACGCAGTCGCGAAGCGCACGTAAAACGCTGATAGAATGAAGAAAAGCAGGATTATGAAAACAAGGTTTTTTTTCGCAAGGTGTTTTAAGTGCTCGCGCGACAAGTCTGGCATTTGCGGCATGCTCAGTTGCCCCTGGCGGTAGAGCAAGAAAAGGCCTGTGGCAAAAAGCAGGAGCGCGTTCGCCCAAACTAGCGCTGCAGAAAAACGCACTCCGAACAGCGTGAATTCAAGGGCGCTCAAAAGGGGGTTGGCGGTAATGGCAAGAAGAAGGCCGATGAAAAACTTTTCGAAACGCGAAAGCCCGACTCCCTTCAAGAACGCGAATGCCAGCAGCAAGCCAGGCAGTAGGAAAATTATAACCGTCACTATGAACGCAAAAAACTCTGCAATCATACAGCCACCAGGAAAAAGAATAAGCCGCGCCGAGTTATTTAAAATAGCGTTTGAATTAAGATTGTATCATGCGAATTCTGTTGCTCGGCTGCAAGGACTACCCGCCGTTCAGCCACGCCAAGGACGTGGGCGGGTTAGAGGTTTTCCTCTACGAAATCCTGCGCGAGTGGAAGCACGACGTCTTTCTTTTCACGCGCCGCTATCCCAAAGCAAAAGAACGCGAGGACTACGGCAACGTGCACGTATTCCGCGTTCCCTTCATAGACAATTTTTTTCTCAAGACTGTTTCGTTCAATTTTCTCGCTCTATTCAAGGCAGCCAAAGTGTGCCGCGACGAAAACATCCAGATTATCTGGGCGCACGACCCAGCCGCAGGAGCTGTCGCGTTTTTCATTTCCAAGATGACGGGCGTGCCGTACGTTTACGAAGTGCAGTCGCGCGGTTCGCTCGAGCCAGGGTCGCTTTTGCGCAGGTGGGGTCTGCGGCTTCTCGAGTTTTTCGCCTTTGCTTCTCCATCAAGCGTGGTGTTCGTGGGCGAGAACATCCGCAGGGAGATTTCGCAAAGGCGCGGTTTGAAGAATACCGTCGTAATTCCAATGGCAATAAACGCGCGCAAATTCAAGCGCGCAGGAAAGCCTGTGGAAGAAATCGCGGGGTTGAAAAAGCGCGGCAAGAAAATCGTTTGTTTCGTAGGCCGCTTGCATCCGGTAAAGGGAGTTGATGTTTTGATTCGCGCTCTTGCCGAGTCAAAGCGCAATGACGTTGTTCTGCTCGTCGTGGGCGACGGACCCGCGCGAGCGGGGTTGGAAAAACTGGTGCGGGAGTTGCGGGTGGAAAGCGTTTTTCTCGGCGCGAGGCGTGACGTTGAAAAAATAATGCCGTGGTGCGACCTGTTCGTGCTGCCTTCTTATTCCGAGGGCACGTCGCCCGTGCTTTTGGAGGCGATGGCGTCGGCCGTGCCAGTGATCGCTTCCAGCGTGGGTGAGGCGCCGCGTTTGTTGAGCGAAGAGTTTTTATTCGAAGCTGGAAATGCTGGGCAGCTTCTGGAGAAAATCGATTGGGCGTTGAAAGTGAAGAAAGTGCCAAAATTCCCCGGCCGTTACGATGCGCGAGTTGTCGCGAGAGAACTGGAACGGGAACTGGAAAGGCACGTTTTAAAATGAAAAGAGGATGACGCTACTGTGGAGTCTTCTGAATACAACCGCATGTTTTCCCTCGAGGAAAGGCACTGGTGGTTCGCCGCAAGGCGGGAGTTAGTTTTGAGTTTCGTAAGCGGAACGCACAACAAGATTCTTGATGTTGGTTGCGGGACCGGCGCGAACACGAGCGCGCTTTCTGCGAAGGGCAAGGTGACTGGTGTGGACAACTCGCCCTTGGCAGTAAGCTTCGCGCGCAAGCGCGGGTTGAAAAGGATATTCTTGCAGGACGCGGAAAAACTGCGCTTGGGCGGCAGGTTCAATTATATAACCTTGCTTGACGTCCTCGAGCATTGCGATGACGATGCGGCAGTTTTGAAAAACTGCAGGCGGCTTCTGGAAAAAAACGGGAAGCTCATAGTGACAGTGCCGGCGTTCATGATGCTGTGGGAAAAGCACGACGAGCTGCTTCACCACAAGCGCAGATACAACGGCCGTTCGTTCTCGAGACTGGTGCATTCGTGCGGTTTCGATATAGAACGCATGACGTTCTGGAATTCCGTATTGTTTCCGCTGGTTGCGCTCAAGCGGCTGCTTGTCAGCGCAATCGGGATTGAAGGACACGGGGCGGACATGCTGCTGCTCCCCCCGATTTTCAACGATTTCCTGCGCGAGGTGCTGGAGGTTGAGAACAAGCTGATAGAAAGGGGCTTAAACTTGCCCCTGGGTTTGAGCATAATAGCAGTTTGCAAACGGCGCGGTGGTTAGGTTGGAACGAAAGCTTTTGATTGCGGTCGTCATCGCTGCAGTGGTTTTCCTTGCAGTAGGAAAGCCGCACTTCACTCCCGACGAGGCCGGCTACGCAGTTGCAGTAAAAAATCTTTCTGAAGGCGCTTCCCTTGAAGAGCTCGGCTTGAAAAACCGCGTTCTGCACGTTTTCCTGCTTTCCGTTCCAGCAAGGGTTTTCGGGTTCAGCGTGCCGATGCTCGAAGCAATGATTTTTCTCTTTTCGCTCGCAGCAGTTGCGCTTGTTTTCTTGATAGCAAGAAAAATCGGGGCAAGCGAAGAAGCGGCTTTTTTCGCCAGCGTGTTTTTCGCGATTTCACCGCTCGCAATAGTGCTTTCTCGAGGCTTGCTTTCGGAAATGCCCGGCTTGGCATTCAGCCTCGCAGCTGTTTTCATTTACCTGCAGGGCAAAAGTTGGAAAAGCCCTGTGTTATCCGCGGTTTTTGCAATCGCAGCTTTCCTCATTCGCGAGTACATTCTTATTGCAGTGGGCGCTTTTCTTGTTGCTTTTCATGCTGTCAACCGCAAGGACGCGGGCCAGTGGAAGAGGCTGGCGGCGTTCATTGCGGCATTCGTTTTGCTCGGAGTTTCTTCAAGCGCACTGCTGGGCTTGGACTTGCTTTACGCCTATTCTGAAAACGTGAAGTACGTGGCGCAGTTTTCCGACAGCGTGCTTCCCAAGTTTTTGATGATTCCGTTTTCAGTAGCGCTCGGAGGAGCGAGCGCGGTTTTGCTTGCTGCCTACGCTTTCTTCCGCGGAAGCAAAAATTCTTTGGTTTTATTGTGGCTCAGCCTCGCAATAATTGCGATGGTCGCAATACCGAGGGTGGAAGTTCGTTATGCGCTTCCTGCTCTTGTCCCTCTTTCAATACTGGCAGGCGAGGCTGCAGAAAAAATCAAGGGAAACAAAGCAATACTAGCAGTTCTGATTTTAGCGAGCTTGGCTGCTTCTTACGCATTCTCTTCCTACTGGAATGTCAAGAACGACCCTGCTGTTTTCAGCGAAATGACCGCGTTTGCTATAAGCAACGGCAATAGCGCAATAGTAAGCAGGTTGTGCTCGAATTACGAAATCGCGTCAGGAGGGAAAATCGCAGTGAAATGCACCGATGACGTAAAATCGATTTCCGAAACAGAGCTGTTCATCGAGCATTCCAACCACAAGGTGAGACCGGAATGGATGAGTGACTGCACTCTGCGCGAGATTTTCAGGAAAGACGATACCTGGCTGGTAGTCAAGCGCACCACCATCGCGTATGAAGTAGAGTGTGCGTCCGCATAGCCATAAAAAGTCCGAGGGGCTGAAAGACTGTTATGGAAAGCATTTTGGTTACGGGAGCTGCTGGATTCATAGGCAGTCATTTTGCCGCAAGCCAGGCCGACAAATTTAAGATAATCATTCCTCCGAAACAGTTTGACGTGTCCGACTGGCGGCAGGTAAACGCTCTTCCGGATGCTGATGCAGTTCTCAACCTGGCCGCGATTTCCAGCATTCCGGCTTGCAGGCAAACCCCGCGAGAGTGTTTCGCAATAAACGCAGGCGGAACCGTAAACATGCTTGAATACTGCAGGTCCAGAGGCAGCAGGCTGGTGCAGGCCAGTTCTGTTTCTGTTTACGGAAAGCCCAAGCAGCTGCCGGTTTCCGAAACGCACGAGCGCAATCCGATAACCCTCCTGGGGCAAAGCAAATTGGCTGCAGAAATTGCGTGCGAAGCTTACGCCACGGAATTCGGGTTGGCAGTCACTGCGATTCGCATGTTCAGTGTGTACGGTCCGGGGCAAGGCGCCGGCTACATGGTTTCGAGCTTCGTTAAACAAGCACTCGAGGAAAAACGCGTGTCTTTTGAGCATGGCGAGCGCAAGCGGGACTTGCTTTACATAGACGATGCTATTCCTGCGCTGGCAAACGCGCTGTTGCTTAAAAAAAAGGGTTTTGAAGTCGTAAACTTGGGTTCTGGGGAAAGCGTTTCCGTAAGGCGCGTCGCAGAATTGGTAGCGCAAGAATGCGGAGTCAGCAAATTGTTTGAACCGGAAAACCGCAAGCGCGAAGGCGAGGTTGACGAAATTCGCGCGGACAACTCAAAAGCCAAAAAACTGCTTGCACTCAAGGTGCGCACTACTGTTGAAGAGGGAGTGCGCAAAATAGTGCAGGCAAACGTGAAGTAATCGCATGGACCCTCATAGACAGGCAATAGGCTTTTTGGAAAAAATCCCGTCTTTCCGTGATTCGCGAGGCCGCACGATGCGGCAGATTTTTTCCGCCGGCGGTTTCGACTTGTGGGAAGCTAATGCCAATGACTTGTGCTTCGACCCGCGGTTTCATTTGGCCCTTTACGACGCGGTTCTTGCAGCGATTTGCAACACAAGCACTACAAAATACTCTAGGGTAAAAGCGAAGGTAGAAGGGTTAGGCATGACCGCCTGGCGAATCAAGCGCTTGCTTTCCGCACCGTCAGCGAAAGTAGGCAAGGCAAGCGTGTCGATTACAGTAAACGCAAACACGTTCGTGCCAGTGGCAGTTCCGATTTACCGCGCTTTATGCAAAGAAGGCATCACGCCGTTGGTGGTTACTTACGAAACTCCCGCAAACCGCGATGTCGAAAAAGAGCTTGGCAGCCAGGGCATTCCTTTTTCGCCGATAGAATCTTTTATTGACGAAGCAACAGCCGGCAATACCGCAACCGCGTGGTCCGCTTTGCAAAACGCTTGGGCTTTGCTTAAGCGCGACAAGGAATTCACGGGCAATTTCGAGCTTAGCGGCAGGAGTTTTTGGAACGAGGCCGAACCGGCGTTCGACTATTTTTTTGAAACGCGCAAGCGCGCTAGGGAAACCCTTGAATTTTACGCCGCTTTTGAAAACGCCCTGAAAAAAACCGGCTGCCGCAAGGTCATAGTTTTCGACGATGCGACCGCAAACGGCAAAGCATGCGTTCAAGCAGCAAGAAATGCCGGAGGGCGGAGTTTCGTGATGCAACACGGGGTTCTCACCACGCCAGAAATAAGTGCCGGCTCAAGTGCGGACGAGTTCATGGTTTTCGGCGAGGCCGACAAGCGGTTTTTGCTGAAAGCCGGGGTTAAAAACGTGGTTGTGGTGGGTAATCCGAAGTACGATCGGCTCAAGGAATTAACGCAAGAGCAGTGCAAAAAAAAATTGGGGCTGCAAGGCAGGGTTTTGCTGCACACGACGCAGCCGTTGGGAGCTGGATATGAATCAGCACGCAGAGCAATTGTGGAAGCTGGAAAACGGCTTGGCGCTACCGTGGTATTCAAACTCCATCCTTTGGACAATCCTGCTGATTACGAGGAATTTAAAAAAGCAGGGGCAAAAATTCTACAGCAGGTTGACGTTTTTGAAGCCATAACTGCAAGCGACGTGCTGATAACCATAAATTCCAGCACTGCAGTAGACGCTGTTGCTGCAGGAAAGCCTGTGATAATCACTAATTTCGGGAATTGGGAGGAATTCTGGCCTGGCGGAAAAATTCTCTTGCGTGCCCGCAATCCAGGAGAATTGTACGAACTTCTTGCCGGAATGCCCAAGCAGAACGACTCGGAACGCCGCAAGTTCGTTCGCGAATATGCTTACAAGCTCGACGGGAAAAGCGCTGAGCGCGTGGCTAAACGAGTGTTGCGTCACCAACAGTATTAAATTTCTCTCGAGGCACTATAGCTTAGAATATGGGTCAAACGCGCCATCAGACTGAAGTCGATTACACCGGCATAGTTGAAGAAATGCCCAGGGTTTTTCGCATAGAACCTTCATGGATCTGCAACTTGCGGTGCATATGCTGCCCTACCGGCACGCAACCTGCGGTAGGCCGCGGAATAATGACTATGGAAACGTTCGAAAGCATTATTGCGGAAGTGCGCAAGCACAACCCGAAGGTCGTTGTTTTCTACCACGGCGGAGAGCCGTTCTTGAACAAAAACTTTTTCGACATGGTAAAGACGGTCAAGGCAGCTGGAGTGCCGTTCGCCAAAACAGTTTCCAACGGCATGATGATACGGCCTGACATGATTCCCAAAATAATCGAATCGGGCTTGGATTCCATCGAATTTTCGCTCGACGGCAGGAGCGCGGAGGAAAACAACGCCATCAGGCGGGGTTCTGACTACGCGAAAGTTTCGGCGACAATAAAGGAGCTCATCGCGACTAAAAAGCGCGTGGGTTCGAAAACGCCCACGGTATTCATCGCCAACACGCAGATTCCGACTGAAGAGGAGCTGGCTCGAGCGGTTCGCAAAGAACCGCAAGAGATGCGCTGCGCAAAACCTTTGGTTTTGCAAAGCCCGCAAAGCTCTGCTTTGCTGGGAACCGCGACTTTCGCAAACCCCTGCGGTTCGCTCAATGCTGGAAAATGCCGCGTTCCCGAGTATATAGCAAACGACTTCGCGGACTACGAAGGGGAAATCCAGTTTAAAGTAACCTACACCATATTCTGGCCAGGCATGCCTTTCGACACAGACAAATACAAGCTTGTGGCCGACTCTGCAGAGAGAGACCCGGTGAATTACTGCGACCATCCCAACAGCACAGTAACGTTCAGGTGGAACGGCGACGTGGTGGCGTGTTGTTACGACATCACGAGCACGTATGTCCTTGGAAACATCACCAGGGAGCCCTTAGAACAAATTTGGAACAACGATAAATACCGCGAATTGAGAAAAAGCATTCGCGACAGGAATTTCCTGCCATTGTGCGAGAATTGCCACGTGGTCAAGCCGTTCCTCTGGCTTGCGAAGAAATAAGAACTTTGTTGCCGAAAATACTACTGATACTATTGCAGGGGGGTTCGTGATTGTCTGAAGCCAAACAGCTTGAGCAGTGGACTGGCGATTTCGGCAGGGAGTATACCGACCGGAACAACCTTACGCTAGAGCAGCTTGAAGCAGACTACAGTGCCAAGTACGGCGTGCTGCGGAGCGCGTTGAACGCAGAGTTTCTTGCGGCTATGCCTAAAAGCGCGCGTATTCTCGAAGTCGGGTGCAACGTGGGCAACCAACTTCTTCTCCTGCAAAAAGCAGGCTACCGCGACCTGTGGGGCATCGATATAGGTGACTACGCGCTCGAGAAGGCGAAAACGCAAACAACGGGAATCAACCTTGTGAAGGCTGCTGCCCAGGACATTCCGTTCAAAGACGGTTTTTTCGACCTTATTTTCACGAGCGGCGTTCTCATCCACATAAGACCAGCGGATTTGCCGGAGGCGCTCGATGAAATCTGCCGCGCGAGCAAAAGGTTCGTTTGGGGCTTCGAATACTACGCGGAAAAGTGCGAGGAGATAAACTACAGGGGCAACAGCGACTTGTTATGGAAAAACGATTTCAAGAGGGTGTTTCTCGAAAAGCACCCTGAATTCACGCTTTCCAAAAGCAGGAAGCTCAAATACCTGGATTCAGAAAACGTTGACGAAATGTTCCTGCTCGAGAGGATGAAGAGATGAAGTACTGCACGCGCTGCGTCATGCCCGACACCAAGCCCGACTTGTTTTTCGACGACGAGGGCGTGTGCGACGCGTGCCGCTCGCAAGACAAGAAAGACTCGGAGATAGACTGGGCTGCGCGAAAACGCGAGCTTGGCGAGGTTCTAGAGCGCCATCGCAACAAGGACGGAAGCAACTATGATTGCATCATTCCAGTAAGCGGGGGCAAGGACAGCACTTACCAAGTGCACGTGATAAAGAACGAGTTCGGCCTGAACCCGCTGTGCGTTACTTTCGAGCCCACCCTGCCTTCAGAATTGGGCAGGCGCAACTTGTACAACCTGCGCAAGATGGGCGTGGATTTGATTTCGTTCGAAAAAAACCCGGCGGTTTACAAGAAGCTCGGACGCGAGGCTTTCTTTCGCGTGGGCGACCACGAGTGGCCCAACCACTTGGGCATTTTCACCATTCCGGTGAGGGTGGCTGTGGCGTACAAGATTCCGCTTCTCATCTGGGGCGAAAATTCGCAACTCGAATACGGCGGGCCGGCATCTGCTACGCAGAGAAACGTGCTGGACAGGCGCTGGCTCGAAGAGTTCGGAGGATTGCTGGGCAACCGGGTGGAGGACATGATTGGAAACGGCCTGACTCAAAAAGACCTCTTTCCTTATACTTATCCGAGTGACGAGGAGCTGAGGGAAGTCGGAGTTACCGGAATTTTCCTGGGCTACTATCTGAAGTGGAATGCGAAAGAACAGGTAGAAATTATCAAGAAACTCGGGTTTAGCGTGCGCGACGGACCTGTCGAGGGCACGTACGTGAATTACGAAAACCTCGACTGCGAGTTGGTGTCAATACACGATTATTTGAAATACACCAAGTTCGGCTTCGGACGCGCAACTGACCACGCGTGCCTCGACATCCGCAACAAGCTCTTGTCCCGCAACGATGCGCTTCGGATCATAAAGCAGTACGACGGAAAGCTTTTCAAAAACCGCGTGAAGCAATTCATAGATTTTTATGAAATGACCGAAAAAGACTTCTTCCGCGTTGTGGACTCGTTCACCAACAAAGCCATATTCAAGACTGACGGCGACGGGAAGATCGTGCGGGATTCCGAAGGCAATTTGATAAACCTGATGTTGGAAGAAGAGCTCAAGCGTTGCGGAGTGAATAGCTGGTAATGATAGCCATTGTCGACTACGGAATGGGAAACTTGCGTTCGGTGTCCAAGGCTCTTGACTTGCTGGGCTTCAAAAACGCGGTTGCATCCGAACCGGAAGCTCTTGAAAACGCAGAACGCATAATACTTCCGGGAGTAGGCGCTTTCGGCGACGCAATGGACAACCTGCGGGAAGGAGGTTGGATTCCGAAACTCGAAAATGAAGTGCTTGCCAAGCGCAAGCCGCTCTTGGGAGTGTGCCTGGGAATGCAACTTCTCGCGGAAAACAGTTCTGAAAACGGCAAGCACGACGGCCTCGGATGGATAAAGGCAGGCGTAAGGCGTTTTGAAATAGACGAGAAGAAATTCAAAGTCCCTCACGTAGGCTGGAACGACGTGACTCCTTCTGAAAACAGCCGCTTGTTCAAAGGAATGGGGCAAGGCAAGGCGTTTTACTTCGTGCACAGCTATCACGCAGTGTGCAAAGACCCGAAGATCGTTAGCGCGACTTGCGAATACGGCGAATTATTTGCTGCAGCAATTGAAAAAGACAACGTGTGCGGCACGCAATTCCACCCTGAAAAAAGCCAAAAATGGGGACTTGCTGTTTTGCGAAATTTCGTTACGAACGTGTGAAAAATGCTAAAAACAAGGATAATCCCGTGCATTCTGCTCAAGAATTCCATAGTTGTGAAGAGCAAGCGCTTTTCCGAATGGCGCAACATAGGAAGTTGCATCAACATAGCCAGGGTATACAACGCGCGCGAGGTCGACGAACTTGTTATACTCGACATTGCAGCAACAAACGAAAAACGGTCTTTTCACACCGGCCTCGTGCGCGATGTGGCTGACGAGTGTTTCATTCCGCTGACCATTGGAGGCGGAGTGCGGTCTGTTGAAGACATTCGTAGAATGCTGCAGGTCGGCGCAGACAAGGTGGCTATAAACACCGAAGCCATACGCAGGCCGGAGTTCATAAGCGAGGGAGCAAAAATATTCGGCAACCAGTGCATGGTTGTTTCCATAGACGCCAAGCGCAACTCGCAAGGCGGTTATTCGGTTTATTCCAACTCCGGAACCATAGAGCATCCCGAATTAACGCCTGTCGAATGGGCGCAGAAAGCAGAGTCTCTAGGCGCAGGGGAAATTCTTCTTAATTCCATGGATCAAGACGGCATGATGAACGGCTTTGACCTGGAACTAGTGCGCGAGGTTTCAGACGCAGTCAATATTCCGGTTATCGCTTGCGGAGGCGCAGGCAAACCGCAGGATTTCGTCGACGTCATCAAGCAAGGCCGCGCGTCTGCAGCAAGCGCAGCAAGCATATTTCTCTACACTCAATACACGCCTAACGAAGTGAAACGCCAGATGAGCCGAGCGGGAATAGAAGTCAAGCTTTGACCGTTCGATCTTCCCTAAGAGATTTTGCGTAACCCTCGTTCCGCTTTGTTCCGCTGTTTATTTCCGGCAGTTCCGGCTTGCGCTGCAAAAGCCGAACCACGTCGCGCGTGGAAAAGAAAAGCTTGTTTTTGAATTCCGCAAAAATCCGCCGCACCAGCATCAGATCTTTATCATCGTCGACGGTGATTCTGTAGTTCGACCAGTCTTCGCTGTTCACGAGCTGCGCGATTTTGAAAATTCCGGGGCGTTTCCAAATGTACGGCGTCACGTGCTCCCGCTCTGACGCCAAGCGCGCTTCCCGCCACGCCCTTTCAAGAGCGCTGAATTTGAAAACCTCCACGTCAACGCCGTTCGGATACGAAAGCGTCACGGTGTTTGAAACATAATCCGCACCCGAATTTTTGAACAGCCGCACCGCATCGTCTATCACCAACGGATCAATAAGCGGACAATCCGAGGTAATGCGCACCACTGCATCCGCCTTGAATTCACGCGACGCCAGATAATACCGATCGAGCACGTCGTTTTCACTTCCCCGGTACACTCCGGCGCCCAAGCGTTCAGCCAGAATAACTATCTTATCATCCTGCGCTGAGTTCGTGGTGGCAACCACCACGCCGTCAAGTGTTTTTGCTTTCTTAACGCGGGTTATCACGTGCCACAAAAGCGGTTTTCCTGCCGCGATTTTCAGCACTTTGCCTGGAAGCCGTGTTGAGCCAATGCGCGCCTGTATTATTGCAATTATTCTCATGAAACCAGCCTTCGGCAGTATTTGCATAGTCCTTTTTTGCAACTGTTTTTAACAAAATCGTTTTTTTCGAACGCCTTTTGCGAAGCCGCGTTAGTTTTCTTGACAAACGCCTCGAGCGAAACCAAACCGAGTTTTGCCGCAATCTTGCAAGCGAGTGCTATTGCCTTCGAACCTACGCCCTTTCCCCTGAATGACGGCGCGATGTTCACACTCACTTCCGCACGTTTGCCGTTCATTCTAAGCGATACTAAACCCGCTCGGACTCGCCCGGCAGTAACGATAAAAATCTGCGGATTGCCTCGTTCAAAAGTCTCTGCAAACCAAGACACGTGCTTACGCCAAGGAATTTTTGCTGTGTTGCGGGAGTTTGCGCGAGTAACCGGATCGTTTCGCCACGTCCACACTGCCTTGCAGTCCGAGCGAACTGCTTTGCGAATTGAAAGTTTCATGAAAGCAAGTGCTCCCACAATAGAGGAGAGTTTTTGGCCACCGGCCTTGTCACGTGCTTGCCGAGCACAATATTCCAAAATCTCGGGTGCAAGCCCGGCGGGTTTTTGCCGGAGCGAAGGACGCGGATGTTTTCAGTTGAAAGACACTCGCCTTTGGCTATGTTTTTGATCGCGTAAACGTATCTTTTCGCGAACGCCGCAAGCTCCATCTCGGACTTCACAGGTTTTTTGACCGGAGACCCCAGCAACACTTCTTTATCCCTTTGTTTGTCCACGTAAGAAGCCCGTTCCGCTTCGCTTAGTGCGGAAATGTCTCGAATGGCAGCAACCATCTGTTTGAGTTCCCGCGGCTCCAGGGCGAACTTGTGGTCCGGACCTTCACGCGACCGGCTCAGAGTGTAGTGCTTTTCAATCACGCTCGCGCCGAGGGCGCACGCCATTGAAGGCGCCTTGGTCGGATGCAGTGTGTGGTCGGACAGGCCGAACACCACTCCGAAAGCCTCGCCCATCAGCTTCATTGCAAGCAGGTTGCAGTCTTCAAGCGGAGCCGGATATGCCGCTATGCAGTGCAAAAGCGCTACTGGTGGATTTCCGTTCGTCCTTGCTGTCTCAAGAGCCTCTTCTATCTCCCCCAACGTTGCCATTCCGGTCGACATTATCATAGGTTTTTTCTTTCGTGCCAAGTGTTCTATAAACGGAATGTGCGTCAGTTCGTACGAACCTATCTTGAATGCGGGAACTCGACCGGCTTTTTCCAACTCGTCAGCAGACTGTTCATCGAAAGGAGTGGACAGGAAAACCAATCCGCGGTCTTTAGCGTAATCGGAAAGAACCGGCAGCCACTCGTACGGCATTTCCATTTTCTTTATTATTTCATAAATCGATTCGCTGGTTTTGAGATAGTCCGCGGAACCGCTTTCCTGCACGTAAAGATGCGACGCGCGAAAGGTTTGAAACTTCACCGCATCCGCGCCTGCGTCCGCAGCAACGTCAACCAGTTGCTTGGCAGTATCCAGACTGCCGTCGTGATTGCTTCCTGCTTCCGCGATTACGAAAACGCTTCTGCCGCCTATTTTCTTGCCTGCAATGGAAAAACTCATTTCGAAAACCTTTCCGTAACTTTTTCAACAGCCCTTACCACGTCCTTCGCGTCTTTCATCGTCATGGCCGGAAACAACGGAAGGGTGAGCATGTTTTCGAAAGCCGTTTCTGCCTGCGGGCATTGACCGCGTGCGTAGCCCAGCCGGCCGTAATATTCGTGCATATAAACCGGCAGGTAGTGCACGTTTACCCCAATGTTTTCCGCCCTTAATGCCGCAAAAATCCGGTCTCTTGAAGCGGACAAGTTCTCAGGCCGCAGTCGTATTACGTAAAGATGCCACGCGTGCCTCGCGTTTTTCTCTGCAACAGGCGCAACAGTTACAAACTCGTTGTTTTGAAATGCTTTCCCATAAAAATCCGCGAGCGCAGTTCGTTTGCGAATTATTTCAGGCAGGCGCTTCAACTGGCTCGAGCCGAGCGCGCATTGAAAGTCGGTAAGCCGGTAGTTAAAACCAAGCCCGGTCATGTCATGCCGCCACTGCGAATTCTCGTGAGACTTTAGAACTTCCTTGGAAATGCCGTGCGAACGCATCTTGCGCACAAAAGCGTCGTCCTCCGGTCGCCTGCAAACAACCATTCCGCCCTCTCCTGTTGTAATCTGTTTCACAGGATGAAAACTGAAAACAGCAAAGTCGCTTTCCCTACCTACGCTCGCTCCTTCGTATTCCGCTCCAAGCGCGTGGGCAGCGTCTTCAATTACGCGCAACCCCCGCGAGGCGGCAATTTCGTAAATCGCTTTCATATCGCAGGGCAATCCTGCATAGTGAACCGGAACTATGGCCTTCGTGCGGGGAGTTATTTTTTTCTCAATCTCGTTCGGGTCGATATTCAAGGTTTTCTTGCTAACATCAGCAAAAATCGGGGTCGCTCCGCAGTACAACGCGGCATTCGCGGTTGCAGCAAACGTAAGCGGAGTCGTTATTATTTCATCGCCCTTGCCGACGCCGGCTGCAAGCATTGCTAAATGGAGAGCAGCAGTTCCGTTGCAAACCGCAACCGCGTTCCGGCAGCCTATTATTTTTTTGAAGTCCGTTTCAAACTTTTCGCACGCAGGGCCTTGGGTTATCCAATCCGAATTCAGCACACGCACTACTGCATTGATGTCTGAAGATCTTATGTCGTGCCGCCCGTAAGGCAAGTAAGTCTTGCGAACCGGAGCTCCTCCTTCAATCGCTAGTTTTTCCAAGTTAATGCACCAACCGCTCTTCTTCCAGAAAACGCATTGTCTTCGCGTACAATTTAATATAACGCAGTATTTTTTTAAAACCACGAGACGAGCCTAAGGTCGAGCCGTCCAAATCTAAAAAGTCAACGCGCACGCCGGACGCTCTGGCCGCGGCTATGGCAACTAAATCAACAGAAGTCATGGGCTCGCCTTTGCTTCGCTCGAACTTTTCAGCCAAAACGCGCAAGCGCGGCAACACGCGCTTCAACGCCGGCTTGGTGAAGGACATGAACCCGGGGCAGAATTGTGGAAATGAACGGCCAGCAACTTTCTTTCCGGAAGAGTAGCCGGAAATCCTGTTAAACAAGTAATCCATCACTCCCACGCGCAGTGAATAGTGCATCAGCCCAACTGCCATTCCCGCGCCTGAATCGTGCAAACGCATCAAGTCCGGGATTCTTTCCGGCTCGTGCTCAAGATCTGAATCAAGCCGCAGTATGACATCCGCCGAAGACCGAAGCCCCTCTTCAAAACCTTCAAAAACCGTTTTCATAGGTCCGTTCCAAGCCGTGTTTTTCACTCTAAGAAAAGAATATTTTTTGGACAAGCGGGACAACAACAGTTTGGAACCGTCCGTGCTGCCGTCGTTAATTATAAGAAGGGTAAAACGCACGTCGGGCGGCGCAGTGCGCTGCATTCTGGCAAAGCGCTCTACGAATTCCGGAATTATTTTTTCCTCATTGTGAGCTGGAGAGAATACGAACACGCGACGGGCTTTCATCTTACTTTTACGCCAAAATCTTGTTTTCAACTAGAAGTTTCTTTATTTCACTGCGCGAAAGCAAGTTGTCGCCAGAACTGTAGTTCTTAAACTTGACTTTAGGCAACCCCTTCAAGTAGGGATATTTGACGGTCAGATAACGGTCTATCTGCGAAAGTATCACATAGCCGTCGCCGAACTCGTACGCGCGAGTTGCTTCATCCTCATTTATCATCCACTCGTCCAGCTTTTCGCCAGGCCGAATGCCGATGACAGTAGTTTTGCTCTTGGAATGATAGTGCTCGCAGAGAACTTCTATGAGATCAGCTATTTTGAAAGACGGTATTTTCGGAACGAAAATTTCCCCGCCTACTCCGTTTCGAACAGCCTTCAGAACCTGGCCCACTGCTTGGCCGGGGGTTATAAAAAAGCGCGTCATGCGCTCGTCAGTAAGCGGAACCAGCTCGTTTCTCGCTATTTTTTCCAGAAAGAGCGGAAGTATCGAACCCGTGCTTTCAGTCACGTTGCCGTAGCGAACTGCGCAAAAAGACGTTTTAGCATCGCCCTTGCTGTAGTTCGACTCTACGAAAATTCTTTCCGCAAGAAGCTTGGTTGCTCCATACGTATTTATCGGCGAGCAGGCCTTGTCGGTAGAAACGAGAACGACTTTTTCAACGCCGTTGGCCAGGCACGCATCCACCAGATTCATGGTACCAAGAACATTGGTTTTTATGGCTTCAAACACGTTGTATTCTATCAAGTCAATGCGCTTCAGCGCAGCAGCATGCACGACTATGTCCGCGCCTATGCATGCCTTGCTAACCCTATCGCGATCGCGAACGTCACCTACAAAACTGCGTATTCGCGGGTCGTCCCCAAACGTCTGCGTCAGCTTGTAGTGCTTCACCTCGTCCCTGCTCAAAACGCGAACGCTTTGCGCATCAAGCTCCAAAAACTTTCGAACCAGATGCGTGCCTAGATAACCGGTTCCTCCGGTAACCAGCACGTTTTTTCCAGATAGTGAGGTTAATTCATTCATTCAAAAACACCGTCTTAACAATTTTTGTCAAACACCGTATAAAACCGTATTGCCTAGCCGCCGCAGGTCGATGCGCCGGCAGCATAAGCTAACCAAACTGCCGCAACAAAAACTAGCAACAGCAAAACCACGATCGGCCAAATGGCTTTCAAAAAGTCTAAAGCATAGCCGAGCACAAGATTTCCTTTAGTGAAACTATCACCGCCGAACTTGTCACGAAATCTTTCAGCCATGCCAAACGCACCTTACGGTTGAAATTACTGACGAGCAATTAATAAATGAAACGCTGCTTGAACAAGTGCAGAATTATATCGAACGCATCAGGCACGTGCAACTTCGCTTCTCCGAGCCTTTTCTTGTAGCTTATTGGAATGCTTTTGATGCGCAAGCCGTTCTTGCATGATTGAGCGAACAGATTTGCTTCCAAATCAAAGCGCTTTGCGGTAACGCGCAATTTCTTCAACGCATTTCCAGTAAAGCCCCAATAGCCCGTGCAAACGTCCGGCACTCGCTTGAAAAACAATATTGTTGCAACGAGCGAAATTCCTTTCGCGCCGAGCCAATGGGCGAAGCTCTTGAAATTGTGCACCAGCACAGCCCGCGTTCCAAGTACCACGTCGTTTCCTTCACGCAACTCGCTTGTAATCAAACCCAATTCTTCAGGCAAGTAACTCGCATCGCCGTCCAGCATCACGTAAAACGCGTTGCCGTCGATTTTTTCTTTCCGCAAGAAAGTTTGGAAAGCCATTCCCTTGCCTTTTCCTTCCTGCATCACCACAACAGCGCCTGCTTTCCTCGCTTTTTCGACAGTCTTGTCTTTCGAATGGCCGTCTATAACCACAATCCTGTCCGCGCCTGCTTTCTTCAAGCCGCGCACCACGCCCGCTATGGAACGCGCTTCGTTCAACGCCGGAACAATTGCAATTGTTTTCAAATCATCACACTCTTTCAAACACAACCATAATGGTATTCTGACCAGAAGTAAAACCTTGCAGCGGCTTGAACTCGTTCGGATTGAAGAAAATGTATTCGAAGGAATTCTGCGGGTTTTGCGTCTGGTTAGCTTGCATTTTTTGGCTTGCTGCAACAACTTCCGCGCCATGCTCGTGAATTCCCACTACTATTATCCTCACGTTGTTTTTCTGCAACTCGGAAAGAAAGTTAGTGATGTTCAAGTAGTCGAACATCAGCGCCTTCCTGTTCGCGTAATAACCTAGCTCTGGGCCGCCTGTTGCGAAAACGGTTTCATTTGAGCTGGTGATGTTTTCTACGAAAGCACCTGCAACCTTGAATTCCGAGTATGACGAAACCCTGCTTTCAGTGAACGTAGTAACGTAAGAATAGTTGAAAACCGTAGAAGCTGCCAACGCAACAATTACGAACGCCGCCAAAACCGCTTTAAGTGCATCCTCTTCGTTTTTCGGAATGGACAAAGAAACGCTTTTCAACGCAGTTGCCGCGGCAAATCCGACCAGAGCGTAGGCAGCTGGAAAAACGAACATAACGTACCTGTAATCCTTGAATATTGTTGCGAACGACATTATCAAAAGCGATATGGAAAAAAGCAGGAAAATTGTGAGGGAAGGCTTGTCGCCGTTCCAAGCGGCGTAAGCCGCTCCAAGCAGAATCAACCCTACTGCAAACCAGCCTGAAAAAATCCCTTCCGCATTCGAGAAATACCATTCGAACGGAAAAACGGTTTGGCCTTCGTGAACCGCAGTCCAATAGTCGCTCAGCAAGCCTATAGGCGAGCCTGTTCCTGCGAAATTATAGGAGAAAACCGCGAACGAAAAAAACACCACGACGGCAATTGAAACGCCTACTGCCTTGCGGTTGCCGAATAGCTCGAACAATTCCTTCCAATAAAACAAAAACACCGCGAGCGCAAGGGGAAAGAAAATCACTGGCAAAGTCGGCTTTGCGAAAAGCGCGAAGAAAACGCCCAGCGCAAGGAAAGGCGCGAACTCGAACTTTCTTTCCTTGAAAACCAGAAAGAAGAAAAAAAGCGAGAAAGCGACTGCCAAAACTTGCGGGATTTCTGTTAGAAAACGCAGGCTGTAAAAAACGAAAACTGAGGAAAGCCCGAGCATCAAGCCCGCGGCAGTGGCTGCAAACAAGCCGTACAGCCTGCGCAATAGAATGAAGACAAGCGCAAGCGAAACCAACGCGAGCGCTAGAATGCAAGCGTAAAGCACGAACTCGTTCATTCCGAACAGCGAGTAGCTAACCGCAAGGAGAAAGTGGTTGAGCGGAGCGCGGCCGACAAAAGTGCCGTCGTCATTCCGCAACTGGCCTGTCAAAAACAGGTTTTGGCCTATCACCGCGTCGGTAGCTTCGTCAAGCCACAAAGTGTTTTTCGCAAAAAAAGGGGTTGCTGCATAAAGAAAAGCGAACAACACAACCGCTAGCGCCAGCGCATTCAACCACGCAGTTTTTTTCTCGTCCAAAGCTCAAACCCACCGTTCGCTATTCACGACCAAGCAACTGCCTGTTGGCAGTTGCGGGCCTCGTAATTCCCGCGGGAATTACTCGGTCGAGCAGTTTGCCTGCAGCTCTCACAAACTGCGAGAGTTGCAAACCGCAGTTTGCTCGATTTTTTAGGAAGCGCGCGGTTTTAAACTTCGGCCTTGACTCCGGTTTTCAACAAATCAAAACCGCCGAAAACCAAGTCGCTTCCTGCTTCAACCACGCGCACTAGAAGCATGAACGCGGTTGCTTGCGCCAAGCCTATTCCCAAAACGAGCGAGAACAGCCACGCTCCCACTCCCTCCTGCACTCCCAAGCCGGCTATGGAAATTGGAATGAACGAAACGCTCGTCAGCAAAGCGCAAAGCACCGCAAAATCAACTGGGTTTCCTGTTCCGCCCATTGCGAGCATTATGAAAAACCACGCTAAACCGCGCAGTAAAGAGCCGGCTATGCTGATGCCGCCTGCTGTTAGCAAATCGCGTTTGGAAACCGCGTGCTCGAAAACCATCGCATACGCTTCAGCCGATTTCCTCCCCACAGACGGTATTTTCGCCAACAGTTTTTCAAACCACGCTATGCGCTTGAAAAACAACGCGAGAAAACCGAGCGAGAAAACCGCAAGAATCACGCCCGTGAGAAGGAATTGCTGGGAAAACAAATAAACCGACGCTATTACGAATAAAGCGCGCACGAAAAAATCCGACGCTAAAACAACTCCCGTGACTTTCGTTATTCGCCCGCCGCGCAGGCCTTCCTTTCGCAAGCGCAAAACCAAGTAGGAATAGCCGATTCTGCCGGGAGTAACGTCGCTGAACAGCATCGCCGCCATGTGGCTGAAAAAAAGCTTGGAAAGCGCGATTTTTTCCGCAAACTTTCCGAGCAGCATTTTGATTCGCACTGCGGACAACACGTTCATCAAAACGTAAAGCGCAGCAGCAGCCAACAGCCATACCAGATTTATTTTCGCAAGCGTTTCAGCAAGCACGCTCAAATTGACGCTCGAAAGCAAAAGCCACAATAACGCCAGCGCTACAATCGCGTTGGCCGCAACAAGCAGTTTCTTGTTCAATTCAATCAGCTAAACTTTTCTTTCGACGCCAGTAAATTTCTTTGGCGGACTAAATTTTTCTTTCGACCGCCCCGCATTTCTTTTTTAAAAGAAAGGCGGGCATGGACTGGACGGGATTTTCATGCGCAATGAAAGGCAGCAACGCCCAACGTTGCGCGCTTTGAACCCGCAGCCTCTACGATGCGAACGTAGCGATCTACCGTTGATCTACCAGCCCGTAAGTTAGAAGAAAGAATATTTGGCTCGCTCAAATATTAATACCCGAATACTCGTCCAATTCGGAGGTTGAAATGCTGCAACCCGCGCTTCTCAAAGCGAATAGCGAGGCGTGAAAAGCGTTGTTCTCGTCGGTCTTGTAGTTTTCGAAAAACCCATTCTTGGCTGCGACTGCCAAAAGCTCGGTTGAGCGTATTACCGCGATGTTCGCGAATCTCTTGCGCAAACCTGCCAAGGCGGTTTCGTTCATCCCGACACCCTGGCGGTATTCGGAGTGCATCGCTTCGCGCAGTTTTTCCGGCTTTTCCACAAGCAACCGCGTGGTTTTCTCGTCCACCAACAGGCCGGCTATTTTGGCTGACGAGAAAAGCGCCAGGCACTGCGCTTCTCCCTCCTGAAGAATTTGCAGCGGTTTGTTGCCGGAACTAAAAAGCGAATTTGCTTCATCCAAAATCTTGCGCGAGTCGCTGATTAGCGAGGGCGAAGACACCACTCGCAAAACACCGTCGTTCAAAACCTTTCTCAAGCGAACTGCCGAGAAAACGTATTTGCGCACGTGCATCGGATTGCTGATGATTTCGTCTTTCACGCTCGGCGGGATGATGAAACTCGCGCCGGTTTTTTCCTTTAGAAAAGACAGGGCGTCGATGTTGCACGTTTCAGCAAGTGAAATCAGCGAACTGCTGTCGCAAGCTATGGTATTCAAGCGAACAACCTCTCCGCGTTAGCCAAACGTTCGTTAACGCGCAGAGTAGCGTATTTGTCTAGCATGCGCGTGATGCCGATGTACTCTGCCAAAGCTCGTTTTTCAGCTCCTGTCAAGGCGCACGCTTGGCCGAGCGAAGCGCCGTGCGCGTACATCTGTGCTCCTGCCTTGATGCGCGCTTTTTCAATCACGCTCGTTACGAAACGCCCGAGCGCGCCGCTCAAGCTTTCAACAAGCATTATCGCAGTGTGCACTAACGCTCGTCCGTCTTTCTCCCTGCCTTGCTTGAACACTATGGTGCTTTGGTCGAGAATGCGCATCAAGTTCGCGTCGAAATCATGCCACTCTTCGCTCTCTACAATATACGGTTTTTCGAGAAACTTCGAGCAAGCGTACGCCACTAGTGAAAGGTCAAGAAGCGACGGGTCTTGCAAAATGAAAGATTCGGAAGCGAGTTCTTCAGCCAAATCCTTCAAACCCAGAACGTCCCGCTCGCGAAACCGTTTTTGCAACAACCGCAATTCTCCCACTATCTCGGACGCCATGAAAAACACACGCAAAACGCGAATTTAAAGTCATTTAAAAAATAGTGGAATCGCAAGGTTTTTAAATCGTCATGATATTATCATGATTGTTTCGTGAGGGTGTCACGCTGATGGTGGAGGAAGAGTTTCGCAATGTAGTTTTGAACTACGAGGCGTTGAAAAAAGATTTCAAAGACCCTGTTTTTATAGGCACGCTTTTGCACGCGCTTAGCGAAGAGCGCACCAACACGAACTTGATTCTCAAGGAAATTAACGCTCGCTTTGACAGGTTGGAGGAACGCATTTCGAATCTTGAAGTTTCAAGGCCCGGCGGCCCGAAACCCCCGATTCCGTTGTTGCCTGAAGTTGATGAGAACATAGTTGATTTCGTGGCCGCCAAGGGCCATTGTACCGCAGCTGAAGTGCAAAAGAAATTCAAGTACAGGGGCGTTAACGGCGCTTCCGCGCGGTTGAACAGCTTGTTCAGACAGGGACTTCTGGACAAGAAGCAGGTTGGACGGAAAGTCGTGTTTTCCGTTCGTCAATAGCAAGAGTCACAAATTCACGTTTGAAGTGTGCCGAGAGACGCAGATGAAAGCATCTTTTTGATGCGTTGTTAGGCGCAGTTCAACCCACCTTCAGTTTTGGGTCGGGGAATCCCACCACCCCGGCCCGCCAAATAAAGTTTCTTACTCTAGAGTTTGCAAAAAAAGCCTTATTTTTTCGCCAAAACTTTGCCGAAAAAGTGTTGGAGAAAGTCTTCAACTTTGCCGTCGTGCTCTGCTTTTCTTTCGGCGGCAAGGTCGAGCGCGCTTTGCAACGCGGTTTTCGTCTGCCTGCCTGTTTTGTCTAAGCGCGGCCCTATGCTGTAGAGGTCTTTACGGACGGATCTAGTTCGGTAGATTGCGGTGTCTGGATCTTCAAACACTATACTCCCTTCCTTCTCGCCGTGCACGGGAGGTTCTGCCTTACCTGTTTTCTTGAAGTTCTTCAGGCCAGTTTCCACTTTCCGCCAGTGGCCGAACACCTCGAGAGACGAGCAAAATTTGCTGAAAACGTCGCGGTGCCTGTGGTTTGTTTCGTAAAAAGTTTCTCGCAATGCAGCAGCCGCGCCGTATTTTGCTTGACCCGCGTGTTCTGGAGTGCAAGCAAACTCGCCGGCATCAATGAGAAGTTGACGCAATTCCGACCCAAGCGATTTTATTTTTTCAGTTTCCACGCGCGCGAACTTGCCCGCAAGAATTCTTTTAATAGTTTTATCGTGCGTTTTAACCAAATTACCAATCTCTTCGTAAGCTTTTACGTTACTCTTCAAACGCAATGCCATGCTAAAATTTTCTGCCTCGCGGTATTTAAACTTTTGAAAAAACGAAAAATGAGAAAGAAAAACTTAGAGGAATTCGATTTCTTCGAAGCCTTCTTGGCTGCGTTTGCTTGAGCCGCCAGAACCGTAAGTGTTTTTGCCGAGGACGTAAGGCGATTTGATGCCAGTGAAAATCGCTATTGCTTCGATTTTGCCTTCGAACGTCGGGTCGATTCGAGCGCCCCAAATGACCGTGGCGTTCGGGTCGACTTTCTCGGTGAGTTTTTCTCCGATTTCGTTGCATTCTCCGAGAGTCATGTCAGGACCGCCCGTAATGTGCAGCAAAACGCCTGTTGCGCCGGTGTAATCCACGTCGAGCAGGATGTGGTTGAGCGTGTTTCTCACCACTTCATCAACGCGGTCCATTCCTTTCGCCTCGCCGACTGCAATCATGGAAACGCCGCCGTTGCTCATGACAGCACGCACGTCGGCAAAATCAAGGTTGATGAGAGACGGGGTTGTAATGGTTTCGGTAATGCCGCGAACAGCGCGCGCAATGATTTCGTCAGCCACGCTGAAAGCCTGGTCAATCGGCAGGTTGGGCACGATTTGAACCAGTCGGTTGTTGTCAATGACGATGAGCGTGTCCGCTTGCGCTTTCAAAGCCTCGATTCCCACGTCTGCTTTTTCCAAACGCGCTCTTTCCAAAGCAAACGGATAAGAAACGATGGAAATGACGATGGCGCCTTGCTTCTTCGCAATTTCCGCCAAAATCGGCGAGCTTCCCGTGCCCGTGCCTCCGCCCATTCCGCAAGTGAGGAAAACAAGGTCTGCTCCGTCCATTAGTTTTTGGAGCGCTTCGCGCGAAACGTCTGCTGCTTTAGCGCCGACTTCCGGATAACCGCCTGCGCCCAAGCCGCGAGTTATGCTCGCGCCAATCAAAATTTTCTTTACGCTTTCCGAGATGATGGTCAAGTGTTTCTTGTCGGTGTTTATCGCGATGAGCTCCGCGCCTTTGATTCCAGCGCGGGCCAACCGGTTTATGGAATTGCAGCCTGCCCCGCCTGTTCCGATGACCATGATGCGGGGAGTTTCGAACATCATGTCTTCATTGCGTTTGCTTGAGCTTTTTGCAGTTCCCCTCAGGGCTTCACCGACGATATCTTCCATTCGACCATCACCTTCTCTTGTAAAACAAGTTGAACAGTTTAATTACCTTGGCGGGGATATTAAAAGGTTTTCCATTCGCGAAAAACGCGTGCTTATAACGCCCGGCGCGCATTTTGTTAATGCGAGCGGCTAGCCGGGGGGCTAAGGATCCCTCTTTATCGCGAATTCCTTTTGACGCGGGCGAACTCTTGGGGCGGGTTGGTTTGAAGGGCGTAAGACCGGGCCTACGGCGTCGATGCTTTGCCTCGCGTTACGCTTTCCTTCCCGAATCGGGCCAGGGCGGAAGCAGCAACCCTAAGTGAAGAAGAGCGTGCTCGCGAGAACCAAGGCGGAGCTGCGCTCGAGACACCGCGCTTTTCCAAGCCGATTCAATCCAAGAACGCCGCTTGCACTCGCACTTTGGGGGGATGCCTTACGGGAAGAAAGTTTGCAAAGGAAATTTTTGTAACAAAGCGGCTCACCCCGGAACAGGTTGAATATTTAGGGTCGAGCGAGAAACCAAAGGCAAGACTAACACGAGCGGAACAAAGAGCGGTTTTAGACCGCACGCTGGCAGACTCGGATTTCCAAGCGCGCGTTACCAAGCTTTTGCAAAAGAATATAAAAAGCAAGAGAAAGCAAAGCTAAGCGTACCCAACTATTTTTTATTCATGCGGCGCGTTTATTGTTGCATGCGCCGAACGTTGTTTTGCGTTTTGATCGTTTGCGTGATAGTGGCTTTTCTAATCGGTTACGAAGCGAAGAAGAACGTCGAGATTGTCATCGTCAACCAAACTATTGCGGCGTCAGCATCACCCTCTGCGGTTCCGAGCGCTGCTGTAAACAAAGAGGTTTTTGCGCAAGTGTTGTTGAAACTGCCGGCTGTGGACCGTGAGGGCAACGGAACTCTTGCGGACTTGACTGTCGAAGCTTCGAGTGGGAGTGGAAAGATTTTCATCGGCTTCAGCAAAGGCAGCCCCTTGCTTAATACCGACACGCAAGATTCGATTCAAACCGCCTTGCGCATTGCGCGCAAAATCACTTCCGAAGCGCTCGACGATAAAGACCTTTTCTATACGATTACTGCCGAGTCTGACGTGGTGGGAGGAAAAAGCGCGGGAGCCGCTGTGACAGTGGGAACGATGGCGGTTGTTTTGGGCGAAAAGCTCAAGAGCAGTGCGGTAATAACGGGAACTATCGAGGAGGACGGCACTATCGGGCAGGTGGGCCGCATTTTCGAGAAGGCCAAGGCAGTCAAGAGCGCGGGCTTCACTACCTTCTTGGTTCCGCAAGGCGAGGCGGTCGAACGCGTTCCTTTCGAAACGTGCCGAGAACAACGCACCGCCACTCAAGTGATTCGCGAGTGCGTGCAACAGTTTCGCGAGGTTGACGTTGCCAAGGAAACCGGCTTGAACATCGTCGAGGTTGCGAACGTTTACGACGCTTACGCTCTAATGGTGGAAAAGTGAGGAACACCCTCGCGCTTCTCGCAGTCTTGCTCGTTTTAACCAGCGCGGTTGCTTTTATCGTCGGTTACTTGGTTTTTCCCCACTCGCGCACCACAATTTTTGATGCGGCCGGAATCTCTGACTTGGGAAAAGGCGTGATAGTGCGTTTCGAAGTTTCCTCTACGCCCGGGGAGGGAAAAACTCTTGTGAACGTGGCGAACGCTCGTTACAAGGAAGACGCTGAACACTCTTTTTTGCAAGCGCGCGCTGCCGCTGAAAAAGCGTTGGGCTCTTCGCTTGAAACCACCGATTTGACTCTCGACGTGAACAGCGAACAAAGTTCGGTTGCTGGAGAAAGCGCGGGAGCTGCGTTCGCAATCGCGATAATGGCAAACCAATTGGGGCGGAAAGTGCGCAACGACGCGGTGATAAGCGCTGCGCTCGGCGAGGACGGTTTTACTCTAGAGCCGATCGGAGGAGCTGACGAAAAAATCCTTTCCGCAATCGAAAGCGGAAAAACGCTTTTCGTAGTCAGCGCGACTCAAGAACTTCGCTACGAAAAAGATTTGAGCAAAAAAATCACTATAGCCCGCGCGCAAAACATTCGCCAAGCTTTCCAGCTGATGGTCGTTTGAAAAAACGCTTTATTAAAACTTGGGCGACAATATTCTTTCAGAGTGCGGAGGTCGCCTAGTGGCTATGGCGGCAGCCTGCTAAATTTTAGGGGTTAAATGCCGAGAGCTGTTACTCCGTTTTAGGGGTACGCGGGTTCGAATCGGACAGCGCGATGCGCTGTAACTCTTCGCTGTCCGCGAAGATCCCGCCCTCCGCGCTCTTTTTTTCAAGCGAGTAAAAACTCTAGCGCGGTTGTCGCGTAGCAGCCGGAATCAAGCAAAAAACGCAGGCGAACCGGATTTTCTTCAATAAGTTCGAAGTTTTTCAAGCGAGCGAAAAAAGGGCGAAGCCCGCCTTTGCTGCTTAAGAAAGACAACGCCCGCATTTTGAATTCTTCTTTCTCTAGTCCTTCGCGCTCAAGGATTTTCTCTTCCTTTTCGCCAAGCGTGCTTTCCGAACCGATGAGCATCCCTTGTTCTTCCTCGCTCCACTCGCGGTTTTCTTTCAATCGTTCTGCAAGCATTTCGTTGAACAAAAACGATTGGAAAGCGTGAATGAACATGAGCGAAAGCGTGCGCGGGAGTTTCTGGAAAGCGCCAGCGAAATCGTTCGAATTTTGCGCAAGGTGTTCGAGCATCAAGCGTTCGTACTTCAAGTAACGCGGAAAGCTTTCGAGCGCAGCTGTGAAATCCTGCGTTTCGCGCAATTGCTTTCTCGCGTCGACAGAATCTTTCTCTTTTTCGCCCGTGCCTTCACCTGCAATGAAAACCATTGCCGCCTCACACAAGTCTTGCTTCAACAGCAGCTTTCCGACAAGGTGTGAATTTCCGCGGAGTGAGCCGAATCGCTGTTGCCCGAAGAAGTTGGGGAACAAAAAATCGTGCGACTGTGCCTTGGCGAGAATGCGTTGTGCGTCAGCGTCAACGCCGCAGTTTTCTTTCGTTATCGTTATTGTGAAACGGTTGCCTTGCAAGTTTCCTAGCTTCACTTTTTCCCTCGCTTTCCACGCGCCGTTGATTTGCACGTCTTTCACGCGCACTGAAAGCAATCTTTCCGGTTGAATGGCGAAAGCGCTGCACAATTGAGTTGTTATAGCGTTGCGGTCTTTCGTGCCTGCGAAGTCAAAGCGCGATTGTTTCACGTGAAGGCGGCGCGCGATTTCTGCAAGCGCGTTCATCGTGTTCCACTCGCGCTTTTGCAAAACGAAGCGTGTGAAGTAATCGCGTTCGAGAGAAGCGTCTTCCGCGTTGCCCAAGTCGAATTTTTTGTCCAACTCTAGAACAACGCCGTCTTGCGTTATTTCTTCGACGATAAACTCTTCAGGCTTGAAATCGAATCGCATAAAAGAATGTGTGCGGTTGTTGTTTTAATGCCCACCAAAAAACAGTTGAAGGAAACCAAGCGCGTCAGCATTATCGAAGGTTCGTTCTACTGGATAATGGCGGGCTTCGGCACTTTGTTCATAACGCCTTTCGCCTTGCGCTTCGGCGCTACCACGGCAGACGTTGGTTTTCTGCAAACTTTTCCTTACCTGATTGGAAGCGTGTTGCAAGTTTTTTACCAAAAGCTCGCTTCGCTTTTTTCCAACCGCAGGCGATTGATTCAATCGCTGGTTTCAATTCAAGCGCTCTCTTGGCTGGCGCTCATCATTCTGCCACTCCTGTGGAGAAACGAGGCTGTCGCGCTTATTATTTTCATTTACAGCATCGGCATTATCGCGGAAACTTTCGCCAACCCGGCTTGGACGAGTTGGATGGCCGACGTTGTAAGAGAGAAAGAAAGAAATGCGTATTTCGGCAAGCGCAATGAAATAACATGCTTCGTGGCTTTCATAGCCACGCTTACCGCCGGTTTTGCTCTCAACTTTTTTCAAGGCGCGTACGGTTGGGTAATCGCGTTCGCGGTTGTTTTTACAATTGCGTTCGCAGGCAGGATGGCTTGCTTTTTCTTGTTCAACCGCATGACCGAACCTGCTGAAAAAAGGTTTAAAGCTGAAGGTGGCTTTCGCGATTTTTTAAAAACAATGCGTTCAACCGCATTCGGAAGACTCACGCTCTACATGACGTTCTTGAGCTTCGCCGTCTACGTCTCCTCTCCTTACTTCGCGGTTTACATGCTTCGCGACTTGCGTTTCGACTACTTGACGTTCGGGGTGATTGCAGCTGCGATGCAAATTACGCTTTTTCTCACGCCCACTTACTGGGGTTGGTTGGGCAAAAAATTTGGAGATAAAACCACGCTTTACGCGAGCGGGCTTTTGGTCGTTCTTGTTCCGCTTGGTTGGGTTTTGTGTACCAACCCTGCTTTGATTTTCGTCATTGAAATGGCAAGCGGAATGGGTTGGGCAGGCCAGCGCCTTGCTTCATTCAACCTTATTCTGAAAACCGCGCCTGAAAAAAGCCGCGCGCGTTTCGTCGCTTACTACAATCTTTTCGTCGGCATTGCATTGTTCGCAGGCGCGATGGCCGGCGCACTTTTAGCAAGCTATTTCGAAAACGCTTTCCTTCTTTTCGCAACAGGCTTGCCTGCTGTTTTCCTAGTTTCATTCTTCCTTCGTTTGGCTGCAGTCGCGCTTTGCGTTCCCAAGATTCAAGTGGAAAGCAAGCCCGTCGAAAGCAAAGCCGAGCTTTTGAAACTCGTTACGGTATATCCGTTGCGCAGCGCGATGCACGAGATTCACTCCGGCATGCTTGTGGGCTTGAAAGGCGCGCGCCTGGTCAAAACGAAAATTTTAAAGCGCGTCAAGAAGTAATGTGATTATGAAGAAACTACCTGCATTACTAGCGGTCTTGCTTTTCGCTTCTTTTTCTTTCGCTTTGACGACAATGCACGTGCCTGCCGTGGCAGCGAACGGAGAAGGAGTACTAACATCGATTGAAGCAACTGTAACGGCCGGAAACGGCGGGGTTTACGTTGACATCGAGCCGTTCATCAGCGTTGACACTCAAGAGTCCGCTAAAATCGCGGCTAAAGTGGCTGCAAACAAAGCGGGAGTGAGCATCGACAATTACAACGTCTTGTTCAAAATAGTGGCAGACACCGAGATAGTTGACGGCCCGTCAGGAGGCTCTGCGCTTGCTTTATTGGCCTACGCGGAATTCACTGGCAAAAAACCGCGGTCGGATTTGGCGCTGACTGGAACAATAGAACCCGACGGCAGCATTGGCAAGATAGGCGGGGTGGTGCAGAAAGCCGAAGCCGCTAGAAAAATGGGGGTCAAACTGTTTTTAGTTCCAAGCGGGCAGAGCGTGCAGGGAGGCGTGGACTTGACGCAGTACGGCGAGCGTTGGGGAATGCAGGTTGTTGAAGTTTCCAGCATGGATGAGGCTATCAAGTACGCATTTACTGCGGAAGGCGCGCAGGTTTACGCGCCCAAGAAGGAGGAAAAGCCGCTGGTTTTGCGCAAGCTCGAACCTTCGAAAGACGCTGGAGAAATGCGGGTCATCGCGAAAGCCGAGATTGACGATTTAAAAAAACTCGTTAGAAAGTACGAAAACGGGAATTCGAACCAAACCGAGTTGATTCACAAGTCCCTGTTGAAGAGCATAAACTCGTCGCAGTACTTGCTCGACCAAGGCTATTACTATTCAGCCGCAAACACGGCGTTCCTAGCGCGCATTAACGAAAACGCGTATGCTTTGGCAAACGTTTCGAAACCCGAGTTGAAAAAGCTCGTTGGCGATTTGGAAAAGCAAGCTAACGAAATGAAGTTTGCAAACAAAACCCTGGAAAATCTGGATTGGGTTGTTGGAGCGCAATTGCGTTACTACTGGGCATTGCAAGCGATTTACAACCTGCAGGACAGGATGGATGTAATGTCTCCGTTGCAACTGGTGGAAGACTACGCTTCCGCAAAATCTTGGCTTTCGGCTGCGGATCGCATGAACAAAATCGCCGAGCAGAAAGGCGGAAACCCGATTGACGAGTTGAAAACGCGCGATTACGCCCGGCGTTTGATTGAAGCGGTCAACAGTTCGCTCGAGCAAAATTTGTTGGATTCCGAAGCGCTCCAGCACGCAGACGCGGCGATTCTCGCTTACACGCAAGGCGACTACGCTACCAGCACGTTCGATTCTCTCTTCGCGCAAGCGCTGGTTTTCTCGCGCCAAAAAGTTTTGAAAGCCGACCCGAAAGACTTGAAGGGACTGGTGAACGACAGCAGCGAAAAAATGAATTCGTTTGAAAGCGCGTGGGCGCAATTGTACTACGCGCACTCGCTTTACAACATTGAAGAAGCCAACAGGACCGGGGAATTCGCTTACTTTACGAACGCGGTGAAATTGCAGGAAATCAGCAAAGCGTTCGAAAACAACGTCAAGCAACTCCGCGCGGAGCTTAGCATGTCTTCATTGCCGCAACCTTCAGGCGTTCCGGAAACAGAGCCGCCCGCCCTTGAAATCGGGAGGATCGAGGTGAAAGAAGCTCCGTTTTGGACGCAACCGCGCGTCTTGATTCTTGGCGGCATCGGCGTCATTGCAATCGCCATTATTATCGGAATTTTGGCAGTGCGCTTGAAAATCCGCGAGCGCGCCAAGCCCTTGACTGACGAAGAACGCTTGCGCAAGCTCGACGATTTGCTGCTCAAGGGCGGGTTGAGCGAAAAAACGTACGACCGCCTGCGCTCTAAATACGCCGCGCCCGAAGCAAAGCTAGAGCCTCGCCGCAAACGAAAAGCGAGCCGCTGACGAGGATAATTGCTTTTCCTTTCGCTTTCTTTTTAGCCAATCCAACGGCAGTGGCAACGCTCTTCGCTACAAAAAGCTTTTTCTTTTCGGCGTATTTCGAAAATTCTTTCGCCAAAATTTTCGGTTGCAACGCCCTTGGGTTTTGCGCTTGCGTGCAAACCACCGCTTGCGGTGCGAGTAAAGAAAACTCGCGCGCCATTTTCTTCCAGTCTTTGTCTTTCATCACGCCGACAACCAAGACGGGCTGAACTCCGAAGATTTCGGAAAAGCTTGCTACGAGAGCTTGCACTCCGTCCGGATTGTGAGCTCCGTCCAAAACAACCAACGGATTGCGCGAGATTATTTGCAAGCGCACAGGCCATTTTGCGTTAAGCAAACCGATGCGAATCGCGCTTTCAGGCAGGCCCAACTCAAGCGCCATTGCCACTGCCAAAGCCGCGTTGTGCGCTTGAAAACTTCCCAACAAACGCGTTTCGAGCGATTGAAGCGCAACGCTCCCGTAAAAATCGAAAACGGTTTTTTCTTTCGAAGCGCGCACGTTGTCGAACGAAAAGTTCTCGTTCAACACAAGCAGCTTGCTTTTCGTTTTCGCGCTTTGCTTTCGCACCACGCCAAGAGCTTCGTTTTCGCAGCCTGTCACTACAACCGCCAGAGGTTTTAGTATAGCTGCTTTTTCGCGCGCGATTTTTTCGATTGTTTCGCCCAAGTGCTCAGCATGCTCGACCGCAACTCTTGTTATTATCGCGTGCTTTGCTTGCAAAACGTTGGTAGCGTCCAAACGCCCGCCTAAACCAACTTCCACGACCGCCCACTCCACGCGCTTTAAGTTGAAAAACTCGAACGCAATGGCGGTGGTTACTTCGAAAAAACTCGGGCAATTCCCGCGCTTGCGCATTCCCTCAATTACAGGCAAAAGTTTTTTCAAAATACGCACTGCCTCGCTTTCGCTGATTTTCTTGCCGTCAACTTCAATCCGCTCGCGCCAATCCACCAAGTGAGGCGACGAGTAAAAAGCGGTTTTCTTTCCGCTTGCTCTCAAAATTGCGTAAAGCATTGCGCTCACGCTGCCTTTGCCGTTCGTTCCAGTAACGTGAATTGCCTTGAACTTCGGCGTAATGCGCGCTTCACTCAACAGTCGCTTCATCCGCTCGAGCTTCCAGTGCTTGGGCTGCGGCAAGGCATTCAAAAACGCTAGGGCTTGGGCGTAGTTCACGAAAGCAGTTTTAAACACGCTGGTTAATTATTAACGCTGGTGGTGAGAGAATGGCGGAAGCTAAATTGAAAGTCGTTTTGTTGCGGTATACTCCCGAGCCGGAGCGCGCTTGCGCCGCCGCAGCGCGACAGTGCAACAGCGCTGCGGGTGTGGAAGAACTCACTCAAAAAATTACTGGCGAGGAGGTCGCGCGCGTGCTTGAAAACATCGTCAAGAACGGCCACCACTCGGTGTTAGAGCACGCTTACTTTACTTTCGGAGTGGAAGGCATTTCACGCGCTTGCTCGCACCAGCTAGTCCGCCATCGCATCGCTTCGTACTCGCAGCAAAGCCAGCGTTACGTGAAAGAAACCGCATTCGATTACGTCATCCCCCCTCAAGTGAAAAACAACGGCCAAGCGCTTGAAGCTTTCGAGAAAGCGATGCAAACTGCCCAAGAGCATTATAACACGCTCAAAGGATTGGGAATCAAAAGCGAAGACGCGCGTTTTGTTCTCCCAAACGCTTGCGAGACGAAGATAGTGATTACGATGAACGCTCGCGAGTTGCTGTATTTTTTTGAAAAGCGCTTGTGCTTGCGCGCGCAATGGGAAATCTGTCAAATGGCGCGCGCGATGTTGGAAGAATGCAAGAAAGTCGCGCCCCTGATTTTCAAGCACGCCGGCCCCACTTGCGAAACCGAAGGCATTTGTTGGGAAGGTAAAGTGTCGTGCGGAAAATATAAGACAATTCCCGGCGCAGAGCTGCGGGAAAGAAAATAAAATGCTCGGCTTTCTCTACGCGTTTGCAAGCTTGTTGAGCTTCAGCCTGGGGAAGGTGCTCACTAAAAAGCCGGTTGATGCATTTGGAGAGTGGACTTTACTTGTTTGGAGGTACGCGTCATCAATAATCATTTTGCTTGCGATCGCGTTGTTTGCAGGCAAAATCGCGCTCTCCCCGTCGCTTTACTCGTGGTATGCGCTTACGGTTGCAATCGGCGCGACTGCAATAATCGCGTTTTTCAAAAGCCTCAAGACAGGAGTGGCGTCCAATTCAGCAGTCTCATCAGCTTTTCTTTTGATTTCCATTCCGCTTGCAACCATTCTTTATGGAGAAACTCTTTCACAGATGCAATGGCTAGGCGCAATTGCAATAGTGCTTGGCGTTTCTGGCCTGGCTCTTTTGCGAAACAAATCCGGTTTGAACGCTTGGTCGTTCATCGCTCTGGTTGGTTGGGGCGCCTACTTTACGCTAATCAAACCAATTATTCAAGATAGCGGAACCATTGGCGCAACATTTCTTCTCGAACTTGGCGTTGGTACGCTCGTGATCGCGTACGCGCTGGTAAAACGCAAGAAAATTTCTATGAGAACGGCGGCAATCAAGCCCATGATTGTCGTCGGTGCTTTCGGCGTTATCGGCGGGCTAACTTACTCAGCAGCTATTGCGGAGGTAGGAGCCGCACTTGCAGCCGCAATAAGCGGAGGTGCGCCTGTTGTTGTAGCGGTTCTCTCGTTTTTCATGCTGCGCGAGAAACTCGAAAAAACGAATTACGCGGCAATAGCGCTCGTCACTCTCGGCTTGGTTGCCCTCGCGCTCGGCGGTTCCTGATAGCACTTAAAAAAAGTTCACTCGCGAAATTCGCTCGGGTGCAGGGGCGTTCCTTCCTGCTGGACTTTTCCGTACCAAGCTTGGAACTTTTCGCCCAAACTCTCGCGAAGCGCTTTTTCTATTTTCCAACCGTAAAGTTTTTTGAGAATTTCGTTCCCTTTCTTGCTTTTCGACCTAATGCGCACTGAATCGCTGTCTGAAGACACTTCAAGGTCAGATGCGAGCTTGTCCTTCCTTATTGCAGTTACAAGCTCCGTGTAAAAACCGTCCAGAGGACTTGCCTTCCTCTGTTCGTATTCCCAAGCTCGGCGAACGCGCCCGAAAGAAACTACGTGGTAGTCCTCACTCTTATCGTGCAGAACAGAGTCAACCAACGGAATAAAACTCTCGCGAACGCGCATTACGTGTTCCATCAGAAGTTTAATTGATTCGCCTGGTTTTTTAACTTGACTCGCCGAAATGATTTGCGGTGGGATTGAGTTGAATCAAACGCATTTGGAAGCAGTGCGGAAAGCAGATCCGCAGGTAGCCGCAGCGATTGAAAGCGAATTGAAGCGGCAGAATGAAGTGCTCGAACTCATTCCGTCTGAAAACCTTGCGAGCGCGGCGGTGCTTGAAGCCACCGGCTCGATTTTCACGAACAAATACTCGGAAGGATATCCGCACAAGCGTTATTACGGAGGGAACGAGTTTGTCGACGTGGTTGAAGAACTCGCAATTCAACGCGCTAAGCAATTGTTCGGAGCAGAGCACATCAACGTCCAACCTTATTCAGGCACTCCTGCGAACATCGCGGTTTACGTTGCGCTCTTGAATCCCGGCGACAAGGCAATGGGAATGAGCTTGGCTGAAGGCGGGCACTTGACGCACGGCCACAAGCTCAGCTTGTCCGGAAAGTATTTCAACTTCGTGCAGTACGGCGTTTCGCGCGAAACAGAAATGATTGATTACGACGAACTGCGCGAGCTGGCGCTGGCTGAAAAACCAAAGCTCATAGTTTCCGGTTTTAGTGCGTATCCGCGTCAAGTTGATTTCAAGGCTTTTGCCGAAATCGCCGCGGAGTGCGGAGCGTTTTCAATGGCGGACATAGCGCACATTGCGGGGCTTGTTGCAGCAGGCGAGCACCCCAGTCCCTTTCCTTTCACGGATGTCGTTACTACAACCACTCATAAAACGTTGCGCGGCCCGCGAGGGGCAATGATAATGTGCAAGCAGAAATTCGCGGACGCTATTGACAAGGCGGTTTTTCCCGGAGTGCAAGGCGGCCCGCACGAGAACGCCATTGCAGCGAAGGCAGTGGCTTTTGGCGAAGCGCTCAAGCCTGAATTCAAAGAGTATCAAAAGCAAATCGTGAAGAACGCCAAAGCGCTTGCAGAAGGATTGTTGAGCGAAGGCTTTCGACTGGTTACGGGCGGTACGGACACGCACTTGATTCTCGTCGATTTGACGAAGGTGGGAGTCACTGGCTTGCAGGCGGAACGGGCGTTGGATGAAGCGCGCATTACTGTAAACAAGAATACGATTCCTTTCGACAGCCGCAAGCCGTGGGACCCGAGCGGAATTCGGGTGGGCACGCCGGTATTGACCACTCGCGGAATGAAGGAAAGCGAAATGCGTTTTATCGCCCAGCTAATCGCAAGAGTGGTGAAAAACCACGATAACTCCGAGGTAAAAAGCAAGGCGCGCGAGGAAGTTCTTGAGTTGTGCAGGCGCTTTCCGTTCTACTGCTGAAAGAGCGGTTTTTAAGACAGTTTAAGCACATTATTTAATCATGAAAAAACGCTTGCTTGCCTCGTTGTTAGCACTGGCTTTTTTCGTTCCGCTCGCGCTCGCCGGCTGCCCTTACCTCGGAGTTTCGCTCATTGATTCCGCATCAATTCAAAAAGGGATTGACGCGACGTACCCAATCACGCTTACGAACATGGGCTTCAACCCGCAGTTAGTCAAGCTTTCTGCATTATGCCCTGACGATTTGTTCTGCGCTTTCGACGCTGCTTACGCCACGCTGGTTCCGTCTCAATCGAAAACTTTTCTTTTCAACGTCGACACTTCAAACGCCAAAAGCGATTCTTACTCCATTCCGCTCGGCATTTCCGTGGGCGCGCAAACGCAAGATTGCGACACACAAACGCTTTCACTCGCTGTGAGCGACGTTCCGCCTGCGCCTTCACCACAGTTGCCTCCCTTTTCCGTTTCAATGACTCCTGTTGAAAACCGCAGCACTCGCCCGGGCCAAACTCTCGAGTACGAAATTTCAATCACCAACAACATTGACGCGACTGCACAAAGCTTTGCCCAACTGAGCGCAATAGGCGCGTTCAAAGACTCGACTACCTTCGATTTTGTAGACCTGAACCTCAACGCTTTCGAAACCAAGACAATCAAGGCGGCCGTGAGCATCCCGCCAGGAACTCCCGCAGGCATTTACAATCTCTTGTTCAACGTGCGCGGAGTTACTAACTACGGCTCTCAGTACACATACCAGCTGCCGACGCAAGTGTTCGTTTTCAGCAAAACCCTCAACCTGGTTTTGCTTGACGAGCCGCTTGGCTGCGCGAGCGTAAAGCACGGCGACGAGCTGCAAGTGAAAATGCGTTTGCGCAATGACGGCGAGGCAGAAGGACCTTTCTCTCTGGCAATCGAAGGCACCGGGGAAGTGAAAGACTTCGTTTCAGTTTCGCCGCAGTTGCTTGAAATCAAGGCTGGAGACAGGCAGGACGTGACAATTTCAATCAAGCCCACTTCAGGCGTGCTTCTCGACCGTTATGAATACAATTTCGTTTTAAGGCAAGGCGGCTTTACGGTTTTTCAAAAGCCCGAATGCGTGTTCGTCTGGTCGGTCAACGATTTTTCCGTGATTAAGAAAGACAAGTATACCATCACGCGCGGCTCAGTAGACGCGCTAGTCCCATTCACCATCAAAAACGAAGGAACTTTGGTCGAAAACTTTTCAATCGAAGTGCGGCCGCCAGCCACGCTCTTGGTGCAGCCGGAACCCACTTATTTCCGGCTTTCGCCGGGCGAGAGCAAGAATGCCACTCTCGTTGTGAGCACGTCGTTGCAACGCACTCCGCTGGGCGCAATCAAAATTCCGGTAATCATCCGCACTTCGAAAGTCGGCAAGCTTTTTGATTTCAACCTCACGCTCGTTTCTTCAGACAAGCAAGGCGAGAGTTTTCTAAACGTTTTGACGCAATCGCTTCACGCTCTTGCAGGCAAGCAAACGCAGGATAGCGTGAGCGTGACGAATGTGAAGGCAACCGCACTCCACAGTGTGCGCTTGCAACTCGAAGGCGACGGAAAACAATGGGCTTCAGTCGACCCCGCAATGCAAGACATCGGGCCTGGCAAAACAGCCGTTTACCGCGTTTTCTTCAACGTTCCAGCAACGGAAAAGGAAGCTTCGCTCTCCGCAATATTGCACTTGACTTCCCTCGAGGGGGAAGAGTTGCGCTATTCGGTTGCGCTTTACGTAAGCAAACCGCAAGGCGCTATGGACTTGTTAGTGCAAGACACGCAATTTCTTTCTGACTCTAACGAACTCGTCGTAACGGTGGTAGTGCGCAACACCGGCGCAGCTGTTTTGGACGGAATAACACCTGCTGCGCTTACGGGCTTTGCGATTTCTTCCACTCCAAGCGCGGTTTCGCTCGCTCCAGGCGAAGAGCGGAAAATGACTTTGACAGTCAAAAACCCGAGTGGCGAAAGCGTGCCAATCGCATTGCGTTCCAACGAAGGCGTGCAAACTCCCGTGACTACCGTTCAAGTGAAGAAAAACGCGGGCCAACCTTCCCTGCTTTTGATAGCCCTACTGGTCCTAATCGCCTTGATTTTGGCTTACTCTTTCTTCGGCCACCGCAGCGGGGCGGAAGAGCAGGAAAGCGAAACGAAATATTTGCCTTGAAAAGCGGCTTTTCTTGTTTTAAATATTTTTAAAGCCCAAGCGCACCGTTATTAAGTTTGAAGTGCATAGTAATAGTATGCCTTCTTCTCCTTCAAGCGCTCTCACAGTCTACAAAATGCGGGCGTTGAAGAAGGATACCGAAGTCAAGTTCGAAGATTTTGAAAAGCTCTTGAAAGAAAGAGTGCATTACGCTTTGAAAGACAGGCCTCAAGATTTCAAGCACACTCTCAAAGTCGTCGACAGCATCAAACAGCTTATCACCCGCGAGGGCGGAAGCATGGAAACCCTCGTGCCGGTAGCTTATTTGCACGAAGTCATTTCCTTCAACTACTTGGCTTACGGCGACACCGCTTTTACTTTGGAGGGACGAAAAAAAATAAGCGAAACGCACTACCAGCAAGTGTGCGACAAAGGCCGCAAGATTCTCGACGGCATCGGCTACCCTTCGGACAAGACCGACCGCGTTTTGAAAATACTTTTGGCAGGCCATCCCATCGAGCTTCAAAAAGCACACAGGATGTAAACCAACTTTTTGTTCGCTTCGCTCACAAAAACTTGACTAAAACATTCCGGTTTCCCACGAGTAAAAAACTTGACTAAAAAATAGTTTGGGAGGCGAAAACCGCCTCCGTTCAAAAAAAGTTTATTTGGTTTCTTCGCTGGTTTCTTCTGAAGCTTCCTCGCCTTCGCTCTCTCCAGCGGGCTCTTCAGCCGCGGCTGGAGCTTCAGCTTGAGCAGCAGCTTCGCCGATTTTCTCTCCGATGGCAAAGCGGTTGCGCACTTCGTTAATGCGAATTCGGCAACGGTCGCCCTTGCGCGTTCCGGCAACGAAGATTATGAAGCCCTGCACTTTGGCAATGCCGTCTCCCTTGGCGGCCACGTCCGTGATTTCCACGTCGTACTCTTCTCCAGAGTGAACTGGAGCTTCGCGGAAACTTCCGCCGCCTCTATCGCCGCCTCTGTCGAAACCGCGTCCTTCACTCCTTCCATATCTCATTCTGTCTTTCACCTTTTCCATCAGGGGAAATTCTCCACAAAGCAAGCTGAGACCGCCGATTCCTTAGAAGCATAAACCGCCTTTCAGAAAAAGCCCTTCCCAACTGTACAGACAATACCCCTCTATGTAAATATTCTGTTGGCGGGCGTTTAAATAACCCGCTTGAACGACGTTTGTCGAAATTCGCAGGGTTTTAAAACGCGGTTTGGGATAATGAGCTTACGGAAGTAAACCCACCTGTGCTGTGCGAGATGCGAGCTAGGGGGCGGTTTTCGAAACTGGCGTAACGCCAGGGGTGATTAAAGAAAATGGGCAAAGGAGACTTGGCTCAGATCGGCGTTTGGGCGTTTATTCTGGGCTTGATAGTGGCCATAGTGGCCGGCTTCATGTACCCAAGCAACCCGCAGGTAGCGTTGGTTCTCGGGATACTGGGCTTGCTCGTCGGTTTGTTGAACATTACCGACAAGGAAGTGATGCTGTTCTTAATCGCGGCAATCGCTTTCCTCAGCGCAGCAGGAAGCCTCAACTCGGTGCTGGTGCCTTTTGTTCCGCAAGTAGCCGGAATGATCGCGTACATTGCCGTGTTCGTAGGTCCTGGAGCGGGAATAGTGGCTATCAAAGCGCTTTACGACGTTTCCCGAGCGTAGAAAAACCCTTTTTCTTTTCTTTTTTCTTTTTCTCTCTTCTTTAAATTCTTGCTTGCATTTTTCTTTTCATGAGAGCAACAGGCGTTTTTGCAGTACTCTTGCTCATGGCAATAGCGTTCTTGTGGTTTTTCTCAACCGCAACTCAAGACTCTTACTCGGTCTCGCCTGAAGGTGTGGTGCGCTATCCCGCTTTGCGCGGTCAGGCCGGCTATTCCAGCGTGCTTTCTTCGAGCGGCGAGAATGAAGCGGTGTACAAAATCGCTTTCGAATCGCAAGGCACGACTATACACGCGTTGTTGCGCGTTCCGCCAAAACAATTGGAATCAAAACAAACTTTTCCCGCGATTGTTTTGCTTCCAGGCGCGCTCGTGCCCAAGGAAAATGAAGACGCCGCTCTCGGCAAGGAACTTGCTTCACTGGGCTTTGCTGTGCTTACTCTCGACGTGCGCGGTGTCGGAGAAACAGGAGGAAGTTTGCCTTCAATGGAAGAAGAGTTTGCGGTTTTTCGCGAGAACAAGCAACCCGTCCAGCACTTGATGATTTACGATGCCTTGCGCGCTTTCGACGTTTTAAGCGCAATGCCCGGAATCAATTCTTCGCGCATCTTGTTTGCAGGCGAATCAAACGGAGGAAGAATGGCAATCATCGCAGCTGCTATTGAAAAGCTTTCTCTCGGCGTGCTCGGAATTTCAACCGGCGGCTATTCTCTTCAAAAACAGCAAAACGCGGACGTCAACCGTTTTCTCGCGTCAATAAATCCAGACACTTACGCCCCACTCGTTGCGCCGCGCAAGCTTGTTTTGATTCACTCGAAAAACGATCCCGGCCTTCCGATCGACTCCACACGGTTTACGTTCGGCTTGGCGCGCGAGCCCAAGCTTTTCACCGAAGTTTCCTGCGAAAAACACGGCTATTGCAGCGAAATGAATCCCGCGATTGAAAACGCTCTCGAGTTCATCACCGGCCCCCTCGGACCGGTCGCGGAAAAGAAACAATTCCAACTGCCTATTTGAACCGCAAAGCAAACCGAAGGTTTGCGTGTCTAGCAAATCCGAAGGATTTGCACGACCAAGCAAACGGTTAATAATTTCTTTTCCTTAACGAAGTGGAGGTGGGAATTTATGCCTAAGAAGAAAGCCAAGAAAGCGGCGAAGAAAAAGCACGGCAAGAGCTGCTGTTGCTGCAGGTGATTTTTTCTTTTTAATTTTTGTTTTTTATTTTTCTAATTTTTGCGCAAAAAATTTTTTGCAAAACTTTAAATACGCCTGTCGGTTAATGAAAGCAAGCATTTTTCAAAACGAAACGGGGTGAAAACAGTGAAGAAGAAACGCCGCAGATAAATTTTTTTGATGGAGGGGTTTTCTCACAAAACCCCTTTCCTCTAATTCTCTCTAAAAACCGCCGTCGAATCCGCTTTTTTCCCCCTATTTTTCACTTTGGAATTCGCGCAATCGTTTTTTCCCAATTCGCGTCAGTCTTTTTTTGAATTGACAAGATTTCTTCCGCAGTGAGCTTTCTGAAGCGCTTTTGCAAGCGCAGGCATTCTTCAACGGGCTTTGGCGGTTGCGGGTCGTAATTGAGTTTGAACAAGCCGTTTTCGAATTCGAACAACGACCACAGGCGCGTTTGCACTGCCAAGCGCGCTATTTCGAACGTAAGCTTGCCATCGAAACCCGCTCCGAGGCAACAGGGAGAGTCTATTGCGATGAAACGCGCGCCCTTCATTTTCGCGGCTTTTTGCAGTTTGTTTTTCAAATCAGCGATGAAAGCAATCGAAGCGCTTGCAGCATAGGGAATGTTGTGCACAGCAGCGATTTCAACAATCGGCTTGCGGTCGCATTGGTTGCCGCGGATCGCGGAACCGAATTGACTGGTGTTCGTTTCGGCGAGAAACGGCGTTGCTCCTGATTTTTGCATTCCCGTGTTTGCGTAAAGCTGGTTGTCGTAACAACAATAAATGAAATCCTCGTTGCGGTCGAAAGCGCCGCTTAACGCTGCGATTCCTATGTCGTACGTAGCGCCGTCGCCGGCAATGCAAACCACGAGAGTGTGGTCGTTGCCTTGCGCGCGCAACGCTTGCGAAACGCCGGTAGCAACGCTAGCTGCGTTTTCGAAATTCGCGTGTATGTACGGCGTTCGCCACGCGCTGTTCGGATAGAGTGAGGACGTGATTTCCATGCAACCCGTCGCATTAACGACTATAATGTCCCTCCCGAGCGTATCGACAATGTGCCTTAGCGTAGTGGAAGACCCGCAGCCCGGACAACCCGAATGCCCGGGAGCGTAGAGATGCATTTCGCTTTGAAAACTCATTTTCTCACGCTTACAAACTCTTTCACTTCGTTGCCGCCCTTGAGCCTATCGAACATGTAACGAATGTCGCCGCGCGTTACTTCCCTGCCGCCAAGACCGCCCACGAAGCTTGAAATGATTGCATTAGTGTCGCGCAATGCTTCGGCAACTTCCGCATAAAGCGGTGCAGCGCTTCCCAGGCTCAACGCTTTTTCAAAAACGCCTATGGTCTTGTCTTCAAGCTCATCACGCACCTCTTTCGAAGGGAAGGGCCTGAACGAACGCACTCGCAACACGCCCACTTTTTCTCCTTTCGCGCGCAGTTCGTTTGCAACAGCGCGCATTGAAGGAGTAATGCTGCCCATCGAAACAAGAATGCGGTCCGCATCTTTAGTTTGAAAAGCGTCAATCAAACCGTAAGCGCGCTTGAATTTCTCATTCCACTCCGCCCCAACGCGTTTTATCACTTCACGCGACGCGCGTAAGTCGTTGTCCAAATCCTGGCGGAACTCTTGGTAGCAGGAAGGATTCGCGTAAACCCCCAAGCTCACGGGGTTTTGCGGGTCGAGTTTGAGTTTGGGCTTGAATTCAGGCAGGAAATCGCTCGTTTCTTTTTCGCTTGGAATGTCAACTTGCCCGACAACGTGCGTCAAATAGTGCCCGTCGCCGCACACCATCACAGGCAAAAGGGTTTTCTCCGCTATTTTGTAAGCTTGCGGAATTGAATCAACCGCTTCTTGAATGCTTTCGCAATACAATTGAATCCAGCCGCAATCGCGCTGCGAAACGGAATCCTGCTCGTCGTTCCAAATGTTTAACGGCGCGCTTACGGCACGGTTGCCCACGAACATGACGAGAGGCAAGCGCATTCCTGCGGCAGTGAACAAAACTTCGTGCATCAACAGCAATCCTTGCGACGAGGTTGTCGAGAAAGCGCGCGAGCCTGCGGCAGTAGCGCCTAAAATCGCGGATATGGAAGTGAATTCGCTTTCCGTCGCGATGAATTTTTTGATTCGCCCGTTTACGAACGCCTTGTCCAACGCTTCTGCAACGTGAGTTGTCGGCGTGATGGGATAGCACGCGACAACGTCTGGCTTGCAATTAACCACGCTTTCCGCGATTGCTTTCGAACCTTCGAGAGTGCGAATCATTTTCCTTCATCCTGCTTCATTTCAATGCACTTGACCGGGCATTCGTTGGCGCACACGCCGCAGCCCTTGCAGTAAGCGTAATCGATTTCAGGCACTTTTCCGGGCTCTCCCATTATTCCTTCCGGGCAAAAGTTTTGGCAAATCGCGCACTTCACGCATTTTTTCCCGTCGACAACGGGATGCAAAGCCCGCCACTCGCCCGTTTTCGTTTCCGTAGAGCTTCCCGGTCTGGCTTGCGGAATCAACATTTTTTCATCACAATTGTGCAAAAGCGTCGTTTACAACCTTCAAGTTCACTGCGGCCAAATCCGGGTTGAAATGCTCTTTGATTGCCTTGCGCATCGCGTCTATGGAAACCACGCGCGTTTTTTTCACTAACGGACCGAGCATCACCGTGTTCGTAATCATTTTGCCGAACGCTTTTAGCGCGATGGAAGTGCCGTCGATAGCGTAAATGTCGAAACCGAAGGGAATTCCCAATTCCGAAGGCTTGCGCGTGGTGTTGATTAAAAGCACGCCGCCCGGCTTGAGGCCCTCCCAAACTTTCACCGACCGGATGACGCTCGCATTTGCAACAACCACGATGTCAGGCTCGTGAATCTGTTCGTACGTTGCAATGGGTTCGTCGGAAATCTTGCAGTCGCTAGTTACCGGCGGCCCGCGCTTTTCGCTTCCGAAAATCGGGAACGCTTGAGAATATTTCCCGTCCAACGCAGCTGCTTCGGCCAAAAGCTCTGCTGCGGTGACAATGCCTTCGCCCGCCCTGCCGTGAAATCTAACTTGCTTTAACATTCGCAATTCAGAACGAAAAGAGGACTTTTATTCGTTTGCGGAAACGACTAATGTCGTTTCTTCAACGGCCCTCCGACTGGGACAGTAACCACATTTTGATAACTTCGGAAGCTACCTCGCTCTTCATCGGGCCAGTATTATTTGCGCGGCGTTGAATTAAAGCTCATTCTTGCGGGCGGGCACTTCAAAAGGCATGAAGCGCTCTGGAAGCGAGCTTACGCTTTTTGAAAGCCTTTAAAATCAAGGGTCGCGTATTGTTTTGTGAAGGTGGTCAAATGTTAGGGGTAGAGTGGTTTTTGCTTGGCTTGATTTTGGTAGTGCTGGCTCTGCTTGTCCTGGTATACAACGGGCTCGTCAAAGCGCGCAATATGGTGGAAAACTCCTGGTCGCAGATTGACGTGCAGTTGAAAAAGCGTTTCGATTTAGTGCCTAATCTGGTAGAAACCGTCAAGGGTTACGCTAAGCACGAGCGCGAGGTTTTCCAGAAAGTGAGCGAAGCTCGCAGCGCAATGATGCGCGCGCAAGGAGTTGCTGACAAAGCGAAAGCGAACGACATGCTTACCGGCGCGCTGAAAACGCTTTTCGCTATTGCGGAAGCCTACCCCAAGTTGGAGGCGAGCGCGAACTTCAAGGAATTGCAGGAAGAGTTGAGCGACATTGAGGGTAAAATCGCTTACGCCCGCCAGTTTTACAACGACGCGGTTCTCGAATACAACAACTCGATTCAGACAGTGCCTAACAACGTAATCGCGGGTTCGATGGGCTTCGGCAAGAAAGAGTTTTTCGCAATTGAGGGCGAGGAGAAAAAGCCGGTCAAGGTAAAGTTCGATTAAACTAGCTTTTTTTAGGGAGACGCGAAGAAAATGCCGGAGTTATACCGCCAGATTCAAGACAACAAGCTCAAGTCTTGGTTTTTCGTAGGTTTTCTTTTTATTTTGATAGTGGCAACCTCGTTTTTTTTCGGGATTTTAACTGGAATGGACACGCCTGCAATAATCGTTTTGGCTTTTGTGCTGTCCATTTTGCTTACGCTTGGTTCTTACCACTATAGCGATAGCATTGTGGTTGCTGCAACCGGCGCGAAACCCGCGGATGAAAAAGAATACAGGCGTTTGCACAGTTTGGTGGAGGGATTGTGCATTGCTTCGGGGATTCCGAAGCCGAAGGTTTACGTTTTGGAAGACAAGGCGATTAACGCTTTTGCTACTGGAAGAGACCCGCAGCATGCTGTGCTTTGCGTGACTACAGGCGCGCTGGAAAAACTGGACAAGAGCGAGTTGGAGGGAGTTATTGCCCATGAGATGAGCCACATCAAGAATTACGACATGCGCTTCATGACTTTCGCAGTCGTAATGGTGGGCATCGTCGGGCTTATCTCCAACATTGCATTAAGAAGCATGTTTTGGGGCGGCGGGCGCAGGGATGACAATCGCGGGAATGCGGGCTGGATTTTGCTTGTCATTGGAATTATTTTCATAATACTCGCGCCGATTTTCGCCAAGCTGGTTCAGTTGGCGGTTTCGCGCAAGCGCGAGTATCTAGCTGACGCGAGCGGCGCTTTCTTAACGCGTTATCCGGACGGCTTGGCGAGCGCGTTGAAAAAAATCAAGCTGGAATCGCTTCCTGTTAAAACAGCTAGCACTACTACCGAATCGTTGTTTTTCGCCAATCCGTTGAACGCAAGCGCGTGGAACAACTTGTTTTCCACGCATCCTCCTATTGACGAGCGCATCAAGCGCCTGGAGTCAATGTAGAAAAAAGGTGAGCATCCTGTTGAAAACGAAGGCACGCAGAAAACAAATCAAGAAAGCGTATTTGAAAAAACGCTGGAAGTCGAAATTGCGCGGAAGCCACGTGCAAAAGCGCAGGAAAGTCCAGTGAGGCGTCTAAGACCTTACTAAGTTCCACGGGTTCATGCTCGATAAGTATTTGTCGACCACGTCGCAATTGCCGTTTTCGGTTGTTTTAACCCAGCTTTTTATTGTTGCGTCAGACTGGGCGTCAACCGCTCCTTGCACTGAAGAAATTATGAGCGAGCGGGTAGCATAAGTGTTCTTTCCAGGCGGAAGTTGGGTTATTATGAATTTCGCTATTCCTTGCGCAAAATAGTTTTTCAATTGAGGCACGGTCATGCGAGAGCCGGGATAAACCGGCTTGATGCACGAACTGTCGTCAACAGGCAGCAAAACGTAACCGCTGATTTCCGAACCGGAATAGTTTTCGCTCGCGTTGTAATTCGAAAACATTATGAAACCGGCCAAGCCGCCTATCAAAACGCCTAAAACCAGCCAAGATTTGGAATCCCATTCAGACATTCGACATCACCCCTGCAAAAACTCCACGCAATTGGGTAATTAAAAACTTGCTTTTTTAAGTTGCGGTGTGTTTATCGGTTAATGCGACGCTTGCACTTGGCTCGCGACTTGGGCTTTTGGGACGCGGTTTTGCTCGGAATCGGCTTTATCGTCGGCTCTGGAGTTTTCATAATGCCCGTGCTCGCAGCTAAAGCAGCAGGCGCGTGGTCGTTAGTAGCGTGGATTGCGGCAGGCATTTTCACGATTTTGACCGGATTGTGTTTTGCAGAATGCGCCATTCACATTCCGAAAGCAGGCGGGCTTTACTCGTACGCGCACGCTGCACTCGGAAATTTTTGGGGTTTCATAACCGGCTATAGTTTTTGGCTTGGCTATGGCATTACGATTGCAGTTGAAGAAATCGCCTTGGCGTGGTATTTACAATTCTTTTGGCCCGTTGATTTTTCGCTTCGCCTCGCGCTCGCAGCTTTCGTCGGGTTCGTCTTAACGTGGGCGAACTTCAAGGGAGTCAAGCTCGGCGGCGAGATGGAAGATTTGTTCACAATAGGAAAAATCGCTCCGCTGGTAATCTTGATTATTGCAGGCGCTTTTTTCTTCAGCCCGGCAAGCTTGAACTTTTCGGAATTCAAAGCGGTTGATACTCTTCCGGCGATTTTTTCCGCGCTCGTTCTGGTCTTGTGGGCGTACCAAGGCGCTGAAATCATAACTGTCCCCGAGGAGGAAATCAAAAACGCGAAGAAAACAGTTCCGAAAGCCATCATCGTCGCGGTAGTTTCGGTAATGGCGTTATACGTTCTTCTCGCCCTCGTCGTGCTAGGCGCTTCAGACTGGCAGAAGTACGTTGATTCGCAATCGCCACTTGCAAGCATAGCTCAAGCATTAATGGGTCCTTTGGGTGGGGCGATTCTCGCAATCGGCGGCTTGTTTTCAATAATAGGCGCGCTTAACGCGGTTATTCTCGCAAGCGCACGAATTTCGTTCGCCATGGCGCGCGACAAGCTTTTCCCCAAGTTTTTCAGCCACCTTCACGCGATTCACAAAACTCCCGACAACGCGTTGTTCGCGCATTACTTCCTTTCCCTTGCCCTCGTCGTTTTCATTCCCGATTTCGTCAAGCTCGCTTCCATGGTCGTGCTTTTCACTTTAATACCGTGGTTGTTCAGCTGCATTTCCACCCTCGCGCTTCAACACAAAAAGTGGCACGAGCACAGCATTCTCGGCAACCGCAAAATCATTCCCGCAATCGCGGTAATTTCAACGTTCGCTCTTCTTTCCTACATCTACATTCAATTCGCGCTTCAAGCAACCGTAATGCTCGCGGTTGGAATAATCGGCTATTTTGCGCTGAAACCCAAGAAAATGCGGAATTAAGGCAATCTTTTCGCAAGCAAAGGCAAATCCTTGACCGTTTTATTCGCATCGTACGACTGCAGTTTTTCAACCAACGAATCTTGTTCAAGCATTTTTTGCATTAAGGGAACATCAACGCCGTCAACGGTGTTCGCGTCTTTCATGTGCAGAGAGAAGGGAGCGCGACACAATTTTCCGGAAGGCGTTTGAGAAGGGTCGAACGTCAGCGCGTTTTTCTTCTTCTCATGCCCGCCTTCCACCCTGAAAGAAACGCACTTCTGTACCTGCGCAGCCCACTTGCCGGTGAAAGTCGCAAGCGGGTTTTTCTCGGAATACTGGAAAAGCTTGACGTAGTCGCTTGCAGGAACCGGTTTTTTCAGCAACAGGAAAACGTGGAACGAGCTTCCAGTCCAGCACACCAACCGCTCGTGCTTCAATTGAAAGTCTTTGTCGTCGCGAATGGCATTGCAGAAATGCAAAGCCGCGTTTTGCGCCTGCGCACTTGTTATTCCCTCCCCTCGGTCCAAATCGTAGAAAACTCTTTCGATTGGCTTGCCTGCGCCTTCGCCGTTCGTAGCATAAAAGAAATCGCTTAGCTTGCGGGGAATGAAATACTCCCAAACTAGCGCTTGCTTTTCGCTCAATTGCGAACGCGCTTCTTGCAAATGCATTTTGCGCAATTCAAGAAAATCGTCGTTAACCGCTTCGATCAAATCTTCAAGGTAAAGAGGTTTTTGCTTGCTTCCTCTCTTGAGAATCTGGAAACGCATTCCCGGAATCCAGTTTTTCGCAGCCAACAGCTTGCCTTTCAAAAACTTTTTGAGGCTGGGCGCGACTTTCGAGTAGTAACCCAAAACGTCCAGCTGTCCCTTCGGCTTCAAAACATCCACGAAAAAAGAAAGAGAAAGAGAAATTTAAAGCGGCGGACTGTAAGACAAATTACGCGCTACAAAGAAGGGGGCGAGGCGGACTAATCGCCAGGGGGAAGCGTTCCCCGGGGGATTAGATTTAAATCAAGTGCAAGGCGTTTGCTACGATGAAGCTCGCGAACACTAGGGAAACGGTGTTCAAGACCTTGATTAGCGAGTTCAACGACGGGCCTGCGGTGTCTTTGAACGGGTCGCCGACAGTATCGCCCACGATTGCGGCTTTGTGAGTGTCGCTTCCTTTGCCGCCGTAGTTTCCGTCTTCAACAAACTTCTTGGCATTGTCCCAAGCAGCTCCGCTTGTAGCCATGAAAATCGCGAGCAGAAAACCCGAGACAATGGCGCCTGCAAGCAAGCCTCCTAGAGCTTCAGCACCGAAAAGCAAGCCCACCACTATGGGCGAGGCTACTGCAATAAAGCCCGGCAGCATTAGTTCTCCGAGCGCAGCGCCTGTTGCAATGTCCACGCAACGTGCGTAGTCAGCTCGTCCTTTTCCAGACATTAGGCCTTTGATTTGCTTGAATTGCCTGCGCACTTCTTCCACTATTTGAAAAGCGGCTTTGCCAACGGACTTCATCAAGAACGAAGAGAACAAGAAAGGCAGCAAACCGCCGATGAACAAACCCACCACAACAGCAGGCGATAACACGTTTATCACAGCGAGTTTGGTGGCTTCAGCAAACGCGGCGAACAACGCAAGTGCTCCGAGGGCAGCGCCCGCTATTGCAAAGCCTTTTGTCGTCGCTTTAGTGGTGTTTCCGACCGAATCTAGGGCGTCCGTTACTTTGCGCACGCTTCCCGCCAAGCCGGCCATCTCGGCAATTCCGCCTGCGTTGTCTGTAATCGGGCCGTAAGCGTCGAGCGCAATTACGATTCCGGTTAAGGAAAGCATTGACGCAGCTGCAAGCGCAATTCCGTAAATCCCTGCGAACTTGAAGGAAACGAGAATGGCGAGGGCAATGAGCAATGCAGGCAGCGCAGTGCTTTGCAAACCAACTGCAAGTCCCGAAATCAAGTTAGTGCCTGCTCCTGTTTGGGCTGCTTTCGCAATTTCCTTGACAGGCGCGTATTCTTTGGAGGTGTAATACTCGGTAATCACGAAAATCAAGAGCGTTACTGCAACGCCGACTGCGCTGGCGTAAAACAAGTTCCAATTGTTCATCACGCCGACTGTAACTGCAGCAAAGCCCAACAGCGCTAATGCGGAAGTTGCTATTACTGCCTTGTAAAGAGCGTGCATTATGTTCTTTCTTTTTCCAAGCTGCATGAAAAACAAGCCGATTACAGTAGCGAGAGAGCCGACCGCACCTATGAGCAACGGCAGCATCACGTAATCAGTGCCTAAAGCAAAGCCCAAAAGCATTGCTGCAATCAGCGTAACTGCGTAAGACTCGAACAAGTCTGCAGCCATTCCCGCGCAATCTCCCACGTTGTCGCCCACGTTGTCCGCAATTACTGCGGGATTGCGCGGGTCGTCTTCCGGAATTCCCTTCTCGATTTTCCCGACCAAATCAGCGCCCACGTCGGCGGCTTTAGTGTAAATCCCTCCTCCGACTCGAGCGAACAACGACATTAACGACGCTCCGAATCCAAAGCCGATGAGAACGTTCAAGTCGTTGAACAAATAGTAAAGAGCGCTCACTCCGATCAAACCCAAGCCTACTAGCGTGAGGCCGGTAACGCTGCCGCCTCGAAACGCGAGCTTAAGCGCGTCTGCCAAACCATTCTCGGCTGCTTTCGCAGCGCGAACGTTCGCCCGCACGCTGACGGTCATTCCCACGTAGCCCGCTAGCGCGGAGCAAAGCACGCCGAAGAAGAACGCTCCTGCGGTCAGCCAATTTACGAAAAACCCGATTAACGCGAACAAAACAACGACAAAAATAACGAGCGTCTTGTACTGACGGGCTAAATATGCTGAAGCTCCTTCTTGAATGGCCGAAGCGATTTCGTTCATCTTCGCGCTTCCGGCAGGCTGGCGCAACACCCAAAACGTCAGGTAAAGAGCGCAAACGAGCACGAAAATTCCGACGAAACCCGTAACGAGAGCGAGCTCAACAGCCATTCCAAAACCCACCTCTGAAAAATAATTTTTTATTAAGTAGCCCGAAGCGTCTTAAATAATCTTTCATTCTCGAAAAAACGAAGCGGGCCCGACGGGATTTGTAGGCGGAACGTATTTTTTTGCAAAAATAAATCCTGAACCCGCAACCTACTGGTCCGAAGCCAGTCGCTCTATCCAGGTTGAGCCACGGGCCCGCGTTGAAACAATATGCGCAAGAGAGTTTTTTAGTTGGTAGGAAAAAAAAACAGAGCGGGCCTTAGGGGATTCGAACCCCTGCCTGAGGCTTCGGAAGCCCCCATTCTATCCAGGCTATACTAAAGGCCCGAAAAGATTGTGCTGACCGATGGAAATAAAGCTAGAGTTTCGCGAGCAAGACGGCTATTGCGGCTGCGAATAGTTGGATGAAGAAGTTCATTACCGCAACGAGCGAAACCGCTACGAGCGCAATGAGCTTGGCGTAATTGTCGTAAAAAGGCTTGAAAGCGGGAGTGCTGTACATTTGCGCTTTCAGCATTGCTGCCGAAGGCGAGACGCCAGAGGGAGTGGAGAATTGCGTTGCAAGCGAGGTTTTCACTCCAGCCGCAAGCACGTCGCCCTTGTCTACTATGGAAGTTCGCAGTTGCTTGATCGCAGCCTCGTAACCGACGTCCGACACTTCGCTCGTCCCGCCTGCAACTGCTACCAACGTTTGCATGTCTTCCTTGGAAATAGCTTGCTTGAGCGTGTCTTCGGTAACCGCGTCTGCAATCGTTTGTTTCGAAATCGGGAGGGCGCGGATTGCTGCCGACAAGTCGCCTCCTCCGCTTGACGGAAGCATTCCCGACGCGCTTGCGAAAAACGCGTCCATGTGCGCGTCTTTAGTCGCGGATACTTTATCGAACACTATAAAGAAAGAGAGAACCAGCAGGACAAGAAGGGCTTTGCTGGCGGTTCCCCAAACGTTCGAAAAGGAAGGCTCGCGGTAGAACGAAGCTATAAGCGCGCCTGCGGAAAGCGTGAGCGCGAAAGCAAGGTAAGGCGCCATCAATGCCGGATAAAAACTGCCCATGACGAGCGCGGGAACGAGCGTGATTGGAAGCACAAGCAACGAGAGCAAGCGGCTGATTCGCGCTCCAAAGAAAATAGCTATACCGAGAGCTGCTGAAAACAATACCACGAAAATGATGAACGAAATGCTGTACGTTTTTTGCAAGTGGTATTCGAAACGCTGGAAGTCCACTAAATCCATGGTGCTGAAGTTAGAGCGTTCGAACATTACTAGCGCAAAGGAAAACAGCAGCAGGAGAAGGAAAAGAAAAGGCACTTTCGCCTTGAATTCCTTGTCTATAACGATGTTTATCGAAGGTATTGTTATTGTCAATTGTTGTTGCGCGGGCGCTTGCGGTTGCATTTGTTGTGCTGGCTGCGGCGCGTGGGGAGAAACTGGCTTAATCGGTTTTTTCAAGTCGGCAATCATGAAAAGCGTTAATCAACAGGCGTTAAAAAAGATTTACACGAGAGTTTTGACCGAGTCTTTCTCGACTATCGCGGTCGTTTCGGCTTGCGCAACCAAACCGCCGTTTATTTCCTTCAAGATGTGGTACGGATGAAGAAGGTTTTGGCGCACTAAATCGTTGAGCGCAAGGTTGAGCGACGGTTCGGAAACGAATGCTTTGGAAAGCCATCGTTTTGCGAACGGAAGCAGATTGTATTCGGAAAAAGCTAATTCAATCAACTTTCTGCTGGAAGGCAAGCGCACGTTTTTCGGCTGCAAGAGCGAGAAAATCTCTGCAGGCTGCGAAGAATCGACGACCCTGCCGCCGCCGGTGGTTGCGAAAGGCTCGATTGCGAAAACATCGCCTTCCTGCAAGACGTAAGAACCGCGCGCTGTGTTCGGAATCTCTTCGCCGGAATGCAGGAGAAAAACGTCGAGCGAATGGCCGCACAAGTTTTCAATCGGCTTGAAACCCGCGTTGCGAATGGTCTTCTCTATTTCAGCGCCGACAGCCTTGACTTCCACTCCCGCTTTCATTACTGAAAGCGCGTTTTCCAACGCTTTCTCCGCAGTTTCAACAAGCTTCGCGTTTTCCTGCGACAAGTCTATTGTCAAGGCAGTGTCGATGATGCTGCCGTTCACGTGCACTCCGAAATCAACTTTCACCACGTCTTTTTCTCCGAAAACCGACTTGTCTTCGAGCGAAGGCGTGCGGTGGGCGGCTTCTTCGTTGAGCGAAAGGTTGACCGGAAAGGCAGGCTTTCCCCCTCCTGCGATAATCTCCTTTTCAATAGCTTCGGCTGTCTTGAGCAAGCTCGCGCCAGGTTTCACGAGGGAACGCGCCACGTCAGCCAAACTGCCTGCGATTCGCGCGGCTTCAAAATAATCCTTGAATTCTTCCTGCATTTTTCACCACGACCCGAGCAGACTAGTTTGACTGCCTTTGGTTTTAATGCTTTCCTCGTCGAAACCCAACGCGCCGAGAAGCTTCAGCACCGCAGGCAGAACTTGGTTGTTCACGTAATAATCCGCGTCGTAATTCTCAGCCTGTTCCGCAACCCGCGCTTTTTCCGAAATGCTGCGGCCGTCGCGCGTTATCACGTATCCAACGACTGAATTCTCGGGAATTTTCAAACCGCTTTTTCTCGCATGAATCACAGCAGCCACCTCAGGGCTTTGAATTTCATAACTCCCGACTTTCTTGCGCAATTGAGTGTAAATCACGCAATCTTCCAAAGGCACGCTTCCAGCTTTCAAATCCGCGATTGTTTTGCGAACCAGCTCGACAGCCTTGCCCAAACTTCCTTCCTTCAACAATATTTCTAGAACCTCGCGCTGCGTGTGCCTCGCAATGCGGCTCCAATCGCGGCGCACCAGTTCGAAACCGCGAATCTTGATTTTGCCTTCCTTGTTTATCAACGCGTATTTCTTTTTCGCTCCACGCGATTCTTGTTTTTTCGCAACGAAAACCCCGCGCGGATAAAAGTCTTCCAGCTCGAGTTCCATGCGTTCGGGAAGCACGTCGTTAACGCTTTTCTTAAACGCGTTGATTTTCTCTTCACCGCCTTTTGGATACTCAAGAAACAGGGAATCGGTGTCCGCGTAAAGCACCCTAAAGCCCGCGTTCTCGGCTTTCGCAATTGTCTCGTGAATGTACTGCCGTGCCCATGCAGTCGTAGCCTCGCCGCCCTTGCGCGAGTACCAGCGAGAACGGGCGTAAAGAAGATACCCGTAGAAAGAATTCGCGAGAATCTTCAAGCCCCACTGGCGCGCGTCAAGAGCCTTGTATTCCGCAGAGTCTTTCGAAAGTTTTTTCATTTCGCTCTTGAGCTTAAAGCGCTCGTCCAGCACGAAACCGAGGGTTTCGGGAATTATTCCCTTGCGCTTGGCGCAAAACTTGTGGCCCTGCGGAGAAACGAAAGCTTCTTTTTCCGAACAACAATCGCAACCCACCGTCGTCACGTCGATGTTGTGCGAAATTATGATTGACGGGTATAGGGATTTGAAGTCGAGAACAGCAATGTTTTCGTAAACTCCCGCAGGAGGCGTTTTGACGAACGCGCCTTGAATCGGGTTTTCTTCCCTGCCGCGGATTTCTTCACTAGACGGTTTGTTCGGCACGAGTTCGTTGCGTTCGAAAGCCCTGCGCAACAACAGCGATTCAACTAATTGCGAGGCGGTTGCGCGCGACACTTCGACAAGCGGAAGCCCGACTAGTTTTGAAAGCTCGAGTTGCAAGTGCAAAAAGTGGTTTGCAAGCCGCAAGCACGCGACTGCGTCATTCAAACAATACTCCGCCAAAAAATCCAGTTCTTTCGTAGTTCCTTCGTCCCAAGTTTTCCAAATGTCGAGTTTTTTCACGTCCAGCTTCTTGCCGCCTAGAATTTCTTCGTAAACCTTTTCCAGCGTAAGCCGCGGAACGCGAATGGTGCCGATGAAATTCAAGAAAGACACGACTGGAAAAACGTCGTAATGCAAGCGCCCGCCCAAGCGAGAAACCACTCGCAAGCCTTGCCTTTTCGAACGCACTGCTGAATCATCGCGACCCATGCGAAAGTCCGCACCGAGTTTTTTCGCGCGCGCTTGCATATACGGCAGGTCGAAAACATCGCCGTTGTAAGTGCACACCAAATCGGTTTGCTGCTCGCGCAACAATCCGCAAATCGCTTCCAGCATTTCCTTTTCCGTTTTGAATGCTTTGACTTTGTCGAACGAAAATTTTTTCGAGTAAGAAAACACTCCATCTGCACTGTCGCCTGCGAACCCCACCATCAAGCACGGGTCTCTAAGCGCGTCCGGAATTCCGGATGGATTGTAGGTTTCGATGTCTACCGCCATTTTTCGAAGAGAGGGGTTTTTTTCCGACGCAATCGAGCTTATATTTTCGATAAGCAAGCCGTTCGCTTCTATTTGCGCCAAGCCGGTCGGCGTAATGCGCTTGTCGACCAAATAACGCCGCGTGTAGGGAATGTCGTGCTCAAAAAGTTCTCCCACGCTTCGCAATTCTTCGCGCAAGACTGGCACGTCGTTCGCCTTGAAACAAAGTATTTTCAGCAAACGCACTTTTTTGCCGCGCCAGTTTTTTTCCGCTTCTTCAACCCGCTTGGGTTTGATTGCACCGTGCTGCGAGTAAACAGAGAGTTTTTCCGCTTGGGCTTTCGTTTTGTCTAAATCGCCTCGCGGCTTTACGAAAAAATAAGGCTCGAGCGAAAAATCGTAGAAGCGCAGGCTTTTCCCCCGCTGGGTCTTGACGAACAAGCGCACTCCCGACTGCCCCGAGCGTAAAGTGTGGTCTGCTTCGAGAATGAAAGCCTTCAGTTTGCCCACCTTAAAAACACCTTGAGAAAAGAGAATTAGGGCGAAGGGTATTTAAGCGAAATTCGGTTAATGCGATTATATGCCTGCTCAACCTAGGGACGTCGACACCACGAAAGCCGACATTCGCACCATAGACTCTAAAATCAACTTGATTGCGCAGAAAATCCGCACTATGGAAAAGAACGAAGAGATTGTCGGCCGCACGCTGATTGCGTTGAACGACCGTGTTGAAAGGCTGGAAAAGCGCGTTGAGGAAGGCGGCGGTTCAGGCGGAAAGGCGGACATTGCTGCGTTGGAAGAAAAATTCGCTACGAAAGGAGAGTTGCGCGAGTTGAAGTACATTATCGACACTATCAACCCGCTTGAGTTCGCCACTCTCGATCAAGTCCGCGAGTTGCTTGAAGAAAAACTCAAGAAAAAGGAATAATTGTTCAACCGCCTGGCGGGCTGGGCGACGGTTTAGGCCAGCAGATTCCTTTCAGAGGACCGTTGTATTGCGTTGGGTCTTGCGGATTACTGGAATCAACAAGCCAGCCGCCTCGAATGATGCTGGCATTGTACTTCCAATCGCACTTGTTCTCACCACTCAACCACGAACTGCACGATACTGACAGTTTGTAAACCGCAGCGTCTGGACTGCGATTTTCTACAGTCCAATTCATAGAGGGCACTAAAACTTGATTCTCGCCGCCTGGAGGGACTATCGGCGGAACTTCGTCATCTCCTGCAATGTTCTCGTCGTAAAACACGCTCGTAATCTCTAAGTTGCCTGCAGGAACTTGCATGGGAATGGCGAACGAGAACGTCAGTCCCTTGTTTAGCTTTTCATTGAGAACAGACAAGGGCTTTCCGTTTCCTCTTTGCAAAGCAGTTCGGCCTGCCAAATATTTGGTGAATGCGGCCAAGACTTGCTGCCAGCGGTCAACCCAAGAGCACATGCCGTCGCCGCCGCACTCTACTGGACACCAGCTTGAAGCGCAGCGGGCTGATTCGTGGTAAAGAAAACCGTAGTCAATAACAGGTCCGCCTATCCAACCGAAACTGTCGAAAGGAGCGCTGCACTCGAATTCGCTCACGTTAAAACTGCAGTCTTCAAACCAATCCAGTTGAATGCGCGAAGAGGTGAAGAGAGACAAGTATTTCTGCAGGCAATCACCGGCCAAGCAACCGGCGATATACTCGTCAGCAGGACAGTTGAGCAAGCACGGGTCTAATGGACTTCCTTCTTGCAAGTTGTCGGAACAAACCTTGCCGCTGTTCGCTTGAATTCCGAAAGAGTCGAGAAAGTCGATTGCACCGTCTTTGTTTCCGTCGTAATTTTCGCAAGACTGGCTTCCGCAAGTTTGTGACGCGAGCTTGCCGTAGTAATTCGACAAGTTCAACGCGTCTGCGTTGTCCACTTTCTTGTCTTTGTTGTAGTCGAAAAAGCACGCGGTTTTGCAAGACGCGCCCAAGTGAGCTGCGATGCCGAGCTTGTCTCTCGCGTTTATCCTGCCGTCCTGATTGCCGTCTAAAAGCTGGCAGGAAACAAACTTGCTTTGGACTGAACAATTGTTCCACGTTGCGAATTTACCTGCGTTGTTTGTAATAACGTCAGCATCTGCCAAGCCTACCTGGCCTTTGTAATCGTAATCGTAAAAACACGCCGGCATTGGGCCAGGCGGTTTCGGCAAGACCGGCAAGTCTGAAGCTGAACGGCCTCGAATCAAGAGCGTCAGCAGGCCGCCGTCAACTGCGAAAGAAGTGTCTTTGTAAACTGCGTTAGTGTTTTTCCTGCTGTCCACCACATAAGAAAAGTACGGTCGCGACTGCTGCTCTCCTGCGCAAGACACTATTGGGTCGACAACAAACGGAATCAATTCGCTCGCTGCATACAACCGCACTGGAATGTACAGGTCGTACAACTGGCCGGAAAATCCCACGCGCCATAAGGTAGAGCGCGGCCGCAATTGCTTGCATTGTTCGGAGGCGCCACTGTCGTAGTAAAACACTCCCTTTCCGCCGTCAAACTTGAAGCAAGGGTCTTGAGGCGGGAAGAAATCAAAGTGATAGCCGGGAATGCAGTCGGAAGTGTCGACGTTTATTTGAACAGCATCGTACGGAAACAGCTCGTCTGCCTTGAGAGTGATTTGCCCTCCGGAAATTTTCAGCTTGAGAGTTCCAGGCTCGCAACCAATAGTGAGAGTCTCAGGCAAGCACAAATCCCCTTCTGGAATGCACCTGTTGTCGCACAAACACTGGCCTGACTCGCACGAACCTCTTGGCCAGCAAATGCCGTCCGAACCGCAACAATCAGTGTCTGCGCACGGGCATAATCCCAACAGAGCGACTCCGCACGACGGTTGCAGGTGCGGCTTCTCCTGGTCTACGCACTTTTGGCCTAAAGAAAATTGTGAGCACGAACCGACGAACGTGCCGTCGGAACAAGATGCTGCTGGCGGCACGCTTGGCGACGGCGAGGGCGACACGCTTGGAGCGCCTGGCTGAATCATGCTCACATTTTCATCTTGCACATAAACTCCCGGCGCGAGCGAACCGAAGACGAAATGCCAGTCACTGTACTCGTCATAGCCGACTGCGGTCGCACCTATCAAGTAGTAAGTGAATTGAGCCAAACCAGTCGCGGTGCAGCCTTGGCCGTCGCATTCCGAAACTTGCACGAAACCCTTGTCGAAGTCAAGCCAGTCAACAGGCACGTATAGTATGAACTGAGGATTGGTATTTGAGGGCAGCGTGGCGTTAGTTGCGTAGTCTATAGCAGTTAGTTTGAGTGCAGCCTGACCGCCACTCAGGTGCATGGTGACTTGCAAGTCGCTCGAGTTGAGAGTGAACATTGCACTTCCGTTCTTTCCGCTGCCGAACGGGTCTGACGCTACAGCAAGGTAATCGCCGAAAGAAACGTTTTCGAAAACCGCGAAGCCGGTTTCGTTAGTGATGTCGTAAGGCGCTGCACCCAACAACTCCGGCGACCTGGCTATTCTCACGAACGCACCGGCCACGCTGCCGTCAAGCTCGTCGAGAACGAGAATTCGAACTGTTCCGGACTCTTCCGGATTAATAGCGTTCAAGATGATTGTAACGTTTTGTCCGGTAGTGAAATTGCCGCTCGAATTAGGGTCGAAACCTGCTTTCGAAGCGGTTGCGAAGAAAATCGTTGACGGAAGGAGTGCGGCAGTAAAGCTGGACGCGTTTTCAGTGTGTGCGTAATCAATAGAATCGCCGTACTTGAATATTTTAATCGAATCCGCGACAAGCGGGTTGTTGGTTGCGTTGACAATGAAAACTGTTGACGTGGCGTTTCCCGGAACTTGCGTGCAGTCTGCCAGACAAACCGAGGTTGGTATGGTCGGCGTGCCGTCGCACTCCTCGCCGTATTCCTGAATGCCGTTTCCGCACTCGCTCTCGTTAGTCGGGTACATGCACGTGCAGGTCGTGCTTCCGCAACCGATTGCGTTCGGCCCGCAACCCTCTAGGCTCGAGTCGCACTCTTCGCCATACTCGTGAATTTCGTTTCCGCAATTCGAGTCTGCAGCATAAAACGCTTTTTGTAAAGTCGCGTCCACGTCCACTGTGGGCGCGTCGACCAAAATTATTTGAGAATTGTAAGGCTCGAAGCCAGTTGCAGAGATTGAGACCTGAACGCGAGAACCGAACGCAAGGGGCTTGCTTGAAGCAAGGCCGCCTGAAGAAGTTGCCTGGTCGATGGGAATGCTGGTGGACACGTCGTAAAAAACCACTTGCGCTTCTGCGGAAAGCGGTTGGCCAGCGTCGTCGAAAATCCTTACGTTAATAACGCCGGTGCGTCTTGGAGGCGGCGTGACTGACGGCATTACGGTCGGCTGCACGGTTTTTGCAGGCCGGAGTTTGACTTCAACCAAAGCTACTAATTGGGAAACGTTAGTCCCCCCGTCTAGAAAACCTTGTTTCGAAACCTTGATGGTGAAGGGCAAGCGCGATTGCGACAAGCCCGAGAAAACCGCGTCTCCTCCGAAAGTAAGCTGCGTTTTCGTTTCTCCGCTTGCATCAATCAAAAGCACTTGAGCATCGTCGATTGCCGCGCCTGTTTCAGCAGAGGTTACGCTGACCGTCAGGCTGAAGGACGTTGGTTGGAGAAGGTAAAACAAACCGCCGAAAACAGCTAGCAAAAGAATGATGAATATGGGAAAGGAAGGCACTCCCCGTGATTCTATCGGTTCGACGAAATACTTGTACACCGGAATGCGCAGGTTGTCTTCCAAAAAATCCATTAGACCGTAGTACTTGTCTTCAATCGCGAAATACGCCTTGACCAGAACGTTCGGCTCTTCAGCCATGAAGAAAACAACGAAACCACGCTTATTAATCGTTTTTACATTATCTTGCGTATGGAGCTGCAAGATCTGCTTGCCAGCGAAGAGCGGGGGGAGGTTGCGCCCCGCGCTTTGATAACCGCAGGCTTCTTGCTTCTAGTCGCGTGGCTTTTCTGGCCCAAGCCCGTAGACTACGGCGCGGTTGAAGTGCTCGTTTTCGACGCGGTTTCCGACGTGCCTGTCGACGGCGCTGGAGTGTTGCTTTCCGACTTCAACGTTCCAGTAGCATCGCGCATTTCGAAAGCGGGAGTAGCGCAGTTCGACAACGCGCCTCTAAAAAAACTCGTTCTGACTGTAAAACAAAGGGGTTTCGGAGAGCTTCAGAAAGAAATCGATGCAACTCAAAAACGCGAGTTTGCAGTGCGCCTGCGCCCCTTGTCCAAATTTTCCAACGTCCAGCCGCTTGAGGATGTCTTGCCGCCGGCTGGCGAAGCGGTCAAACTGCAAGCCGAGGGGATTGCCTATTGCGGCGATGGGAGCGCAAGCGAAAAGGAAGAGTGCGACACTGACGCGGCTTGCAAAAACGGTTTTCAATGCTCTTCAGACTGCGCGTGCGTTCCCGAAGAGCGCGATAAGACGCGCGTTTTAAGCGCGGTTGATGCCAACTTGTCGAGAGGGGAAAAAACGGGCGTGGGCGATTTCGAGCTTCAAGTCACCGATATCGCGCCCGCTTCCGCAATGATTCGCGTTTTCGAAAAAACGGCCGACGCGTCGGGCTTGCAGTTTCTTTCTGTCGGTCAATCTTGGAAAACCCGCGGTTTTTTGGCAACTCTTCAAGCAGTCAGCGGGGGGAAAGCCGCTTTCCGCCTTGCTTTGGTTGAAGAAGTTGCTGGAGTGGAATTCAATGCGCTCGTGACCAGTCCAGTCAATGGAAGCGTTGAATCGCGAATGGTTTTCGAGATTAAAGGCGCTGCGAGTGCGCCTGGCGGGGTGCAGAGCGTTGAGGTTAGTTTTAATGGCGGCGGTTCCTGGAAGAAGGCGCTTGGGGCAGGCGAGTGGACGTATCGCGGCGTAGCGGCGGACGGCGGTTGGCGCAACGTGAGCGTGCGCGTGAAATCTTTTTCAGGCGCGGTTTCCGATGCGTTCATTCTCGCGCGCGTGTTTTTCTCTGCCTGCAAGCTTTTGATTGGAAACGCGCCTCAAGCAAAGGCCATCGACGTGGTGGTCATTCCCTCCAAGTTCGTTTCGCTCTTCGGTTTCAAGGAAAACATTGATGATGCTGCGACAGAACTGCTCGCACAACCGGTTTTCGCCAGCAACCCTGCTTTGCGGGAAAAAATCAATTTTTATTATTACGCGGCTAACGTGGAGTGCAGGATTGCGGGAAGCGAACCGCCTGCCGACAGGATGTGGACTTGCGATTTGCCGGACAATTTTTTCGCAGCTTGTTCTTTCGCCGACGTTTCGGCAGTACTCGTGAACTCCACTACGTACGGAGGAACGAGCGGCAATCCGTTCATTCAAACAGCAGGCAAGCCGCGCGTTTTCGTGCACGAGGCCGGCCACGCGTTGTTCAACCTCGCGGACCGTTATTGTTGTGACGGCGCGTATTGGGAAGACTCGCCCTACCAAAACTTGTGGCGCGGCGTAGCTGTCTGCTCTCTGCAAACGAGCATTGAAACGGGCGGCGGCGCCTGCAGGCAAATCGGAGATACGGGATGGAGTGAAATGTCTACTGAAAGCGTCATGCAAAAAATCGAGTTTGATTTCGACCAGCGCGAGGAACAGCGCATCAAGTGGGTGTTGGAAAACTATGAAAAGTAAATTCGTCGTCGCATTGTTGCTCTTCGCTTCTTTCGCAATTGCTCAGCAGGAAGCGTTGTTCCTCTCGTTCGAGTTGAACGAAACATCCGCTCGCTTGAGCGGCTATGCCGTGGGAAGGGCCAATGCTCCCGATTACGTGCTTCAACCGCCTATCGGTAACGCGATTGTAGTCAAGACTTTTGGCGACAAGCGCTTGTTGAACGAAGTGAAAGTGCAAGACCCCCGCGATGTCGTGGTGGAATACTTTGACAACGCCACTCAACGTTTGATGGCTAACCACACGCGCTTGAAGCAAGCCGCGCTGCAAGTCGTTCTTCCTGCTGGCGGGGTGGATTCAGTCTTGCTTTTCGACTCTCGCGGCAACACTCTCGCGTCAGTTGATTTGATTGCCTTGAACCTCGCTAAGCCAAGGATTGCAGAGTTCGACTTTTTCAAAATCGAGCGCGACCCGTCTCGAGACATCTTGTTCTGGGGCGGCGTCATCGCTCTTGCCCTGGGCGCCTTGCTTTACTTCTTGAAAAAACGCGAGGAAACGCCGGCGTATTGAGAAAAAATAAAAGTGCGGCGACCGGGAATCGAACCCGGGCTTTCAGCTTTCCTCGTCTTTCTTAGCGTGGAGGGCTGATATCAATCTGGCGCGCTTCAATCGCTTGAAGCCGTTACCATTAGACCATCGCCGCGCTGCTAATTATTTTGTTCGCATTCGTTTTTAAAATGCGAGTGGGGTCGCTGAGATTCGAACTCAGGTCACAAGCATTCCGTAAGCAACCGAAATCATGTTTTGATTCAGACGGTCGGTTTCCCCAAGCTTGCAGGATGCCAGGCTACCCCACGACCCCGCTGATTATAATTTGGTAGAAAGAGAAAATTAAAAGCGCTGGTAGGGAAGGATTTCGTCAATCAAGTCAACTTGCGACAAGAGCATGCGCCTGCAGCAATAGCGCGTTATGCCGAGCGAATCCAAGATTTTGGCTTTGTCTTCGCCTTTCTCTACGCGTTGGCCGTATTCTTCGTAAAACTCGGCAACGGGTTTTCCGCACGAGAAACAACGCACTGGAATAAGCATTTTTTGTTCTCACCTGTACGATTTAGTAAACCTAGCGCGGGCTTTCGGTCCCTTGAATTTCTTCGGTTCGACGCGGCGAGCGTCGTCAACCAAAAGCGAACGGTCGAACTCGAGCATTTTCTTTCTCAACGCATCGTCGCCCGTGAAAGCGACAATGGCTTTCGCGATTGCAGCTCGGGCTGCTTGCGCTTGGCCCATCATTCCGCCTCCGCGCACGTTCACGCTAATATCGAATTTTGAAGCGCCATCCAAGAAAGAAAGCGGTTCGGTAATAACTTCTTGAACTATTGGCGAAGAAATTGAAGTTACTAGCAAGCCGTTCACGCGCACGTTTCCAGCACCTGCTTTTACTATAGCGCGGGCTATTGCGCGCTTGCGTTTTCCGCGCGCTACGAGTTGCTTGACTTTCTTCTTGCGAACGGTTTTCTTTTTCGTTTCTTCTTCAGCCATTTTCAACATCCACTCGTTTTCTAAAGGTCTTTTGCCGCAAAGGCAAAATAAATCACTTCTTCCAGCCGACGTTTTCGCACAGTTTTTCTATGGTAATGAAAGCGCACGACAAGTCGTCCGAAGTTTTTCCGAATTTCTTTGCTTTGCCTTCGAATTCTTTCGGAACACCCAAATAAACGCGAATGCGCTCCAGCGCGGCTTTGCCTGCAGGCGCGTGTTTCGGCACCATTCCGGAAATCATTTTTTTTAGCATCAAATCAGGCCTGCGGGAAAACTTGATGGTGTGTTCGGGATTGCCTTTGTTTTGAATTCCCCTGCGGGCGTGAAACTTGGCTGAAATGCGGGTTGCATTGCCGGAAACAACCGCTTTTTCGGCGTTGACAATAACCACGTCCTCGCCGTTTTGCGCTTGCTTTGCAGCGTAAGCGGACAGTCGTCCTGCAATTGCTTTGTTCGCGTCAATCACTATGGTCATGAAAATCACGTTATAATCCTGGTTTTCGAACCCTTCGGGTTTTTCTCTACCAAAGTTTTAATCGAAACCACGCTTCCGCCGGCTTTCTTCACTTGCTCTACCGCGTTCTTGGAAGCCTTCCACACGCCTATCGTAAGCGCGTGCTTCAGCTCGCCGCCAGACAAGAGCTTCGACGGAATTATGACAACGTCGTTTGATTTAGTTACTCGCGAGAGCTTGAACACGCTCACGCCTTTCTTTTTTCGCGAGGGTTTTGAAAGCAAGCGCGCGACAACCTTCCAAACTTCAACCTTGTTTTTGGAAGCTGCACGCTCGAGAAACGCGACGAGCGACTTCAACTCCAAACTTTCCGGTCCTTTCTTCATTTTTCCCAACTCTTGCGGGGGGCGAGGAAGAGTAATTTCCAGGGGGGCGGAGCCCTCCCGGGGATTACAGTGCAGGGGCCGAGATTTGAACTCGGGCACTCCTAAGAGACAGGCACCTCAAGCCTGCGCATTTGGCCAAACGCAATTGTTTTTTCGGGCCGACCTGTTCAAGCGTTTTTTCAAACGCGTGATGAGAGCGAGCTCGTCATCAAAGCGAACCAATTGCTTTTATTGACCAGGCTCTGCCACCCCTGCACATGAGCGCAATGCGTTTTCCAAAGCCTTGTCTCCAAGTTCCTCCGAAACTATTTCCTTGTCTCGACTTTTCAAACCCTTGCAAACGCGAACTTTCACGGCCAACAAGCGCGTCAATTCCCTCTCGACTTCTGCATTCGCCTTTCCTTTCTCGGGCGGCGAACGCACTTTCACGATGCACTCTTCGTTTCGAAACACAAGCTCGAACTTCTTAGCTCCTGGAATTACTTTTATCCTCATTTCAATTCTTTCTCTAGCACCTTGAGCTTTCCTTGCATCGCTTCGACAGCGCGTTCTAGCTGCCTTCTGGCGGTAATGTTGTTGAAAGACTCGACGAAAAACACGAACTCGCCTTCTTTCGGTTGAACGTTAAGCGCATCTTCAGCCGGAACGTCCGCAAACGCGCCGCACGAGTCGCACTTTACTGCGGAAGAAAGCGTGATGTTTTCGTTCAAAATCTTTTCTTCAGTCACTTTAATCGAATGGCCGCACTTGCCGCACTTTACCGGCTTTTTGAATTCCGGCAAGCCTCCGCTTGAAGCGAGCGCGCTTTGAAACTTCGCGTGTTTCTTTGCAGTTCCCTTGACTGCGGTTGCTTCCAAACGCAGTTTCTGGCGCTTGCCAAGCTTGACTATCGGAATGCGCTCTGAAAAAACGCGTATTGCAGGGTCTGTCGAAACAATTTCGGCGCTGTAAACAGTGCGCGTTTCTTCTTGCGACTCGACGTTAAGCTGAAAAACGATTTTCGCGTCATCAGAAGCGTTTTCGTCGAACGTCAATGGCACCAAACCGATGCGGTTGGCGAGATACTCGTTGAACAAAGGAGAATTGTTTTCGTAAAAATCCACTTCGTCGATGGCGAAGGCAGGCAGGTCGGAAATCACTGCCCTGCGCATTGCGTTGACAAACGCGGGCGTGAAGCCCTTCAAGTGAAGCGTAAGAATCGCGTCGTTTTCCTTGATTGCAGAAACATTCATATTTACTCACACCCTCCTGCCGCGTTTTCCGCCCGGCCTCTTGGTCGAGTCAGTCGGAATGGGCGTAACGTCTTCAATCTTTCCGATGCGCAAGCCGCTTCTCGCGAGAGCGCGGATTGCCGCTTGAGCGCCTGAACCCGGGGTTTTAGTGTGATGCCCGCCAGGAGCGCGAACGCGCACGTGCACTCCCACGATGCCGCGTTCTTTCGCCTTGTCTGCAGCGCGAAACGCAGATTGCATTGCTGCGTAAGGCCCGCCTTCCTCGCGGTCGCTCTTGACTATCATGCCGCCGCTGCCGGTGGAGATGGTTTCAGCTCCGCTCAAATCAGTAATCGTTACTATAGTATCGTTTTTAGAAGAGAAAACGTGCGCAATCCCCCACTTTCCTTCCAGACTAAAAACTTGGCGCGAGCCTCGATCGTGCATTGGCCTGCCTGCCGAAGGGCGGGATGCGCTTTCTCCGGGTTTCAAAACTTCAGCCATGTTAATCATTCAACCTTCTTTTCTTCAGCCGCAGCGACAGGCGTTTCCACTTTCTTAGACTCTGCATCTTCTTTAACAACACCGGTTTCAACGGGCGTTCCAAACCAGCCTACAGTCTCTTCCTCTTCGAAACTCACTAAGTAAGACGGGCTGGAAACCTTCTTGCCGTTGACAGCGACATGCCCGTGCGTGATGAATTGACGCGCTTGCGTCATTGAACGCGCCATGCGTTTCTTGAAAACTATGGACTGCAACCTGCGGGAGAGAATGTCCCTGGCAGTCAGCGTTAGAATGTCGTCGAGGGTGACTTCCGCCTTGCGAAGCAAAAAGCGCTTGACGCGCGAAAGCAGTTGTTCGCTGCGTTTTTCCAGACTCGCTCCCTTGCGCGAAAGCAAGCGCCGAGCTTCGCGCCTTACTCTCCGCAAAATGGTTTGCATTCGCCACAATTCGCGCGCGTTTTTCAAACCGAACTCTTCCCGCAACGCTTTTTCTTCCTCAATGCGCTTGGCGTCCCACAAGCGCTTGGGCTTTTCGTACAACTTTCTTTTTCGCGGAGGACTACCCATTTACCGTCACTTTTTCTCTTCTTTCTTGCCGCCTTCCTGCGCGCTCGCTGCAGCAGCAGCCTTTTGCGCTTTGATGGCTTTCTTCAAAACGCCTACGGTCATGCCCGTTCTTCCGGTGTTGCGGGTTCGTTGGCCGCGGACTTTCTGTCCTATCGACCGTCTCCAGCCGCGCCAAGAGCGCGTTTCGCGCTCGCGGTCGAAATCTTGTTTTATCGCGAAAGTCAAGTCAGTTGAAACCAAGTGCAAGTCTTTGCCCGTTTCCACATCTTTCTGCCTGTTGAGCATGAAACGCAACGCGCCGTGCGCGCCGGGAGTTTTCACGAGCGTTTCGATTCGCGCGAGTTGTTCTTCCGAAAGGTTTCCCACCAGCTCGTCAGGCTTGATTCCCAATTCTTTTTCAATCAATTTCATTATCGAATGAGCGAGATTATGCCCTATCCCCTTGAGCCTCCGAAGCGCGTCTTTCACCAAAAAATGGCCGTCAATGTCGCGCCCTGCCAGGCGCACGATTCCCCTGAAGTCGTTGCTCTCGCGTCCCGAGGTTTTGTATTTCCTGGGCGCTGCTGCAGCTAGGCGAGGGTTTGCTTGAGGTTTCTTTTCCACTTTCTTCTCGTCAGCCATTTTCCAACCTTTCAAAAAGTGCGAAAAAAGCGCCGGGACTGAGATTTTCGCACAATATCGTTTTCTTTCGGTCACCCGCATTTCTTTTCTGAAAAGAAAGGCGGGCATTTCGAACTCAGGAGGCCTTTCGGCCACACGCTTTAAGGCGAGTTTCAGTGCACCCGTGTAGGGCAACTGAAAAAAAGCTTCCAGGCGTGCGCATTACCGCTCTGCCATCCCGGCGCACCAATTATTTTGCGCGCGAGCTTTAAAAAAGGCAGAACTCGCTTCCAGAGCGTTTTCCGAAGTGAAAACGACTTAAAAATACGTTTTCGGAAATTTAAAAACCTATTTATTCGCTTTTCGCGTAATTGCGAGCGTGAGCGCAATCGACGATTGGAGGGGAATAGTCGAAAACCCGTTTTTCACTTTCGAGAGTGTCAAGCACGAGGCGAGCGTCAGCAACGCGTCATTCTACTATTTCGTTTTCCTTTTGCCGCTTGTTTTCGTAATGTTTAGCTTGCTTCTCGCGTCTGGCGACATAAACGGCATTTTCGGTTTTGCCGGCTGGCTTGCTTTGGGCTTGATTCTCATTGTGCTGGCGGGCTTTATCGGCTTTGGACTCGTCAAGATGCTCGATTCGGTGGAGAAAACGTGGCAGCAGGCTCTTGCGGTCGGCATCATGATTATCGTTTACTTGATTGCTGGCATGCTGTTCGTTTCCATGCCTCAATCTCTCGAAACGCAAACCAAAACAACCCTTTACTTCGTTTCGCTATTGTTCCGCTTGATTTTGTTCATCGCAGCAAGCGCGGGAGTTTCTTACGCAGTCTGCAGGGCGTTTGGCGGAAGCGGTTCTTTCGAACAACACTTTCAGGGACTGGGCTTGCTTTTCGCGGCATTCGCCATCGCAGGAGCTCTTACAATCCTCCCCCTCTTTTCTATATTGTTCGTGAATTATTCCGAAGGCGGCTTGGAATTCAGCGTTGCAAACTTCGGCTACGCTGCGGTACTCGGCTTCGAGCTTGCAATCGGCTTGGCGCTCTTGCTTTTCGGCTCTTTCATCGCAAGCAACGTTTTGCACAAGGAAGCGGTTGTTTTGGCAAGCACGCTTTTCTCGAGCGGCAGCGCAATAATCGGCGCAATCGCGATTCTCGCAGCACTAGCGTTTGCTGTTCTAGCAGGCCGCGCCGCATTCGAGTTTTTCAGAAGCACGCATGGCTTCTCCCCGCAGAAATCCTTTTCAGCAATCGCAATTTCGACAGTGCTTTACGCGGTTGTTTTGTACGCACTTGTTTTCACAGGCATTCTCAAGCCTTGACAACGCGCGAAATGTCGAAAGCCAAACCGTTCTCGCGCCTGGCGATTTCTTCAGTTGAAAGCAACGCTTTCGCAAAACACACCAACTCGCCTTTTCCCGACAATATTTGAACGTTTTCGTCGCGCTTGATGCCTTCGTCCAAAGCGACAATTCCAGGAATTGCGAGGTTCGCGCCAGTGGTAATGGGTTTTATCGCGCCGTCGTCCACCACCACTTTCTTGAGCGCGATTCCGTCTTCCAAATTCAAAACCAGTTTTTTCAATTGCGAATCGTCATTTTTTTCGGTCCAAAACCAAAAAGCGTCGCTTAACGCCTGTAACGTGTACGCCTGCTCTTCAACAAAACCTGCTGCCTTCGTCCTTCGCAATTCGTCCATTACCGCCCCGCAGCCCAGCACTTCGCCAACGTCGAAGCACAATTTTCGCACGTAAAAACCGCCTTCCACATCGCACGAAAACAAAACGTCTTTTCCACTTGTTTCCAACACGCTTAACTCAAAAACTTCGCGAATGCGCAGGCGTTTGGCAACCGCGCTTTCCAAAGGCGGCTTCTGGTAGATTTTCCCGCGAAAGTGCGAAAACGCATCTTCGACTTCCTTGCGGGTTTTTTCTTCGTTCATTCTCATTATGCAAACGTATTGCTTGCGTTCTTTCAGCAAGAATGGAGCCGCTTTGCAAGAGTTTTCCAACAGCACGGGCAGAACTCCTGAAACGTCCGGGTCGAGAGTGCCGCTGTGGCCTGCCTTGGTCAAATGCAAAATTTTCCGCACGAAAGCGCTTGCTTCGTGCGATGACGGTCCGCACGGCTTGTCCAAAACGACTATCCCGTATTTTAATCTGTCTTGCATCGAGCGCTCGCTCGGCTTTCCACCCCACTCGAAAACCGCTTCTTGAAGCTTAATCATTAGAAAAAGAAAAAGAAGACCGCGGTTAATCTATCTTACGCGCGCAACGGTTCCAAGTGCGTGATGTTGCACTTGCGTTTTTTGACAGTAGCGCCTTTCTTCAATTCGATTTCGACAAAATTCTTGTCCACAATTTTTGTTACGGTAACTTGAGTTCCGGCGCGCCTTCCTTTAAGCAAAATGCATTTCGTTCCGACTTCAATTGCCTTCATTTTTTCAACACCATCCTTTTGAGCGAACCACAAAAGTTCGCGAAACTGAGTAATTCCCGCGGGAATTACGAAGCCAGCAATTGCCAACAGGCAATTGCTTGGGATGCAAAACGCCAGCTTTTTGGCGGTTCGCAACTCTCGCAAAACTACGCGTTTTGCTCGATTTTCAACAAACGGGCTTCGCGCACTATGGCGTCAGCAGCTTCCTGCGGCGTAATGCGCGAGTTGTCCAGAATCAAAACGCCTTTCGGAATTTTGGAATAATTTATTGCATACAGTTTTTTATAACGCTTTGCGTTCTCCTCGTCACGCCAGCGCACGTCTCGCAGCGCTTCTGAAAGAGAAACCCCGCCGCAATCCGCCTTGCGAAACGCCCGCACTTCAAGAGGCGCGGCCAGCCACACTTTCAAATCAAACTGCGGCGCTTTTTTCAAGCGCAGTTTGCGCAAGATTTTCGGGTCGTTGAGAAACACAGACAAGCGCGATGCGACAAGGCAATTTTTGTTTTTCAAGGCGAACTGTATTTGTTTTTTGTCAAGGGCGTAATCGAACGCGGCGCTTTTTTGCGCCAGCAGGTGCAGTTTTTGAAGAGAAATTTTCTTTTCCTTCGCCATGCTTTTGAAAGTATAGTTAAAGCGCTTCAAGCGCAGGCAGTGTGCGACCAAGTGAGAAACGGTAGTGTTTCCGCAGCCGGTCAACCCAGAAATTGCTATGCGCATTTTTTCACCGAACCGCACAAAATCGTTTAGAACTAACCGTTTCTTTCGACCAACCGCATTTCTTTACCAAAGAAAGGCGGTTACTTCAGCATGTCGATGAACTTCAACCTGTAAACAGGAACTTCCTCGCGTGTTATCACTCCAGAAGCCAAGCGAGTTTTTTCAATCATCATGCGCGTGACGCACCCGCTGCACAAAACTCCGCCGAAAATCCGTTCTGGCCGCTTTTCGGTTTTAGAAAGCTTGTTCAAATCGCCCGGGCTTTTCTTCGGCACGCCGTGCAAGCGCGTTCCGCACAAAGCGCATTTTCTTATTGCAGGCTTTGAAGCGTTCGTGCTCACGCTCTTGTGCCCACTCGGGCTCGAGCGCTTTCGTCCCTTCAGTCTTTTGAAACGCAGTTGAGTCATTTTGCAACCCCCCTCAGTTTATCCCAATTTGAGGCGACTACTTCAACAATCAGCCCCCAGAATATCGAGCATACTATGAAAAAGCCTTTCGGCCCGTAAGTTGCTGAATGCAGAACGTTAAGCGCAAATAACGAATTCAAGTGAATGTCGAAAGGCAATTGCGTTGCAAACGCAGGAAACAACCCGGGCAAAATGTAGTTGAATAGAATGATGAATATCGGAAAAGTGATAAGAAGCGCTTTGAAAGGAAGCATCATCGCGTCTTTCATCTTGCCCATCATTTCCGAATCGCGTTTTTGCAGTTCCTCGAGCTTTTTCTCGTCTTTCGCTCTCATGGCGTCGCTCAATTGCTTTTGGTAATCCTTCACTTCCTTGTTCAACGCCTTGACCTTGTCGCGCTCGCCGAACTTCTTGTTGATGGCGTAATTCAAGAGGGAAAAAACTAGCGCAAAGAGGAAAATGGTTGCGCCGTCGTCCATGAAAGCTAAAACTTGCAACACGTTATCTCACAACTTGCTTCAAAACGGGATACATGTCGAACAATTGTTGCTTGGCAAGGTCTTCGTAAAACCTGTAGATTATTCCGACGGTCAAGAGAATTCCCGTGCCTGTACCGAGCGCGCCGGTAATGTCGGCAAACCAAGCTAGAATGCCCACGAAAATGCTTCCCAAGATGGTGATTATTGGAATATACCGCTCAAGAATCTTTTCCGTAACCCGCGGGTCTTGCCTGAACCCTGGAATTTGCAAGCCCGCGCGCTCAAGCTGACGCGCCACGTCCGACGCTCCCATTCCCGTGCTTTCAATCCAAAACCAGCCGAACACCACGCAAAGCAAAACCATCGCAATTCCGTAACTGAAAATATGCAATATTTCTTGAGGTTGCGTAATGTAACCCAAGTAAATGTCGTAACCGCCCATCAACAACGGCGACGGCAAGGCGGTAATGTAATACGCCAGTCCGTTGATGGGCCTGTTCTGCTGGTATTCGCCGAGAAGAGGGCTGCCCGAGTTTGCCATTATCATTCCTGCCAATTGAACGTTCAACAAAACAGCAGAAGCGAGAATCACTGGAATGTTGGAAACGTACATGAATTTTATTGGATACCGCGCGCCCAAGCCGCGCGCCTTTCCATAAGCTAAGGGAAGCTCGATTTTCATTCCCTCGACGTAAACCACGACGAGAAAAACCAGTATTGTGAAGAGAATAGGCGCGAGCGACCAGAATGCTTTCGCAATATCGCCTGACGCGATGTACCAAATTGCTCCGGGAAGCAAGCCGCTCGGCATTCCGGTTGCGGAAGGCACGAAGCTGAATGCTCCTAGGAAAATCGACTGCGCTACTCCAGCTGCGATGAAGAGCGAAATTCCAGAGCCGATGCCGTATTTCTGCACCACTTCATCAAGATAAAGAAGGATTATGGAACCCAACGCGAGTTGAAGCATTACTATTAATTGCGTAATGAAAACGCTGGCCAACAACGCTGGTTGCGTAGAGCCGAACGAGCCTGCTGCGGTGACGTAACCGGAAAACACGAATATCGTGCTTTCGAAAAAAGCCAGGAATATTGACAATAATTTTTGCAGTCCTTGAAAAGCTTTCTTGTTCTCGGGTTTCGACAAGTCCAAGGAAATTAGCTTGGCGCCTACCGCCAGCTGCAGGAAAATCGAAGCAAGAACAATCGGGCCGATTCCGGCGGTAATGAGCGTGCCTGTTCTGCTTCCCAGCAGGATGTCGAGGCGCTCGAATTGCATCAAGCGCGAAGCGTCAAGCCCAATCGGGTAAATCTGGCCCATGACGTAAAAAAGCAGAAGAACCCCGAACGTCCACAACAATTTTTCCTTGAGTCCGGGCTCGCGCTCGGGCCTTTTTACTTCAGGCAATAGCGAAGTTATCGGTCTGAGAATGTCGAGAAAACCCATTTTTCATCAAACGAACGCAAGCAATCTTATTAAAGCTAGAAGGTGGAAACGCTTCCGCCGGCGTTTTTGATTTTTTCAGCGGCTTTTTTCGAGAAAGCGCCTGCCTTCGCGTCAAGCTTGAGCGTCACGCTTCCGTCGGACAACACTTTTACTCCAGGAAGCGACAGCGAATAAACTCCATTCGCAGCCGGAGCGATTTTTTCAGAGTGAATCTTGCGTTCGAGAGCGTTCAAACCCATTTCCTTCAGCTTTCGCGTGGTGGGATTGCGAAATCCCTTGTCTCCGCGCTGCGCTTGAGTGGTTCCCTCGAATTTTATTGTGCGCAGCCAATTATGCTTGTGGAAACCCGCTCTGCCAACGCCACCGCGGTTGCCTTTCCCACGGCGGTTTTTCGTGTTGCCGCCGCCGTAAGTGCGGTTTGCCAAGTGCTTTCGTTTTCTGGATTTGATTCTGCGAGCCATTTCAACATCAACCTAACATGCTTTTTATCAAGTCGTTAATTTTGTCGCCCCTGTAGCCGAGGGCACCTTTCGGAAAGTGTTTTTTGATTCCGCCCTTCCAGCCTTTGACAGGCGGAGCCAAGCGAAAAACTTTTTGCTTGCCTTTCTTTTTTTCAAGCAACGCAACGGTTTCGTCGGAAACTTCGCCCCAAGTGCAGTAATCGCGCGTTTTCAACAGCATTCCTTTCAATGAAGAATGCTCGTCAATCAAAACACAGTGGTTCTTGCGCGTCAAATGCAGTTCGTTCATGGTTCTAACTACGTCCGACTTTACCCCGAGGGAACCGCGCACCCTGATTACCGCGATTTTCATTTTAATTCAACACTCCGTTTTCCCATTTTCGTCTTGTTGAGCGAATCCAACGCGCTTATTGTCGCGAGAACCGTGTTGAGAATGTTTCTCGTACGGCCTTTCGAAAATGTCCACACGTCGCGCACTCCCGCGAATTCCAAGACTTTGCGCGCCACTTCCCCGGCAACAACGCCCAACCCGCGCGGAGCGGGCTTTATCGTGATTTTTATGCTTCCCCTTTGGCCTGAAACCATTTTCGTAATCGAATGGGCAGTTCCGCAACCGCATTCCCACGAGCCGCAACCCAACTGAACCCTAATCAAATGGCGTTTTGAATCGGCAATGGCTTCCTCGATTGCCTGGCGGCTTTCCGGAGCTTTTCCCACGCCGACTCCCACAAAACCGTTTCTGTTTCCGATGATGACGACAGCTCGCATTACTTGCTTTCTTCCGTAGGCAGTCATACGCTGCATGCTGTCCACTTCCATGACTTCTTCCTTCAAGTCGGGCAACAAAATGTCGACGATTTCGCTTTCCAAAAGCGGTTTTCCGGAATCGAAAACCTGCTGCATGCTCGTAATCTCGCCCGCCAAAACTTTCTTGCCCAAGTCGGTTCGGGGAGTCCAGCTTTTCTGCGGCCTTTCTTGTTCAGCCATTTTCCTAAACACTTGCAATCTTGCTCCTCGCGCTTTCGAACGCGTTATTGTCAACATTCAAATGCTTTCCTGCAATCCTCTCGGCAGACGGCATCTTCTCTTCGCCGAAATTGGTTTTCAAGCCCGCGTCAACCGCTCCTTTAAGCGCAGCGAAAACCACGCCGCCTTTGGTGGCGCTTTGCAAGCCCACGTCAAGAATGAATTCCTTCACTCCTTTCTTCAACGCCCTACGGCCAGCAAGCATTGCGGTCAAATAAGCGGAAGGCGAATTGCACTTTCCCGCGAAACCGTGTTTTTGCAATTCACGTGAAGATGCGCTTGCAATAGTAACGTCGCCTTTTTCAGAATAATCGACGAACTGCGCAGTAACAAAGCGATTCGTTTTTCTTATTACCAAACGCGTTTTTCCGCTTTTCACGAGCGCCAGGCGCTTGGCGTAATCGGTTTTGCCTTCGCGCCTGCGACGAAAATGAACGGAGTAAACGGCTCCTGTCGCTTTAGTCATTCAAAACATCACTTTAACAATTTTTGTTCGCGCACAAACTCGCGCAACTGCTTTTTGCTGCGGAATTGCCCGCCTTTAACCATCAAATACACTTTTCGGTAAGCGCCTTTCTTCAAGCCGTTTCTCAAAACGCTCAAAACGCGCCTGAGCGAACGCACTTTCACCATCCAACGCTTTTTCCGCGATACTTTCGCCAACGCGCTGCCTTTCCTGCTTCCCAAGCCCACTCGGCGGCCGAGCTTTTTTCTGCCTTGCTTCCAACTCGCTTTCGCCCTGCCCACGCCTTTCTTCTGCGTTGCCACAATCGCGCTTTCCTTGATGAGCGTGCGCACGTCATCGCGAGTCAACGCGTCGCCGGCTCGCTTGACGTCGAGAATCTTGACGTGAGTCTCGCCCACTTTGAGAACGTCTGCAGCCAACCTTCGAATCGTCTTCAAGCTCATTTTATTCAAACACCAATCAAACTTTTTTCTCTTCAGCCTCGTGCTCGCTTTTCACGTCTGTTTTTGCCTCGGTTTTAACTTCGGCTTTAGCATCGTTTTTAACTTCCGTTTTTGCAACCGTTTTCTTTTCTTCGCGCTTTTTCCGCTCGGGATTCAACACTTTGAAACCGAGCTTTTCCGCGGCTTGCGTCAGCAACTCGCGCGATTTCCCGCCCAAGCCTGCAGAAAGACGAATTGCAATCCTGACTTTCGAATCCAATTCCTTCAAATCGCTTTCTTTAGAAATTCGTAGTTCATGCAAACCAGAAGGGTGCAACCCCCTCTCTGTGACGCTAGTGCGAAAACCGATTTTCGGCAGAAAGCCGGCGCTGCGCAGCGAAATGCGCAGCTTATTGTCAATGCCCCGCGGTTTTCTCCAGCCAGTCTGCCGCACTCTCTTTATTTGCGCGTAATTTTGCCTTCCGAATTTCGGTAGTTTTTTCTTCATCCAAATCACTCAAACGTAATAAACTCCGTCTTGAAACACGCGGTTGTCGCGCTTTAAAATGCGCGTTGCGCGAACGATGTTCGAAGCCGTTTGGCCCACGTCCTCGCGGTCGTTTCCCGAAACAACTATGTCCTGGCCATTCACTTTCACTTTAGCATTCCCTTGCACTTTCGCAACTCGAGGCGTTTTTTCGCCCAGAAAGTTTTTAATCAAAACATCCTTGCCTTTCTGCTCTATGGAAATGGGAAAGTGCGCGAAAACCACTTGAAGCTTTTTCTCGAAATCGCCTTGCGCACCTTTCAGCATGTTTCGCGCGTGCGCCTCGAGGGTTTTTTCCAAAGCGAAAGAACGCCTGTTTTTCTTGCCCACAATCTTGAGAGTCAACTCGCCGTTCTCCACTTTTATCGTGATCTTGCGCGCGTCGAAACTCCTTTCGAGCGTTCCTCTCTTTCCGCTTACGCGAATGACGCCGTCCGCGATTTCAACTGCAATTCCTTCGGGAATCTTCATTTTTTTCACTCAATAAACGTAGCACAACAGCCTGCCGCCGATTTTCTCTTCTTGCGCTTGAACGTGCGTAATAATGCCTTTCGACGTGGATACTATGAGCATTCCAACGCCTTTGGCAGGCAGAAAGCGCGTTTCGAATTTTTCCCACGAGTCTTTCCCAAGCGGAAAGCGCGGCTTTACGGCCCCGCAATTGTTGATTTTGCCCGACAATTTCACTATGAACTCGCCGCTTTTACCGTCGTCAATGAAATCAAAATCCTCAATGTAACCCTTGTCCTTGAGCAAGCGCAGGACCTCGCGAATGATTCGCGACGCTGGCCTTATTCTAGCGGTTTGCTTGCCTTTATTCTCGGAGACTTTAATCGAATTCAATGCGTTTGCGAGAGTATCCATGTTTTATCACGAGTATTTCTTGAAACCCAGCTCAATCGCGTTTTCCCTGAAGCACTTTCTGCACACGTACAGTCCGTACTTGCGAATGAGCCCGCGGCAATTGCCGCAAACCCTGCACTTGCGCTTCATGCGCTTGCGATACTTGGTTTCAAGCTTTTGAACCATCAAATCACTCCGAACTCGACTCTTCGATAAAACTGGCGTTGAACGCCGTTTTCAAAAATTCTTTCGCCTCTTTGGAAGAAACGCGTTGTTTCTTCGGCAACCTTCTCGACGCAATTCTCCTTCGCGCCACCCGAACGCCCGGTTTTTTGAGGGTGAGGCAAACGTCAAAACCCAACATTCCGATTTTCGGGTCGTACTTCGCGCCAGGAAAGTCGATGTACTCCTTGATTCCGAACGCCACGTTTCCGTTCTCGTCCGCGCTCTTGCCTGAAATCTTGAAGTCGACGGCGTCAAGCGCTTTTTTCAAAAACTCTTCCGCATTTTTCCCGCGAAGCGTTACTTTAACTCCGATGGGCTCGCCTTTCCTGATGTTGAAAGTCGGGTTGCGCGAGCGCGCGTGAGTAGTGACAGGGCTTTTTCCGGTAAGCACCTTGAGCAGGTTGCGCGCGTTTTCCAACGCGTCTCCGCCTTGGCCCACTCCGAGGTTCAACGTTATCTTGTCAAGCGAGACGTTCATTCAAACCACGTTCACGATATTTTGAAATGCTCGTCCACCACGAACAGGTAGTCCTTGAGCGTAGTGAACTCCCCGCCTTCTGTTTTCAACCGCGCTTCTTCCGGCCTGCTGCCGGCGCGGGGAATGATTTCTTCAAGCTTTCCGGTTGCTCCGCAGTGGCGCCCTTTCCACACGTAGCACGACGCTCCTTTCTCCATCTTCAAAAATCCTTTGAGTTCTTGCTTGCCTTTCCCGCCGAGCTTGAGGACAATCGTGTCGCCCGGATGGAAACGGTCTTCCTCTTTCTCAATCAAATAAACGCGGCCGTCGTGCAAGTTAAGCTGGATTTTTCCTTTCTTTACCATGGTTTTTCCGGCAATGCGACACAATTTTTCGCCCGCTTTCTCCGCACTCACGTTTATTGGAAAGAGAACTCCGCCTTTGACGAAAACCAACCTGTAGAAACTGTTGAGTTTTGGAATCGAAACCACATCCATCAAGCCTAACGGAATGCTAACATCGCTCGGCTTCAAGCCGTCCACCAAAACCTCGCCGGCATTGACGAGTTTCTTCGCTTGCCTCAAGGTTTCAGCAAAATGCATTCTCTCGCGCAAGAAAACAACCAGGGGGATGCTCTCGCGTTCCCTGTGCTTTCCTGCAACTGGTTTTTTGAGCCAAACGTGCCCGCCCTTGTGAGCAATGCCCATGGACAAGGGCGCCGCCATGCGCTTCAAATGCCTTTGCTTGCCGTGACTAGCCATTCTATCTCACTCGACTTTTTGTTTCACTTCGTTCAACAAAACACTCGCAGAGCAAAGCTCTGCGGTGCCAGCAAAACCTCGCGGTTTTGCGTCGGCCTCGACTAAAATCTTCCAGATTTTCCCTCGTTTCAAACTTCAAATTTCAAAAACTCAAATCAATTTCTTTGCGTTAATTCAATCAACATCAAGTTCGAAGGGTGCAACGGAACGAGCACTTCCTTGCCCCCCTGTTTTTTGGCTATAATGCCTTCAACAAAAACGCGCGTTTTCTTCAAGTCCACCCGCACGACTCTGCCCTCGCGCTTCAAGAATTTTCCGCTCACAACGCGAACCTTGTCGCCCGTCTTTACTGGCAACGCTCGTTTCTTCACGCTGCCCGTTTTCTTCAATTGCTTGGAAACGTGAACCGCAACTAGTTTTTGCAGCTCGTGCAACGCCGCGTTGTAAAACGCTTTGCGCTTCTTGCGCGGTTGTTTCGTCAATTTGGAAAACTTCATTCAAACATCACTTATACAACAGCAGTTGCGATTGCGACGACTTTCGGAAAACGATCTGCGATTTCGCGCGCAACGCAACCCTTGATTTCAGTTCCTTTCGGCAAATTCTGGTCGTCAATCAAAACGCACGCGTTATCCTCAAAGCGAACGCGCTCTTTCCCCCTGCGGAATTCGCGCTTTTGCCTGACGATGACGGCCTTTTCCTTCTTTTTTATCATTTCGGGCTTTCCTTTCTTGATCGCAACCGTGACAACGCTGCCTATGCCAGCGCTCGGATAGCGGCGCAAGCGCGCTTTAATGCCAATAACTCCGATGACCTCGACAATCTTGGCTCCGCTGTTGTCGTCGCACGTTAATTGCGTGCCGGTAATTATCGGTTTCGTTACTCTGGCCGGAACTCCCAACATAAAAATCAATCATCCTTTCAAAACTTCGGTGACAACGTGCGCTTTCGTCTTGCTTATTTTCCTGCATTCTGCAATGCGCACGCGCTGACCGTCCTTGAGCGTAATGCACGGGGGAACGTGAGCGTGAATCTTGCTTCTGCGTTTTTCAAGTCGCTCGTACTTCGGAACCGGCCTCGAGTAAGCCAGCTCGACTACAGCCATTTTCTTCGCCTTTACGCTTACAACGCGTCCTTCGCGAACAGCCCCGTGCGTCTTGAGCGAACCGTGCTTTGGGCAATTGACGTCCCCGCAGTTTTCAGCCATTTTTTTCACGCATCACTTTTTCATTATCTTCGGAAACAATTTTTTCGTCCTGTCTTGAGGACGCATCAAGAGCGTTTCGCCCCCTACGTCCGCGCCGAAAGCAGGAAAGTGAAAAACGCTTCCTTTCTTGGGAACGCGCTTCCTGCCTCTCGCAGTGTCGAGAACGAACGTTCCGAACGACTCGTCCACAATCAAGCCTTGCATACCTTGCAGGCCTTTGTCGCCGCTTTTTTTCACCGACACTTGCTCGCCAATCAGTTCACCCAAAAGCCAAGTGTCAGTGGGGCGCTTTCGGCCAGTTGAAGGACAAGACTTTGCTTCCTTCATCAACGAAAATCGCAGAATAGTTTTCTGCACGAACGCGAATATAAAACCCCTTTTTTCAGCCGACTTTGATTATATCCGACGGATAGCCGAGTTTCTTTAGGTATTCGACGACTTGTTCCTTGTGGTCGCCTTGAAGCACGACAAAACCGCCTTTCGAACTTCCGCCGCAAGCGAGCTTGTGCTTCAGTTCTTTCGCAACCTTGACAACTTCCCCGCCCTGCAAGCCTTCGACAACAGTCACGTACTTTTTGAAGCGCTTTTGAGTGGTGTACACTTTCAAGTGCGCTTTAGTGGTTTTTTCTATCGTCTCGCAAGCGCAGATTTCCTTAGGCAAACCGCACGTGGGACAAATGGCAGACAAGTTCTTTCAAAACCTCCACTTTTCCTATGACTTAACGCCCCTGGCGCTTAAAAACGTCTTTATCCTCGCGCGTAGGCGCTTTAACGCTCGAAAGCGGCCTGCGTTTTGCAGCTTGCCTGTTCCTTGCTTCGCTTCGAAACGCGAGGTTGCAAGCTCTTTCTCGATTTCCTCGAGCTTTGCTTTCAACTCGCTTGCAGGCATTGCCCTCAAATCTTTTTTTCTTACTATCGCCATTTTTCAATCACGCTTCTGTTTTCTCTTCTTGCGCTTCAACTGTTTCTTCAACAACCTCAACGGGTTTTTCCTCTGCTTTCTTCTCTTCAACAGGCGGCTTGACGTCAATCCTGTCGGGAAAAACCGCGCCGGGCGGAACGATTTTCACCGTAATGCCGACAGCGCCTGCTTTCAGGTGAGCAACGTAATGCCCCTCGCGCACTATTTTCAGCATGTCACCGCTTTTCTTCAAATACCCGGCGCGAACCGTAATCACCCTGGCTTTTCCGCCTTTGCCCACTATTTTTCCCGCAGCGCGTATTTGCGCGCCTATTGCCCCCGCAGTCATAATGTCTTGAAGCGCAAAACGCAATATGGGCTTGACGTTCGGCTTTACCTCCAAGCGCTTGCCGACTTTTTCCGCAACCAGTTGCGCGTCGAGCGAAGGTTGCATTACCTCGACCACTTCTATTTGCGGGTTTTCGATCGCGAAGTTTTTCTCAAGCTGGTCGCACAAGTCTTTGATGCCCGCGCCCTTCTTTCCCACGACCATTCCGGGCTTGCGCACGAAAAGCGTTATTCTCGTCGCAATCGGGGTTTTTTGAATTTCTATGCTTGAAACTCCCGCCCGCTCGAGCTCCTTGCGCAAAAACGTCTTGACGCGCAAGTCATCCAACGCTTTCTTGATAAACTTTCGTTCAATTCCCATTTCTTATTCTCCCTTGAATTCAATTCCCTTCCTTTCGTAAGCAAGCTTCTTGTCCTCCCGGATTTCCTGCTTGATCGGCTTTTCTTTCTTTTCCGTTTTCTCGCCGGTTTCTTTCTTTTCTTCCTTTTTCTGTTCTTTCTTTTTCTTGCCGTGCAACGCCTCGTTCTTCACTCCTTCCTTTTCAACCACGACGAGTTCCGCGCGCGCAGTAACGTAATCGCTCCAAACAGCTTGCTTTCCATAACCGAGAGTGGCCGAGCCTGCCCATGTTCTTCGGTAGCGTTTGAAAGTGTTTTGCTTGAAGGCAGCTGCATGCGTTACGAAAAGCTTGGTTTCATCCAATCCTTTTGCTATTGCGTTTGCAACCGCGTTTTCCAACAAAGCTAAAACAAACTTGCATTCTTTCTTCGGGTATCGCCCTCGCTTTCCGCCGAGTTCGCTGCGGTGGCCCAGTCCTTTCGCAAACTTGTGGTAGCGAATGGCTTTCTTAAGAATAACGGCGTCGTTCAAAACTTTTCTTGCTTGCGAAACGCTCTTATTTTTGACTACTTTGCAAACTTGCGTCAAGTCTTTGTACGAAGCGTCGATGTCGTGCAACTGCGCCTTGCCGTGCTTTTGCTTTTCTTTCAATGAATACTTGAATACAGCCATTTTTTACTTCAACTCTACGCTCTTGCTTCCGCGAGTGGCTCCGATGCCCGGACCCGAGTGCTTGACGAGCTTGGCGGGATGCGCGTATTCCCCAAGGCGGTGGCCGAGCATCTCTTGGGTTATCAACACTTCGTTAAACGCGTTTCCCACGTGAATTTGAATGCGCGAGCCCACCATTTCCGGCAGTATGACCATTTGGCGCACGTGCGTCCTAAGTGGTTTTTGCGAACCGCTTTTCTTGCGCTTGCGGAATTGCACGAGAAACTTTTTGATTTGAAAACCCATGCGCTGGAGCGCGCGCCTTTTGTTGGCAGGAATGAGCTTGAGAAAATCTTCCGTGCTCATTTGCTGCAGTTGCTCGAGTTCCAATCCCCTGAAGAAAAATTTTTTCGCCATTATCCGCTCACGCTCGCTTGCCCTTCAACAGTCTGCTTCTTTCCGCGCGACCTGCCCGTCCTGCGCGCTGCAATGTGACCCGCCTTTCTTCCAGGCGGCGTTCCCCTGCTCACGGTAGTGGGTTTTCCGCCGGTTTTTCCGCCGTACGGATGGTCGTACGCGCTCATTGCGCGGCCGCGCACGCTCGGGTAGTAACGATTGCGGGCGCGGAAAGCAAAAAACTTTTTGCCCGCTTTCAAAAACGGCTTTTCCGTCTTGCCGCCGCCCGCAACCACGCCTATCGTAGCATAGCATTCCGGCTTCAACTCGCGAATTTGTTTTGAAGAAAATTGAACCGTAACCATTTGCGAATTTTCGTCTTGAGCCAGCCTGTACGCTGCAGAGCCGCACGAGCGCGAAACCCTGCCGCCATCGTTGGGACAAAGTTCGATGTTGAAAACCGGCGTGCCTTCAGGAATGTTTTTCAATTGCGTAATGCTTCCGAGCGTGGCTTGCGCTTCGGGCCCGACCCAAACCTCGCTGCCCACCATCAAGCCTTCGCAAGCGATGTTGTACACTCGCGAACCGCCTTCCAGCAGTATTTCCGCGAGCAACGGGTGCCTGCCGGGGTCGTCGATAAAACGCAAAACCTGCCCGCGCATTGTCTTCGAAAACCGCGGGTAGGAAATCGCGCCGAAAAACCTGTGGCCCGGGCTGCGGTAAACCGAGCCGCCACGCCCGCGTTTTTGCTGCCTCAAATGCGTACCCATTCTTAGATCACTTGCAACTTCGCCAACTTTTTGCTCTGAGCAAAAACTTGACTAAAATCTTCCGGTTTCCCTCATTTCAAATTTAATTTTTCAAACTCAAATCACTTTCAACTTTGCAGCCAATTCTGCCGCAGTGCCTGCTTTGACGAACGCAACGAAAGCTTTTTTTCTTCCCGAAGGCATGATGAGCGTGTTGACCGCCTTTACTTTCCCCCCGTAATTCTTTTCGATTTCTTCGCGAATTTGTTTTTTAGTCGCGTCGAGCGTGACGATGAACGTGAGCTTGTTCTCGCGCTCGATACCCGACACGGCTTTTTCCGAAGTCAATGCGTACAGCAACACGGACATTTTTCACACCCTACGAATACAACTCCTCGCGCTCAAGCGCTTCAACGGCGCTTTTCGTCCACACGCACAACCTGCCGGCTTCCCCGCCGGGCGCAAGCAACTCCGCATCCAATTTATCCACGCTAACGCAATCCACTCCAGGCAAATTGCGGGTGGCTTTCCAAATCCCGTCGTCCTTAGCGCAAATAATCAATACGCTGGTGGGCGTTTTGTAACCGCCCTTGCGCAAACGCGCCCGTCCCGAACGCATTTTGCGTCCGTCTTTAGCGCGTTGCAAGTCTTTGCCCACTCCGAATTTTTCGAGGGCTTTCTTCGCGTCTTTCACTCTCTTGAGCGATTGGAAAGCATCGTCTGCAACAATCGGAACGCTTCCTTCAAAAGCATGACCGCGAGCCGCGACCAGAGTTTTGTTTGCAGTTGCGCCAATCGCGCTTCGCAAAGCCGCGTTTTTTTCTTTCAAATTTATTTTCTCGAGCAAAATCTTTTGAGGCTTTGGAGGATGCGCCCTTCGTCCTTTGACTGCAGACGGGATTTGCAAAACGCGTCCGCTTCGCCCGCCGGGAATTTTTTCCCTAGGAACGCGCGAACGGCCAGTGTTTATAGTCTGGCGCCAAGCGTGCCTGCGGCCGTAATACTCTGCGGTAGTCTGCATTCCCGCGAGCGGAAACGCTCCTTTAGGTTGGAATCGAGAGCTTATGAGCGAGTGGAACGCCCTGCGAATCAAGTCTGGCCTGTAAGCGCACTCGAAGTAGGCTGAAGGCAATTCCACCTGGCCTTCTTGGCTTCCGTCGAGTTTCAAAACTTGCGCGTTCATTTCAACACGACTTTAACTTCGGGTTTTTTCACCTGCTTGGGATACAAAAGTTTTCTAAGCACAACAAAACGCTTTACCGGTCCGGGAATGCTTCCGTGAATCGCAACTAAAGCCGATTTCGTAAAGCCGTAACGCAGAAAACCGCCTGTTGGAGCGAATTCTTTCGCGTCGTTAGAAATTTTGAGGATGCGCTTGTTCCTGTCGGTCCTGCGCTGGAAGCCCATTTGGCCTGCGCGGGGAATGGTGTACATGACTTTCGCCTGACGCTCTGCGCCTATGGAACCGCCGTGCCTTCTTGATTTCGAGGCCTTGCGAATGTTGAGCGAAACTCCGTAACGCTTTACAACGCCTTGCCAGCCTTTTCCTTTCGTTACCGCAATCACGTCAAGCTGCTCGCCCTCTTGAAAAACTTCAGAAACAGGAATTTCTTTCCCTAAAACTTTTTCAGCAAAAGCGATTTTTTCAGAAACATTAGAACCCGAAATTGCGACTTCAAGCAACTCGGGGGTTTTCTTTCCCAAACCCGTTTTCCAAGGTTGCGTGAGAACAAGCAAACGCAAGTCGAAAATCCGTTCGCCAAAATTTTTGAGCGTTTCAAAACCCTTTGTTTTCGTCGAGGGTTTGAAAACGCGGCGCAATTGCTTGGGCGCATTCGGCGCGATTATTTCGCCGATTTTTTTCAAGCCGTACGGAGTTTTTTCGTACGCGATTGCGCTTAAAACAAAAACAGGAGGAACCTCGACAATCGTTACCGGCGTGGCGATTTCCTGGCCTTTGAAAGGATTGTCGCGGTCTTCCACCATCAAGACGCTCACCATACCCGCCTTATAGCCGCAAAAACCAGCGAGCGAAGCTTGGCCTTGCGTGGTCCAAGAGCGCAAGCGAGGCACCATGCTCGAAGCTCGACCGCGATGCCAGAACGCGCGCGAACCGTGCTTTGGCTTTGGTTTTCCCATTTCAATTCACTAGCAGAAAAAAATCAATCGGTCTTGACTTTCTTCAAAACCGGCGGGGTTTTCTTGAACAGTATTTTAGAGTCGCAGTAAACGCAGCGGATGAACTCCAACTCCGCGCTTTCAAACTCTTTCCCGCAGTTCGGACACACGTACATGAAACAAAACCTCTAGACTCTGAAATTCCATCGCGACCAACAAAGAAAATTCGGCGCTTTATTAACCTGCGAAATCAGGTTATTAAACCTTTTCCAAAACTCCAAATCACTGGAAAAAAGCTTTAAACAATGCGCTTTTCGCAAAGCAAGGATGCTGCGTGCTTTTCTTGGTTTTTTCAAGCACTCTTTTGCTTGGATTCGGCTTTGATTTTGCGTATTAGGTCGCGGCACTCTTCGCACAAGTCGTTCAGTTGTTTTTCGAAATCAGCGAGTTTTTTTTTCAACTCGTCGAAGTCTTTCTTGTTTATTTTCGGTTTTCTTTTCGTCAAAACCGCTTTTTGCACTTCGTCGTGAAAAACGCTTGCTTGCAACGCGAGTTGTTCCAGGCGCAGCGAGGCTTCATCGGCTTCGAGAGTCAAGCGAAAAATTTCCCGGTTTAAGGTGTCTCCGTAATACTGCTGGCCGCCCGCGTATTGCAAAAACTCGCGGACTGAATGCAGCAAGTGGTCGAACCTGTCCAACTGCGTGGGCGCGTAATCCAGCCTCGCAAATTCTTTCAAAACCTTTTCTTCAAATTTTTCCATCGTAAAACACCCGACTAAACAACACAACTAAGATTTAAACCGATTGCTTTTAAAATCAGGAAGAGCCTCCGATGGGATTCGAACCCACGACTTCGTGCTTTATGGTTTTTCTAGTGCAGGTCTTTGCCCGAAGGCAAAGAGGTGCTTACCATGCACGCACTCTACCAGGCTGAGTTACAGAGGCGCAATTGTTCTCGTCGGAAATTATTTTGCGCAAGTGCATATATTTAATAGTAGGAAGTGGGAAAATAATTTCCGCTTTTAATGGTGTTTCAATAAAATGGGCAGGTTTCCTTTGGCTGACAAGGCGTTCGCGAGCGTGATTGTTTGCAAGAAATGCAAGGCGCGCAATCCGCGCGGCGCTGTGCAATGCAGAAAGTGCAACTACACGCACTTGCGGCCCAAGCGAGCTAGAAAGAAGGAAGCGAAAGGCGGAAGAGCTTAGAGCGGCTTGTCGAAATCGCCTTTAAAACGTTCTTTCAACCGCTCGCGCAGTTCAAGCGTTTTCCTAACTTGTTCAGCGAACTCTTTGCCTGCAACGAATTCCGCAATGGTTGGCAGGTGCGAAAACAACTTGTCGTAGTGTGCAGCATCTTTCCGGGGGGTTACTAGCGGCTGGTGTTCTTTTGGCAGGAGATTGCCGTTTTTCAAGTCGAAAAGCGCCTTGTCCGCTACGGAAATCAGGTCGTAAGGGTTCACACCGCGCTTTTGCTGCAAGTGTTCGCTCTCGCGCAATCGGCTTGCCAAAAGCCCCGCGAATCGAAAAACGTCCCTGCGAAAAGCTACGTCAGAACGAAATTCTGGATTTCGTTGCAAAAAACGCGCTTCGCTGCCCAACATGGACTCAAGGTTTTCCACCAAATGCCTTAGCTTAAAGCGTTTCGTCACGTTTTTTCCACCCATTGCAAGAACTTTGGGTTAACGCGTTCCACATCCAAAGCGATTATGCAAGGAACTTTGTAAGAATGCAGTTTTTTAACGCGTCTTTCCAAGCGGCCGTACTTTTTTTCCGAACACTTGAGGAACAAAACGACTTCCGTGGTTTTTTCGAGCCTGCCTTTCCAAAAGAAAACGCTTTCCGCGCGAGGCAGGATTACAGCGCAAGCCGCAAGCCGTTCTTTCACGACAGCTTCGGCGATTTTTTTCGCTTCAGCCTCGTTTGCGCATGTTGCGTAAACCAAAAACATTTTTTCACCTTCAATTGTCTTCTGGCAGTTCCTTATTGCCAACCAGATAAACCGGCCTTATTTTACCGTCGGGCATTCGGCTTACAGCCACGTGTACTACATAACTGTTTCTATTCAACTGGGGCTTTAGGCTTTCGACTATTCTAAGGGCTATTGTGCCCACATCGCTCTCGCCCACCGGTTTGCCGAGGAATATTCCTTTTATCGCGAACGAGGGAAAGTAGTCTGCTGCAACTGTGCCTTGCCGTGCTTTTCTAGCAATCGGAAGCACGCCAGGAAAACGCTGCGCGATGCCCTTTCGAAACTTGACTCCCATTAATTCCAGGTGTTCTCTCACTAGAGGGTGTTTTTCCACGTCGAATTCTTCAAGAGAATATCGAGAAAAAACCTGTTTCAATCTATCAAGCCTGCTTGTCAAGTGCCTAATCACCACGAAGATCGACCTAACTCCCTCCTCGGTTCTAATGCCGAAGGAAACCAAGCTTACGTGGTGTGTTTTTTTAAGGCAAATCCTTTCAAGCAACGGCTCCGCCGTTCTAGCTATGCCCAGTCTGTATTCAAACTCATCCTTCCTAGGTTCGCCTAAAAAAACAGAGTGCACCGCGTGCGGCTCCAGTTTTAGCAGACCTCCGCCTTGATACGTTATTTCCTTACCGTCGAACTGATATCCTAGGCGTTCAAGTCTTTCGGCAACGCCGCTTTCCTCGTGCGGGTCGATTTTTGCAAGCCCGCGTTTTTTGAAGAATTCTTCGATGCGCTTCATTTCATCACTCCAAAGTCATTCTTGCCATTGCGTTATGGTTGTTTTCGCAATATTCTCCAACGGCTGGGCGTTCAAGCCGCGCTTGCGCAAATCTCGGGCGAATTCTTCTGCAAAACCGTGAGTGGTGAAAATTTTTTTCGCGCGCGAACGTTCTGCGTATTCAACCAAATCGTTAAAGTCAGCGTGGTCGCTCAAGCAGAAAACGCGGCTGCCGGGCCTGTAGGAAGCCCAGCCTGTTGCGATTGCAGTTGAAACGCTTTTCTTGTAAGCGTGCGACAGCGCGGAAGCAAGCTCTTGCTTTACGGAATGCATCGGAAGCACGGCGACAAAATTGGTTTTCAACTCGCCTTGCCCCTCGTCGGAAGAGATTTTCAACGCGCTGAGGGAAATGCCGTGCTTTGCGTAAATCGCGTTCACGCGGCCGATTTCTTCGCTCACTAAAGGAGTTATTCCGGCGTATTCATTCAAGCACTTTATTAGCTCTTGCGCTTTTCCAAGCGCATAGCCGCCGAGCAAAACGATTTTTCCAGCGTCATGCTCGCGCTTGACCCACGAAGCGATTTCGGAATAAGCGTCTTCGCGCTTTGGGAAAGAGTATTGAGGCAATCCGTAAGTCGCTTCCATCAGCAGAACGTCGCTTTCGCGCGTTTCAGCTCCTTTCAAAGTCAGCGAGTCTTCAAGCTTGAAGTCTGAAGAGTAAGTGAAAGAAAACCCGTCTTGCTCGACGTGAAGTTGAGCCCCGCCTAGAACGTGTCCCGAGTTCAAGAGCGTGATTTCGCTGCTTTCCGTCTTGAGCGCGTGCGCGTCAAGCAAATCCAGAGTAGCGGAAGTTGCGATTACGCCCTTGCTTTTCTTCAAGAAACTCGAGTGGTCGGAATGCGCGTGCGAAACGAAGCTCGTTTCGCCTGGCGCGTCGAGAAAAACGCGCTTGCCGTTCAGCTCGAGCAAGGCGTGCGGAGGCTGAAAGCGAAGCATAAAAAAAGCAACGCGCGGAAAGCTATTAAGGTTTTTGAAATGGATTACGACATTGCGATTGTTGGAGGGGGACCTGCGGGATTAGCGTGCGCTCTTTACGCGATCAGGAAAAACATGCGCACCGTGGTTTTCGAAGGCAGAGCGTGGGGCGGCGCGATCAACAACACGCCGTCTATTCAAAACTACCTTGGTTTTGAAAGCATTCAAGGCGTTGAGTTGGGCCAAGCAATGCGCAAGCACGTCGAGTCTTACGGAGAAGCGCAGCTGCTTGACGAGCAGGTTTCAAGCATTGCGAAAAAAGCGGACGGTTTTACGTTAACTACCGCAGACGGAAAGCAACGGCAAGCCAAGACAATAGTGCTCGCAACCGGCTCTGCATACCGCAATCTCGGAGTTCCGGGTGAAAAAGAGTTCGCTGGAAAAGGAGTTTCTTACTGCGTCACTTGCGACGCTCCACTCTTTAAGGGAAAAACAGTCGCGGTAATCGGAGGAGGCAATACTGCTCTTACTAGTGCAATCACTCTCGCTGAAGTCGCGTCAAAGGTCTACCTCATCAACCGCGGGCCTGAATTCACGGGAGAAGCTGAACTAATCGAGAAAGTGAAAGCAAAAGGCGTCACTTGTCTTTTCAACAAAAACACTTTGAAGATCGAGGGCGGCAAGTTCGTCAAAAACGTTACATTGCAAGATTCGAAAACCAACGAGGAAGAAACTCTTCAAGTGCAAGGCGTTTTCATTAACGTCGGCGTTGTTCCGGTCAACACTCTCGCGACCGCGATTGGCGTGGAACTCATGCCGAACGGTTTCGTGAAAACCAGACTAAAGCAGGAAACGAATGTGCCGGGCGTTTTCGCTGCAGGAGATTGTACGGGCAAATGGCTGCAAGTCGTCGAGGCAGTTGCTGAAGGTGCTCTGGCCGCGAACAGCGCTTTCGAATTCGTGAAAAACGCGAAAGCAGTTGTCGATTACAAACACTAGTTTTTTTGTTGAATGCTCGTTCCACCGTCGACGACGATGTATTGACCGGTCACGAAATTGCTTTCCTCGCTCGCTAGATAGACACAAGCGAAAGCGATGTCTTCTGGTTGTCCAGCGCGTTTCAACGGAATGCCTTGAATCGTTTGTTCAAGACCCTTCTTGTCGAGAACCGCGCGCACTCCAGGCGTGTCTATCAAACCTGGGCAAACCGCGTTCACGTTAATCTTGAGTGGGGCGAGTTCGACAGCCAAAGCGCGAGTGAAGCCTAGTTCAGCAGCTTTGGTGGCGCAATAATGCGTCATTGAAGCGTAACCGACCAAACCGGCAATGCTGGAAATGGTGATGATCTTTCCACCTCGGCATTGCTTCGCCATTTGCTTTGCAGCATAATAAGAACAATTTTTCACTCCGCCGACATTAATAGCAAAAGTTTTTTCCCAAGTAGCGTCTTTCTCGTCCTGGTCAAGAAAAGCTTTGAACGGAAAGATTCCTGCGTTGTTGACGAGAACGTCGAGCTCGCCGAATTTTTTGACCGCAATGCCGACAGCCGCTTTTGCATCGCTTGCTTTCGAAACGTCGCACTTGATTGCAACAGCGTTTTTTCCTATCGACGCGGCTGTTTTCTTTGCGGCTTCAAAATCAACGTCCGCAATCACCACACGCGCTCCTTCGCGCGCGAAAACGCGCGCTATTCCCTCGCCGATTCCCTTGCCCGCACCCGTAACGAGCGCGACTTTTCCAGCCAGCCTCACTCTAGCATCACCCTTGTCTTAAGCACAACGCGAAAAGCGTATTTAATTCTCACCCTCCGGCCTGGAAAAAAAGCGTTTATTTAATACGCCCGCCAAATGTAATTGCAAGAAGGGAAAGGAAATCGAATGGTTTTGTGTTTCAGCGCAGCATTTGCGGCGCGAACAAGAGAAGCAAGCCGAGCAAAAGCATCACCGCGCCTCCGATGAGCTTGCATTGCTTAGCGTATTTCTCGCCGACGCCGTACTTTGAAACCGCGAAAGCAGCCAAACCGAAGATAATCAAGTCGTCAAGCATGAAAAACAAGTCGTACAACGCAATGTACGCGTAATGCTGCCACCATTCGAGGTTCGCTAAAGCAAGCACTTGAGTGAAAACAGCTGGAATCGCGCTTGAGCAGACGAATTCAACTGAATTAACGACGAACGCGAGAGCTACTATTCCCGCGAAAGTAGCCCAGCTCAAGGGCGCGGAAACAAGCTCGCGCGCTTTTTCCATCGTTTTGGACTTTTCTTCTCCCCCGCCGACTTTGCAGACCAACGCGCCTTTCGTTTCAAAGTATTCCTTAAGCCCTAAAACGCCCGCACCCAAGGCAAACAACCCAATGATTATTGAAACCGGCCGGAAGAAGCTTATTGCCAGGAAGGCGTTGAGCCAAGCAGCCATGAACAGGAAATACAGAATGCCGGAAGAGAGAACGAAGGTTCCTACGACGAGAAGGATTTTCTTCCGGTCGTTGATTTCCACGAGAAGCGCAATCAAGTAAACCAAAACCCACATTGCGCACGGGTTGAAGCCGTCAACCAAACCAAGGACTATCGCAAGCCCTGGAAGCGAATAATCCGCAATCCGTATCTTGCCGAAAAACGGCAGGTCTATTTCGCTGGGCGCCGCTTCTTTCTCAACGCTCGACGAAACCAGAGTTCCGGCTTTGCACTCTTCAAGGCACTGTTCCAAGACCGCCCTGAGTTTCTTGCCGGTAGTTTCTTCAGAGCCGAAGCCGACTATTGCATCCCTCTTGAAGAAAGTGGTCGGAACCCCCAAGTTCGCGGTATCAAGCCCATACTGTCCCGCCATTTTAGCGAACAACACCGCTTCCTCAGGATTGGAAACGTCGTGGTAAAACCATTTTACTTCTGGATGCTCTTCCTGAAGCTTCGCGTTGAAAAGCTTTTGCTCGCCGCAGTGAGGGCACGATGTAAGGAAGAAAAAGTGCACGACCACCTCTCCAGTCGCGTTTCCGCCAACTGGCGCGGAATAATGCTGCTGGAAAAAATCCGTCAAAAAAAGCGCGGTTCCCAAAACAACTAACGCTATTACCAGCCATTTGTTGAACGGAATGGACAAAAACCCTTTGATTTGCTCTCTAAAAGTCATCTGTTCGTACCCGCAAAAATCAAGTAACTATTAATTAAGGGAAAAAAGACATTTAAAACAAAGGCTTGACTTCGGTTTCTTCTTCGCCGATGTTCGTAAGTTCTTCGGCAGTGCTCTCAGTGCTTTCAACTGGAGCGAGAGCGTCAAGACCACCTGTCGGCGAGGTAGGCGGTTGAGCAATGTCGTGAAGCGTTGCGAGAATTTGTTTAAAAGCAGCGTCCAAACGCCGTTCTGCAACGATTTGAAGCGACGTGTCGTCGCGCCACTCGTCGTCGCCAACCACAGCAAAGAAAACGTATTTTCCAAAAGCCACTTCCACGTCAATGATTTTCTCGTGAACCAAAGCGAGAGCGTCGCGATCGTCGTCCGACAACTGCGCGAAAACCAGCACCACGTCGGCAGACTGGTCGTAAAACAATTTTTTCGCAGAAGCAGGCACTTTAAGCAACCCCGGCGCTTTCTCGACAGCAATTTCAACATCAGCTTGCTGCGAAGCTAGCGCTTGCAAAACGTCCGTTCCTTCCAGCTTGTTCGACAACAAAGTCACGAAACCCAGTTTCATTTCAATCAAAGTAAAGAAAATCGGGTATAAAAAAACCCCTGTGCTCATAATACTTTAAAAGCTCCAATCGTCTAGCCCGGTCAAGGACGTTGGCTTCTCAAGCCAGCAACACGGGTTCGAAAGCCCATCTTTTCTTTAAAAAGAAAAGCTGGGCGGTCCAAAAGAAATTTTGGCGCGAAAATCCCGTTTGGAGCACTATTCTTTTTTTTACAAAAAGTGAGGGCACTATTCAGTGCCGCCGCTCGCGAACGAAAAAGTAGTAGTATCCGCCTGCCAAGGCGAGAGCCGCAACCACGCCGAGCAAGAGCGAGTCGAAATTTCCTGCTTGACGAGTTTGCTTAGCATCAATTAACCTGCGCAACTCGCTTTCAGCCTTTTCCATGTAAGCCAAAGCCACCGTATAATCACCAGCATCCATCGCCTCTTGAGCCAAAGCAATCAAATGCTCGACAGACGAAGTATTCACCTGCAACTGCTTCGCCCGCAACAACAACACGTTAAGCTGAGTAATCTTAGTGCCTGCCTGATCCGAACCCAAAGGCAAGCTAATATTCACAATAGGCCCGCCACTCGGCGAAACCGACGGTTGCCTTGTGGGAGAAGCCACAGGACTCGAAGTTGGCGTTGGAGACGGACTAGGCGCTGGTGACGGCGTCGGATTTGGCGTCGGACTTGGCGTTGGAGTAACAGAAGGACAATCCGGATCACCACCACAATCAGAATAACAAATTCCGTCGCTGCCACACGAATGCGGAACCGGAGCGCCAGAACTGCCACCATCCGATGCAGGCGCAACGTTTTGAACTGTATAATTTTGTATCGCACTGGCATTCCAGTAGGAATTCGAGTCGTTAGCGTAAAACCTCCAGCCGATTGTTAGTCCTGCGCAAGCTGCGGGAATGACGCTGGTGTTTGATGCGTTGGTGTTGTTCGTGGCGAAGGCGGTCCAGGATGCGTTTGCCCATGTGTTGCATGAGGCGCCGGTGGCGTTCCAACTGAAGATATAGCCACTCGGAAGAAAATCGTCAGAAAGATTAGCACTATGGTTTACAGCAGTCAAGCCGTCTGGCAATGGGCTAGTATTGTTCACTCCAACAAAATTAAATTGGGGCGGATAGTTTACTCTAATCTGTTGAACAGTAGTGTTTGAACCGATATTATTCAACGAATCATTAGCCCAAGTGGAATTCAAACTCAAGTTCATGGCCTGGCTTGAACCGACATTGAGTTGAACTGACCAAATGCTTCCACCACCTCCACAAGTTCCAATGGAAGAGGCGTTTGACATCGTGATATTCACAATCGTAGCATTAGGAAAAGTGACAGTCCGCCACACGCCAGACACGCCGATACCCACATCCGCCACAGTCGCATTAAAACAAACCGAATTGGAAAAATTAGCCACACTCCCATTCCGCGTGGCAGTAGTAATCGTCGGCACCACATTCTGAACAGTGTAGTTTTGGGTAGCACTTGCATTCCAGTAGGAATTCGAATCGTTCGCATAAACGCGCCAACCTATGACTTTTCCTTCGCAGGCGGCGGGAATGACGCTGGTGTTTGATGCGTTGGTGTTGTTCGAGGCGAAGGCGGTCCAGGATGCGTTTGCCCATGTGTTGCATGAGGCGCCGGTGGCGTTCCAACTGAATTTAAAGCCGCTTAAGGTGAAATCGTCTCTGAGCGTAGCGCTGTGGTTTACTGCTGTTGCGCCGTCTGGTAATGGTGACGTGTTGTTTACGCCCAAAGCGCTGAAGTACGGCGGATAGTTTACTCTGACCTGGTGAATGGTAGTGTTCGAACCAATATTATTCAACGAATCATTAGCCCAAGTGGTGTTCAGGCTCAAATTCATGGCTTGAGAAGAGCCGACGTTAAGCTGAACTGACCAAATGCTTCCACCACCTCCACAAGTTCCAATGGAAGAGGCGTTTGACATCGTGATATTCACAATCGTAGCATTAGGAAAAGTGACAGTCCGC